>Ga0181592_10001392_pt1 | contig 19528 bp, 2 predicted proteins | sample 071ome_20_FD_133755 | JGI IMG/M metagenome (GOLD analysis project Ga0181592, IMG submission 133755) | Coastal salt marsh microbial communities from the Groves Creek Marsh, Skidaway Island, Georgia - 071412BT metaG (megahit assembly) | ecosystem: Environmental > Aquatic > Marine > Intertidal zone...
CTTTGATAGCTGCTGGAGCTGATATAGAAATGTTATAATTATGGCAAAGATTAGAATAAATAAATTACCTGATGGTTTTGAAATCAAAGATGGTAAGGTTGTAAAAAAAATGCAGCAGGGCGGTATGATGACTGGTGATCAGTCTAATTACGGTCTTGTTACAAGTCCTTATAACCTTTCTAATGATCAATTTAATAATAATAGTGACAACAATGTACGTTACTCTTTATCTTCTGTGCCTAGAGATATGGCTAATCTTGAAGCTGAAGGTGGCGAAACAGTTCTCACTGATTTAAATAATGATGGTCAATTTGGTTTGTATAATATTACAGGCCCTAGACATAGTAAAGGTGGAGTACCCATGTACTTACCAGAACAGTCTTTTGTTTTTTCAGACACACCTAAAATGAAACTTAACAGACAAGAACTTGCTGAGTTTGGTATTGAGTCTAGAAAAAAAATGACACCAGCTAAAGTATCTAAAAAATATCAACTTAATGAATTTATAGGGGCAATTGGAGATAGAGATGCGGATCTGATTAAAGTTAAGAGTGCGGAGTTAATGTTAGATAAAAACATGAAATCACTATCTAAATTAGCATTTGGTCAAGAATCTAAAAAACAATTTTCAGACGGTGTTCCTTTAGCTGCGTATCCATTCTTAACTTCTAAAGGAATTGATCCTATTGAGTTTACACAAAAGGTAGAAAATATAAATAAAGAGCAAGCTACTATGAAAGCTATGCAGGCTTTACCTCCACAACAGCAAGCTCAAATTTTTGCATTAAGAGATGCAATGTCTCAAATGCAACCGCAAGCAAGATATGGTGGAGAAGGTCTTCCATCTTATCAAGATCAAGGTGAGACTCCTTCTTGGTTAGCTAATGCAAATATTAGAGGTGATAGGTATTTTAATGGTTATAACTATGGACAATTTCCTTTCCAAAAGCATGAACCAGATGCTACATATGTTGCTCCAAAGTACCCTATTTATAACGATGATAGACTTGCAAGGGAATGGAAACCAGATGTTGAAACGCAACTTTATGATAAATATTTTCCAGGTGATCTTAATCAGAATTCTAATGCAACTGAATATGAAGGTGACTTTGATTTTGATGCAACTATGAAAGCATCTGGATTTGTTTGGGATCCTGAACAAAAGGTTTATCTAAGAAAACCTGTTAATACTGCTAACTCATCTTCAGGAAGCTCGAATACTTCTTCTAGTAGCGGTAGTAGTAGTAGCGGTAGTAGTAGTGGTGCTAGAACAAGATCTAGAGGAACAGGTGTTGGTAATAGCAGAATATTAGATGTATCCGGAATGAAAGGCGGAAGGTCTTTAGGTCAAGGTTATAAAGATTATCAAGATCTAGAAAGATTGTTTAATTCCCAAGATCCAATGTGGGTTGAAACAACGGATAGAGCATATAAGGCTTTTGTGGCTAATCTAAAAGCACGCGGATACACAGATGATCAAATTCCAAGTAAAGATAAGGCTATTGCTAGTTTCTTAAAATATCAAAAAAATAATTATATAGTTTCTGATTTAGCAGAGGATTCTTATAGATATGCAACACAGTTAGACAGAGGTTCTGATGACGCTGATGATGTCAAAAAGAATGAAAATACTCAAAAGCTATTTAATAAACTGCAAGAACTTTATCCAGACTTATATGAAGGCTATCAGATAGATGAAGAAGAAACTAAATTAAATCAAGCATTTTTCCAAGCCATTGCAATTGCAGATAAAGATAATAAAGAACAATATTTAGATTATATAGCTAGTGGTCCTAATCAAGACTCAAACTGGCTTGATAATAAGACTATATCAAAAGCGGAAGGCTTCTATGGAAATAACACGCTTAATCAAGTTGTTAAAGTTAGTGAGCCTATAGAGCCAGAAAAGAAAACGGGATGTAAGTGTGCTGATGGAACATACTCAGATGAGTGTTGTGAGAAAAAGACAATTGAAACGCCTAGAGAGTATTACACACCAGATCCTGAATACTACACCCAAGACTTATTAAAGCTTGGTGCTTTAGCACAAAGAGATAGAAATTTATTTTTACCATGGGAACCTAATTATGAAAGAGGTCAGTTTAATTATGTACTAGAAGAACCTACAAGAGCAATTGCAGATACTAATGAACAACTTAATATTTTTATGCAAGGTATTAATTCTTATGGTAATCCTCAAGCTCTTAATGCCAGAGCATCTCAAGCGCAAAGTGAAGCGTTTGGTAAAAATGCAAATACATTAGCTCAGGTACATAATAGAAATATTGGTACCGTAAACAGAGGTTTACTTGCACAGGCTCAATTAGACATGCAAACTCAACAATTACAGAATCAAGCAAAAAAAAGACAGTATGATAATACTCAACTTGCTTTAGATAATTTTACAAATGAAAAGAATCTTGATAGAGAACAATTTGCAGATCTAATGGCTAATGCTGAAACCAATATGGCTTATACATATAACTTAAATAGTTTAAATCCATACTATAATATACGCCCAAGTAGATCAGGTATTATTGATTTTACCGGTGGTATACCATTAGTTCCAAATCAAAATGCAGCTAATGCATTATCAAGAGAAGAACAAATAATTCAAACAGCTAAAGAGTTAGAAGGATTACAACATGGTTCTAAAGCTTTAGATTTAATTTATGGTAAGACTGCTAAAAATGAAATGGAGGGTGGAGCCGATCCTTATGCTGATTATTATAGACAAATGCGTAATGCGGGATTACCATATGCACCTTTAGCTAAGAAAGGCAAAGAGGTTACTAAGTATGTTGTTCCTTTCTATACAGGAAAAGTGGGTTCTTAAACTTAATAAGTGCAAAGAAAAAGTTTTAAAAACTTAAAAAATTTTAGTAATTTAGAATTATGGCAACTTACGTACCAGGATCTCAGACATATGCTAGGGAAATAGAACCTTTTACACCGGATTATAAATTTTTATCCAATGTATTAGAGACTAGACAAGATAGATATGATACAAATTATAAACAACTTAGTGATTTGTATGGTAGGGTTGTCTATGCAGATTTGTCAAGAGATGACACAAAACAAATAAGAGATCAATACGCACAACAACTTACTCCTAAGATTCAACAAATTAGTGGGTTAGATTTATCATTACGTCAAAATGTTGAATCAGCAAGAGGTTTGTTTAAACCGTTTTATGAAGATGATCTTATTGTAAAAGATTTAGTGTATACTAAAGAATTTAAAAAAAATGTGCAATTAGCACAAGTATATAAAAATTCAGATAATTCAGAGCAAAGAAAAAAATACTGGGCAACTGGTATGCAATACTTAAACTATCAACTACAAGATTTTAAAGAAGCAGATAGAGATAAAGCATTGGCTCAAGGTTTACCAACTTATGTTGAAAATGTTGATCTTATGGCTATGTCAACACAAATCTTAAAGGATGCTGGTTTTGGTGATGTAGAAATTGATATACCAGATCCTAATGGTTACTGGATTATTAGAGAGAAGAACGGTAAGCAGCAAGTACCCGGAGCATATAACTTTTTACAGAAAACACTTTTGGAAGATCCAAGAGTTATTGATGCATATAGAGCAAGCGGTTATGTGGACTCAAGAAACTATGCTCAAAAGGGATTGGACTCCGGCCAGTTCTCTTCTGTACTAGAAGGACAGACTGCATGGGCAAGAGAAAGAATTGCTGATTTAGCACAAAGAAATGCTACTGCTAATGAAATTATTCAAAAACAATTTAATGAATCATTAGAAGCTAAAGAAAATTGGGAGAACTATCAAAAGACTTCTGGTATTACTCCTGAAAGCGATGAAGCTAAAGCAATGGCTCAAGCTCTTGAAGAGCATGATAGAAATACAGGTGCCTTACAAAGAAACCAAGAAACATTAGAAAAAATTGATGCAATTAATCTTGATGAAGATGAGGATCTATTAAACAAAGCTTTTAATCTCCTAATGAACTATAATCTTAGTAGTGACATTTTAGGTGCTGCTCAAGCATATAGCATGAGAGATTATTCACGCACAATAGCAATGGCAAATCCTTATAAATTAAAAGAAGTGCAGCATCGGTATGACATGGCTAAAATAAATCAGCAACATTTAAATAGATTAGCTGAAATTAAATACAAAGCTCAGGTAGATCCTGAAAATGCAGAGACTGCGGTTGCTAATTTAGTTAGTCAAATCTTTGGTGATGGTTTAGGACAAATGACTCCATTCTCAACTCAATATGAAGAAGGCGTTGAGGATATTGTTACAAGAAATGCAGAAGATGCAGCCGCCTTTGCTAGAGAAACTGTTTCTCAGCAAATTGATTTTATTACTTCAGTTGATCAACTTAGCAAAGAAGGTAGACCAGTTCAGGGAACACAGTATGGTAGAATGAGCATTACTTTAAGTAATGGTGAAGAATTTACTGGTACTTATGATCAAGTTAAAACACAACTCCTTAAAGATGAGAATATATCTGCAGTAGACTCTGCTTTTGGATCAGCCGTTCAATATTACTCTGATCAACTTCCTACTAAAAATCCAAATGCTATTGTAAAAAATGGTCAAGCTAATGAATCATTTATTGCTGTTGATCAAATGTATAACACTATTCAAGGAAGGCTTAATGCATCTATTGGATATGAACAAATGCTCAATAAAGTAACAGCTGATAACTGGAATCTTTTAGTAGATGGGAGATATGATCAAACTTTAAGTAAAAATTTAGATGGTGGAATTCCTCAAATAATGCTGAAAAGGGGCAATGGTAAAGATGAAATGGTTCGTTTAAGTGAGGAAGACTATGTAAATCTTTATGTAGAAAGAGCTAAAAACAAACAAATCAGTTCTAAGGACTATTACGAAGGTCAAGGTTACAAAGAAAAAGATGGTAGTTATAAATATACATATGCCACAATGCTGCCTGAATTTGTGGCTGAAGGATTTGATGAATTCATGACTTGGGCTACAAGTGATTTACCAAGACCGCTTCAATATGATGGTGTAATATTTAATATGGTTGAAGCAGCAAATGATGCTAGAGAACAATATTCCATTCAGAATAAAGCATTGAATAATACTTTTAATGAGTACTATAATACTCAAGCAGGAGGTGCAAGAATATTCCAACCGTTTTCTGCAGATGCATTTTTTAGAGGTGTTGATTTAAAAGACATGACTTCTTCAGAACTTTTTACATATAGAAGCTATGAAGAAACTTTTAATGTAAACACAATTGGATCTGATCAAGATGCAGCAATGATGTTAAAAAATGCTGTCACACAATATAACATGACTCCAGAACAGGAAAGACAATTTTATATTGGCAATGATCCAACTACAATGAATGACTCAGAAAAGGTAAAAGATGCTGCATATATTCAGAGTCAAATTTTTAGAGATATGAAGAATGCTATGTTAAATCCAAAAGCAGCTGCTAGCAAAGATTTAATGTTTGATATAAGTTATAACCCTATGGTAACTGTTGACGGTAAAGAATATGCATCTTATACATTTAGATCAAGTCATGATTATATAAGTAATTTTGCCGGTGCTACTAAAGGTGCCGGAAGCGGTAACCCAACTCAAGTTCTTACTGGATTAGAAATACCAGAGTTTACATCAATTACCATGTTGTTTCCTCAAGAACAAGATTTAAATCCAAGGAAAGCTGGAGCATATAACTTCTCTTCTGTTGATATGTCAATGAAACTTTCCGAGGATAATGCATATAACTTTAACACTTATAAAGACAAAGCAGGATCATTTAAAGTATTTGAAAATAATGGTGCTTATATGGTTGCCATGGATATGATGAAATTTGATCCTAAAACAGGTAACTTTGTAAATGTTGGTACAATGTCTCCAGAATATATAGTTGATGAAGAAGGTGTTCCAGTTGGAAAACATAATTTAGATAATTATGTCAACAGTTATCAACTTATAATGATGGAAAAATTTAGAAAAAATCTTGAAGAAGAATCTGCGTGGAAACGTGAAAATGGTATAAACTAATGAGCATTGAAAATAAAATAGCTTACAGCCGAAATCCTGAAATTGAAACAGACCCAATTTATCAACCTGATAATTTTGAGTTTACTCCAATTGATGAGATGTTTGAACAAAACTTTGATGCAGAAAGTATTCAAAGTATGGATCAGTATACTAAAGATTTAGCAGCATTAGCTCCTCAAGTTAATGCAATGACTGCACCTATTCATTATTCTCGTGCAAGACAAGGTGATGCCAAACTGTCTTTTGATACATTTGATGGATTTAAACAAGCGTTTAAAGCCGCTCCTACTTTTGCAAAGGGTCAAGAACAAATTAAGATTCAAGATCCTGTTATATCCGGATTTAAATCTTCTGGTTATGATAGGTATTCTAGAGATTATTGGGCTAGTCCATTTGATAGACTTGGTTGGAGACCTGACATGGATATGGAAGCTTATTATAATGCTAACACAAGTGGTTGGCATGATTTCCAAAGATCTTGGTCTCCTTGGTGGACAAACTTTAAATCCGGCTTTATGTCTGGATATAGATCCATTGGTAAGTTTATGGATGGTACTTCAAACTATTTTACAGAAGCAGATTATGATGGTGCAATTGAGATGTCTGAAGCTAACAGATTGGGAGGAAGCACTAGAGGTGGTTTCAAAGGAGGAGCTACAAATTTTTTCCTAAACTCAGGACAAACTTTTGGTATCATTGGTAATATTGCTGCTGAAGAACTTGCTCTAGCTGCAGCTACTGCTGCTACTGAGGGTGGTTCTGCACCTGTACTTTTAGCAAGAACAGGTAGTAATTTTGTTAAAGGTGTAAAAGCTGTAGGTAATATGTTTAATGTTTCAAAAATAAGCCGAAACATATTACAGGGTATAAGATCTATGGATAAGGCAAAGGATTTTTGGACTGCTGCAAGAGCAGGTGCTAAAATTCCAGCACACATATTTCTACCAGAAACAATGGCCGGTATTAAAGCATTAAGAACTGGAGAAAATACTGTAAGAGGTCTAGAGGTATTAGCCAGAACATCAACCTTTGTTGATTTTTATAGAGATGTTAGAAATATTAACATGGCAATGAGTGAAGCTTCAACAGAAGCTGGTTTTGTTTATCAAGATATGGTAAATGAAAATGTTAATAGACTAATGCGTGAAAATGGCGGAGAACAATTAACTGGAGATCAATTAAAAGAAATTACAGATGCTGCACTTAAAGCATCCACCAAAACAATATTATTAAACGCACCAATTATATATGCAACTAACCAGCTTGTTTTAGGTACTGCCTTAAGAGGTTTTGGTAGAGTTGGAAGACAAATTGCTAGACAAGAAGTAACAGGTTTTGGTAGAAATATAGTTAGAACAAGTAATATTACAAATAAAGCAGGTAAAGCTGCAACTGGTTTATATGCAGATACCACGGGTAAAACAGTTTTAGGTAGAATAACAGGATGGCCAAAGCTTAAAGCTATTGGTGTTAAAAATAGTATTATTGGTACGGGATATGGATTATTAAGATATTCTGCTGCTTCTCTTGGTGAAGGTCTTCAAGAAGTTTACCAAGAAGGTGTACAGGTTGGTGTTGTTGATTATTACTCTAAGTTGTTAGAAGATCCTTCTGCAAATCATTTAGCACTTCAACAACAAGCTATTTCTAAAGCGGTAGATAGTCAAATGACTGCTCAAGGTTTTGAAACATTCCTTTCTGGTTTTTTAATGGGGGGATTTGTTCAGGGACCTCAAAGATTTTTATTTGAGATAATGCCTGAGTATATACAGTCAAAAACAAATCCTAATAAATTTAAAGAGTATAAACAAAATAGAGATAGATTTGAGCAAGATGCAAATAACGTTGGTGATGCAATACAGCAAGATCCAACAGATTTTTTCAACTCCAGTAAAATAAAATTTTTACATGCTTTAGAATCACAAAAAGATATTGATGAGCATTTGCTTAGTGATAACGCAATGGGCTTACATGATGCTCAAGATGATGCTGCTTTTAATAATGCTTATTTTGCTTATGCAAATGGAATGCATGATATGTTTATTGAGCAGTTTGAAGATATCAAAGCAGAGTCAGATGAAACATTAATTGCAAAGTATCCTCAATATGAAGAACAAATTAAAGATGGTACTTTTAGACAGCAGGTTGACAAATCTATTCAAGATCTTAAAAGACTTGTAAAAGAACATAAAGCAAGTTTTGATGTAATTATAAATCCTCATAGCCCAAGTAAATTTAAACCTGGGACAGCAGAATATAATGATGAAGTAATTGCTTATGCTAGTATTGAGCATGCAAGAAGACTTTTCCTTTTAAGTAAAGAATCTTTTTATAAAGCTCTTGCAAGAAGAGATGATATTGAAGCATCATTAAAAACCTCTGGTATCTTGAATAAGATTGACGTTAATGATCTTAATGTTCTTTTAAGTGTGAGCTCTATAGACCAGGAAATGGCTATACTTAAAACGGAGATTGAAGCACTTAAAAAGGCAGAAAATGTTGATGAAAAATTAATAACAGATAAAGAAAAGAAATTAATAGCACTGGCCGGTTATAGAACAACGCTTGATGGTATCTATGATAAGGAGGCAGAAGTATATGACAAAGAAAAGCTAAAGACTCTAGAAATTCCTTTTAGAGCCTATTTAGAAGTTTTGGCTGATCAAAAATCTGATTTTGTTAAAGAAGAATACATTCAAGATGTATTACAGAAATTAGTTGATCATAGTTATCTAAACAAAAGAGCACGTATATATAATAAAGTTATTGCACTATTTAGTGATCCAGCTAAAGTTGCTGATTTGAATACAAGGATTACAAAGGCAATGAGAACTTTATACAAGTCAGCTAAGGAAAAATTTTTAGAATCTATAGATAATGGTGTTAAAGATGCTCAAGTAAAAACTGTATTAGATCAATTATATGCTAAAGGTGTAGTTCCTGATGAAGCAGAATACCAGCAATTTATTAAAACTGGAGACGGTAGTGTATTAAATAACTTCTTTACTGAAGCTGGTCCATTGTATCCAGAAGTTAATAAAGAGTTGTGGAAAGAGGTACAAGAAATTATTGAAAACTATCAAAGATTTAAGTATCAAGAACAAGAAGAAAAACAAGGTAAACCAAAACAGGAAAGCAAAGAATCTAAAAGCAGCAATACAGAATTAAATCAAGAATTAAATCTACCAGAAGATTTAGAAACATTGCTGGATAATGCTCCTGAAATAAATCCTTTAGCTAAGGGTGAATCTCCCTTTATACAAGAGGTACTCTTAAATTTATACAATCAGTATAGAAACAAGCAACACATTAAAAAAGAAGAAATTTTAGACTTAGCGTCATGGGTTAAAACAAATGAGGCATTAAATGCCGTTAATGCTCTTGAAAAAGTTAAGAGGATGTGGTATGTGTCTATAAAAGATAAGGACGTTACTCAAGAAGAACTTGATGAGATATATAAAAATGATCAAGGATTTAAAGAATGGATATTAGGTGAAGAAGATAATCCTAATGTATATAAATCTCTTCAGTTTGGTGGTATTACTTTTAACACAATTAAGAATGAACCTAGTACAGAGGGTTTAGATTCTGTTGTTGATAATAATAAAAATAAAGAGTGGGTTAAAAAAGGACCTGGTGTTAATATATTAAAGGAAGAAATTTTACCCACATCTGCAGATTTAGACAACGTTACAGAAGAAGAAGCAGAAGAACTAAAGCAGATTATATACCATATTACAGATAATAATGGTCAGAGTATTGATCCAGATATTTTAGAAGCAGCAGGTATAGAAAGAGTAGACTTTACAGAAAATGAACTTGGCTTAGCTGAAAATGCTATGCAAGAGATTTTAAATGTTACACCAGATAATACTGTTTTTAGATTTGATAATATTGATCTTCAAAAATTAGATGAGGTAGAAAATCTAAATGGAGAAAGGTTTATTGTATTAGGTACAGTTGGTAATAAGCTAAAGCTTATATCTATTGATAATTCTAAACTTCTTGGAGTAGATAGAGAGCTTGCTGAATTTGTTGAAAGTGAAAAAGGATTTAGTAACAACTATTCTAAAGTTGTTCAAACATTTGAAGGTATACAACTAAAAGAAAATGTATCTAAACTTTCAACCAATGACGTTAATACAGTTTATGGAATAAGATTTAAAGAAGATGGAGACTCTTGGAGAAATTCTGATAAAAGACTAGTTGCTACTATAGAAGCATTGGGAGACGTAAATCTTATGGACACGGTTGAAGTCTACATTACTAAGAATAAAAATAGAGGCTCTCAACCTTGGAGAAACGGAGTAGATCCAGAAAATCCTCACATTAATAGAGGGGATAAGTACAGTGTTCAATTGGTTCTACCACCCGGTGAAGCAAGACAAAAAGTAATGGATGCAGCTGAGCTTGCGGGGGTTCCTTATCCTGAAAATTGGAATGGTGAGTTTGGTTTTGTTAGAAATGATCATTTTACTTTTCAAGATCCAACAACTAAAGATGCTAACGGTAATCCAAAATCAGTTAAGCTTTCTGAATTTAGTGATAGTTTTATAGAAAGATATATTAGTGCTGATAATATCAGCGCACAACAGTTAAGAAATAAAATATTAGAACAAGATGCTTTAACAAATGCTCTTGATGAATTAATGAAAGAGAAAGGTTCTCTAAGGGTTCCTTTAAATATGTTAACACTTTCAGAAAAAGATCAGCCTATATTTAATCTTAGAATTGCTGGGGGCAGATTCTTAAATGTTGAAAATGATTATACAAGATCTGTTGATGATTTAAGATACCAAGACTATGATGGTGTTAAAGTTATAATGATAAATAGAACAAACCCAGATGGGTCTGGTTCTAAATCATATATAACAGATATTGATAATACTACAGAAAATAAAAAATTTATAAATAAGTTAGAAACGGAGCTTGAAGCCACAAAAGTTGGAGATAGTAATTTATTAACACAATCACGTTTAAAAGGTGGGTATGTTCAAATTATTAAAACACCCACTGGTAAAATAGTATTAGCAAGATATATTCCTAGAGAGTTAAATCAAGAAGAACAACTTGAGCTATTTAAAGAGATAATAGAAAAAGCTAAAGATGTAAGGGATGGTAAAAACAAAGAAGGATTGATGGGCTGGAATGATCAGTTTAATAATAAATTCTTTGGAACATATAATCCTGAAGGAAGTCAAAATGAAAAGGGCTTTGTTAATTTAAAAGTTAGTAGCTCTGGTGAGATTTACTTTGAAATAAAACTTGGTAAAAATTCTAGAATTCTTAAAGCTAGTGAAACAATTAAAGCTGACTTAGATAATTTAATAGAAGATAAAGATATTTTATCTGAGTTTAAGAATACCATAGAAGCGTTAACTACAAACTCTAAGGTTGTTGATTATAATAAAACTGTAAGTTATCCTTTGAAGTTTAGTTTATCCAATCTCAGAATAAGTTTTGAAAAAACCGCATCAGTTGAAGAAATTTTAAATGTATCTAGAACAAACCTAGATGCTCGTGTAATTTTTGATGAAAGATTAGAAGCTGTTGCATCTCCTGAAATTATAACGGATGCTATGAAATTAGCTGAAGCTACTAAAGCTGCAGACGTAGAAGACAAAGAGTATAGTGATTTTATAGACACAGGTAAGGTTAGTAGTGAAAAGCTTGAGAGTATTGCAGATAAAATTCAAAATAACAGATCACTTAACCCTAAGGAACAAGCTATCTTTAATGATAAGGTTAGTGAAATAAATGAGATTCTTAGAAAAAGAAAGCAATCAGATGAGCTTCTTAACAATAATGATCTAAGTGCATTAGAGGATTCCATTTATGATGAATACAAAAAAGATAACTTTACTAAGTTACCAAAAGGATACACAGATGGCATTGTACAAAAAGCCATTAATGAAGGTAGAGAATCTTTAACACCTAGAGAAAAAGAAGTGTTAGGCTTTAGAGAAGATCTTGAAATGAAGATATCTCTTAATTCTGTTGTATCTAAAAAAGATGATAAGGACATAACTTTAGATGAACAGATTGAACAAGCTCAAAAAGAACTAGCCAATGAAAAGGCTAAGATTGAAGCTGAGCATAAGAAGACTGGTGAGAATAGAAGAAAGCTTCAAAAGCAATCAAATGAATATCAAGCTGCTTTAAAAAAGTTAAGAGAGCTTGAACAAAAACGAAATGATAACAGTGCTTTTAGAATGATGGAACCATGGGAAGCTCTTACTCAGGAGCAAAACATGGATGAGTTTCTTGCTTGGGCAGAAACAGCATTACCTGATTTTATTAAAGTAAAAACCCTTGATGATTTAGCCAATAGGATTAAAGTAAATGGATATACTGTTGGTGCATTTACTCTTGCTTTAAAGAAGATTGCTGGTAACGTAGAGGTAGAAGGTACCATATATGCAAACGCAAGTAATATTGCATATCACGAAGCTTTCCACGGTGTATTTAGAATGCTTCTTACAGAAGAAGAACAAAAGAAATTATACAATATTGCTAAAGCAGAAAAGCTTAAATACTATAAGGGAGATCTTGAGTTATATAAAGCAGATATTAAACGTTTCCAAAGACTTCATCCTAAATATCAAGCTCTTTCAGGAAAGGCTCTTGAAAATGAATACTTGGAAGAGTACATGGCAAAAGAGTGGGAAAAGTTTAAACAAAACCCAAGAAGTACTAAAACTAATTCAGCAATTAAAAACTTCTTTAATACTCTTTTAGAATTTATTAAATCTGTTTTAAAAGCATTTAGAAAAAATCAACTTCAACAATTCTTTGAAGATATTGATGCTGGTAAATATAGAGGTGGTAAGATTTTATCAAACCCCTTTACGGAACAGGTTTATAATGATGTTACGTTGGATGCATTTAAAATAATCCCTTATCAAGTTATTAAGGGACAAAAAATGACATCATACAAATACTTAGATCCTGCTAAAACAGAAATGCTGACCAAGATAATTGCTCAGGTTTATGTTGATAGACGTTCTAATGAAAAATACGGTGAGCTTGAAGATGATATACTAATTGATTCAATCATTGATGAGTTTGCTGAATTATATAATCCAGAAAGAGAGATCTACAATAATCTTTCAGAAAAGGATTTTGAAGATCTAGAAAACCTATATGATGCTCTTTTATTAGATGAGGGTATTGCCGTAAGACAAAGCGTTGAAGAATATCTTGATTTAATAAACCTGTCTATACAAGAACGAGAAGACATAGATGAGCAAGATGAGGATGAATACGGAACCAGAAGAGTTGGTGATTATACTAAAGATGCTAATCAAATAAGTAAGGTAGCAGCTGCAAGACGAAAAGTTAAGTTGTTTATTTCTAGTGTTGGTATTTCTGCACAAGATATGTTTGGTAATACTCAGCTATTAGATGGAACAAAGATTATAGTTCCTGTATCTCAAGCTGAAGTATTAAATGGTTTGATGTTAGCTGCAATGAATGAAACAAGTGACATAAAAATGCTAACAAGAATGTATTATTTCTCACGTAGAAATAAGAATACAGCAGCTGTCATGGATGCTTTTTTTGAAAAAGTAGGTATTGATGTTTCTGAACTAGAAAAAGATGGTGGTCAAATAAATGGAAAGGTTAAAGATCCTGAATTATTACAGCAATTCTTAACAACTTTTAAAAATTCAAGATTTGATTACACCTTCCAATTGATAGATCCTGTAACTAAGAAAGTAAGATTTATTTCTGCATCTAACAGAGATGCTGCAAATGCTCAGATTGATTTTGCTGCAACGCGGTTTGGACAAAAATTTGAGTTGTTTAGAAAAGACAAAAATAAAATCAATGATATAGTTAGTGACTTAGTAATGTTTGTAAAAGCAATGAAAGCAACTTCTTTTACAAATAAAAACCTTAAAGCAAAATCTTTAGAAATTACTGAATGGTTTGAAGAAACCCTAGGAATTAGATTAAGTCCTTTATTTATTGAAATGAGTATTGTTAGATCAATAGAAAACAGAAAAACTAAATATCAAGAAGCACTCTATAATATGAGTGAAAATATTGGAGTTTTAACTACAGAGGATCTAACGTCTATGATTAGCCTATTAGGTAAAGAAGCTAAAGATACTAATACACCAACTCCAGAAAATCTTTTCATTGATGAAGATGGTAAAGGTATGAGCAGTAAACTAAAAAGAATATTTTTAGCAAACGCTTTATTTGATGAAAATGTTGGTAATACAGTTTTTCAAGATGCGGAAAAAAATCTCATCTATGCTCATCAAAATCAAACGTACCATGCTAGAAGGGTTCATAAATTAAATAATTCAGATTTAATATCAGAACTTCAAGCAAAGCTGCCAAACAACATGCTTGTTAATTCAGAAGCTTTTTTAGCTTTAATTGCTGAAAAGAGACTGCAGTTAACAAGACTATCAGGTATAAGTGAATCATCTGAAGATAGTACTATTGGTGATGATATTGCATCTCAGCGTTCTAAAAATGGTAAGACATATAAGCATTTAACGTCAAAAGAGTTTGAAGGAACTTTAATAAATCAATATTTTACTCACTACAATACAAAAACCAAAGTAGTTGAAAAAGTAGGTGATAAAGCTGTTGCTCCTTTATTTATTAGAATAATGGAATCTTCAAATACATCAGAAAGCTTTTCAGAAATACCTATTATTAAAGCTGTTGAATTAGATAACAAAAACAAAATCAAGTTAACTGAAGAAGCTCTTAGTGCCTTTATAGCGAGAGTTAAAACTGAGTATGATATAATTAAACAAAACTTTGCTGATCTTGAAAATGGTGAGTACGGGGAGATACAAGGATACAATGACACAGATTCAGGAAGAGGTTATAAATTCTTTAAAGCAAATCTTCTTTTAAGTAAAAAAAGTCAGCAAGCTTTAATTGAAAAAGCCAAAGAGGGTCTAGAGTTTGATGAAGTGTTTACAACAGATATGAAATCTGAATTAAACACTATACTTGATTCATATGTAGAAGAACACAACGCAAGAATTTTATCCGATGAAAATTCAATTGCACCTAACTATAACACAATAGACCCAAGTTTACTAAGTGCAAGTCCTGCAAGATTCCCTAATAATGAAACTGGTAATAGAGCCCTGCAAGATTTAAACTTAGAAAGAGGCAACTTGGCATTTAATAGTGCTCAGATATTTTTAAGTAACTGGATTAACACATTAAATGTTAATGACTTATTACTTGGTGAGCAAGCACGCTTGTTTAAAGATGCAATTATTGATCCTATAAAAAGAGGGAAAATGCAAAATGCTGCACACGATTCTGTAGCATTTGAATTTATTCCTGATAATCCAAAGCTTGGTATTGAACACGGTTTAGGAGATGAATCCATTGCTCTTGTTCTTACAGAAGATCCTAAGTTTAAAAAGACTTATACAGCTGGAGAGGAGTTTGGTGATCAAGCTGATGCTCAAAGTTACATGACCAGCAAAGGTGCCAGATATACAGCACATGGTCTTGACGGTATAAATGAAACATTAGCTGGATTGTATGATAAAATGGATTCAGGTTCTAATGTAAATGCTGAGTATTGGGACATGCTTTTAAAGACTAACAAAAACTCCGCTCCACAAAATTCTAAGAAGTTTGTTCATGGTGATGGGAATACATTCCTAAAAACATCTACTGTTGTACTAACAAAACAGTATACTTCTTATTATGATGGGGAAACTAAAACTTGGAAAGCTAGACCCGGTTATGAAAGACTTCATAACATCCGTACAAAAATGGAAAAATTTGAAGCAGATAATCCAGGTAAGATAATTATAGCAGCTCCTGTTAGTGCTTCTAAGATGTTTAAGCAGCGTGTACTAACAGAAGAGGAATTTTCAGGCTCAACTGCATTTACATTAGACAATACTACTTTATTAAATGCTGAAGATTTTGGTAGACAGCTTATAAATCCGTCTAACAAAACCATTATAACGGATCCTACTCAGATTAAAACTAATATAACTTCAGAACAAGATACTTTAGATAAAAACTTTCAAGTAGAAATTGGAGGTAAAAAAATGTATATGTATCAGGTGGTTGAAAGATACCACGAGTTATATGCATTAGGTTTAAAATTTGATTATGACCAAAAGAAAAATTTAATATTTGATTTATTACCTCATATAACAGAAGAAGAACTAAAGTCTTTAGATCTTTCACCTAATTTATATAGCGTTCTTAAGTCTATGCAAGCTAGTCTTAAAGCATCTGCAGCAACTAGTAATGAAATTGCATTCTTTGAAGATTCAATGGGTGAAGCTAAATATGAATTAAACAATCCTTTAGTTATTCAAAAGTTTGAACAATTGTTTATGTCTTTCTTTAGCAAAGGAGTACTTTCACAAAAAGTTCCAGGTTTAAGTCTTGCATTAAAATCTTCTTATGGCGTTCCTATAATTAGAGAAATATATTCTTTAGAAGAAGATGGCACACCAGATAAACAAAATGTCATTAGAAGAGAAAGTGCCTTGCAATATGCAAATGAAAAGCTAATAGACTTGACTACAGAAGAAGGTCTACAAGAAGCTAGAGAATTCTTAAAAAATAATCCTGGAAAATCTATTGTTGTAAAAGATAGATTACGTTATAATTTACAGGAATATAAAAAGACTAACACAAAAGATCCTAGTACTTGGCAAAAAACAAATGTGAGATATGCTGAAACAATGATAGCACCTCATCATAAAGAGGTTCAAGCTTTTTTTGAAAAGTATAAGGACAAGGAAATTCCAGATGTAATTGCAAAATTATTTGCAGTTCGTATTCCAACTCAGGATAAGCATTCATCAATACCATCTAAGATTGTAGACTTTTTACCTTCTTATTATGGTTCTACGGCTGTGTTTGCAGATGAACTTATTGAGATTTCTGGAGCTGACTTTGATATTGATAAAGTATATGCTGCAATTAAAGAGTTCTACTATAAGAGCGGTGAATTTATTGAATACGGTTCTAGAAAAGGAAAAGAAGGTTTTGATGATTACGTTCATTATATAAACAAAAAGGTTCTAGATAAAGGGTCATATATAAATGAAGCTTTATCTAAATATAAAGAAGCTGGATTACCTTCAGAAAATAACTATACATTAAAACAAATACAGGAGGCATTAACATTGGGTCTTACTGCAGATTCTGTAAATGCTTTAATGGTTCTTGGATTACCAATCACAGAAGCTCAATATAAAAAGTATGAGAAAGATAAAGGTGTTCCTCCGTACAAAGCTCCTATAACAAATGAACTTGTTAATGTAAAAATTGCTCTAGCAGGTAATACTAAACTTACAGAATCACAAGATGGTTCTTCTAATCCTGTATCCTATGATCCTGCAGATATTGAAGCCGTTAAACAAGTTTGGAATGAACTAAGTACATCTTTCCCTGAATTAAAAGATTTTGTAAAAGAAGAAGGTATTGATGTTGACAATTTAACTGGGCAAGCATATAGCCATAAAAATGTAAAAGAAAACTCAGGTTCTATTGGAGCCGTAGTACCTTCTGCTACTATAATGAGTTTCTTAAAAGAAATGGGAGTTGGAATCAATCCTAAGAGCGGTTCTGTAATTTCCATTAATGGTAATCCATATGGTGAATTTATTAATAAAAATCAGGATGGTGTTAGAACTCAATACCTTATTTCTAACCTTATTACATTAGCAACTGATGATGCAAAAGAAAGATTAATAAGTAAACTGGGGTATGTTAAAAAGACATTAAAGCATGTTGAGGTTCTTGTTGGTTTAGGGGTTTCCTTAAAAGATGCTACTTTAATGTATAATGGTTCAACCGTAAGAAGTGTTTTTGAAAATGATGAGTTTCCTATAAGCACCATTAGGGATCTACTTATAGGTATGAGAATGGATGGTGTAAAATCAGTTCCCGTTACCACAGAAACTTTAGAGAAGGCAGTTAGATCTGAACAAACAGAAGGTGAACTGATGGGAATCTTAATGCAGATTTTAAAGGTAGAGAACGTTAGCAAAGCTATAGATAGTCAAATAACAATTTTTAATCTTAATAAATCTCTTGGTCAAGATTTTTCAGATCTTAGAAATATACAAGAAACTTTAACCAGCATGGGATATGGTTTAAGTGATAGCCAGTTTAAAGAGCTTTATGATCAAGGTGTATTTGTTTTTGATTTAAGAAAAGCATATAGTTTTGATTTGGATAAAAATAAACCACCACGACATTATATTGGTCAGTATATTAGAATCTATCAGGATATTGTAAATAATATTTTACCTAAGGTATTTACATCTTATAGTAAAGATTTCCAAGCTATAGAAGATAATATAAGAGACTATATAAGAATACCTAATAGTAAAGAAGGTTCAAAAATTTCAAGACGTATTCATAAAGATGTGCTTTCTTATCTAACAATAAAAGCATACATGAAGAGGTTGTTTGAAACAGAAGCGGGAGCTCTTATTGGAGGATCATTAACAAATCAGTTTTTATATCCAAATGATGATTCTGATTTTAATATTAATAAAGTAATTAATGATCTTAAATCTAGATATGAACAGGGAGATAATTATTTCTTAGACTACTATGTATTTAATAAACCAGCCGGTAATGGTAATAGTTTAAATATGCTTACAACAAATCATTTTGGTAAGTTAGATGATAATGAGAAAGTAAGAATTCAAAATGGTTTCCAAGCATTATATGGGGATATCAATACGAGAGTTGATGCAATGCATATTTTACATTATGTAATGATCAAAGATGGTTTTAACGTTGGTGCTGATAGTATAATGGATGCTTTGACTCCATTTGGTTTAGAAAGGTATTTAACTTCAGCCACAGATGTTTTTGATGTAATGCATGGTAAAAAATCTTATGAAGAAGTATTTGGAGAATCAAGAAAAGATGTAATGCTTCAGATGATTAATAACTATGGTAAATCAATGTCTGTTGCAAATAACCTTGAAACTACTTTTGTGTTTTTAAATGAAAATAAAGATTACATTGAAGACTTTAATATAGAAACCGGTACTCTTACCTTTTCACCAAAAAAAGAAGGTGTAGAGCCTATTTCTTTCCCTAGATTTATGATAAGTAGAGAAAGAACTTTTGATGGTAGGTATATCACAGAATATTATGAATTGCAAACTGGTTCTTATAATGGTGTTTCAGTAGAAGTTGGTGGTCTTACTAATCCATTAATTGATGGTGCTGTATATCAAAAGTTTGAACCTCTTGGTGCATACAATCAAACGGGTATAGGATTTTTATTTGATAATGATCAATTCAGCAGACCAACTAAATCTAAAATGCGCAATCAAGCAGGTCTTGATGAATATGGTCTTCCTGTAGATGATTTTTCAGATATTGACGCAATGATGCAATCATATGAAGAACTCTACGGTAATATAGATACAGATAATCTTATTCCATTTGATATGGATGATCTGAATAACTTAAACAATATGCCAAGAGTTGCTAATGAAAAAGGTATTGAAGTTGC
>Ga0181592_10001413_pt1 | contig 19400 bp, 20 predicted proteins | sample 071ome_20_FD_133755 | JGI IMG/M metagenome (GOLD analysis project Ga0181592, IMG submission 133755) | Coastal salt marsh microbial communities from the Groves Creek Marsh, Skidaway Island, Georgia - 071412BT metaG (megahit assembly) | ecosystem: Environmental > Aquatic > Marine > Intertidal...
AATACCTGTGGAAGATCGGCGCATCGATTCCGGGTCTGGGAAATGGCCTTTTCCTGAATATCGAAAGCGTGAACTCTGCCTTCCGTCCCCACGCAGTCCGCGAGAAAGCGCGTGTCGTGGCCGTTGCCTGCCGTCGCGTCTACGGCTGTATCACCGGCACTCAGGCAGGAAGAAATCAGTTCGTGTGCCAATTGCGTGGCTCGGGGCAGGGGAATCATGATGACTTCCTGAGAAGAGAGCGCAAATCGCAGTGAGAGGGGATTTCCTCGCCGTCGAGCAGGTGCGCCACCAGTTGGCTGGCATGCCACGGTCCGTTCAGAACTCCCTTGGATCCGAGACCGTTGAAAAAACTCACCTCGGGAAAGTCGGGGTGGGTTCCCATGAAAACCTGGCTGCGTCGTATGATCGGTCGGATCGCGGTGCGGTGGCTTGTCACCCGGTGTTCACACGAAGAAATATCGTCCAGCTTCGTGAGAACTTCCTGGCGTCCCTCTGCAGAAGGACCGCCGTCTCCGAATTCGTGTCGATAGGTCGAGCCAGCCCGAAATCTTCCGAATCCGAGAGGAAGCAACCAGCCTCCTCGATTGACGATTCGAGTTTCTTCCTCGAGCTCGGGGATTTCCAATTCGAGAATATCGCCCGCGGCTGAATTCATCGGCACCCAATCGAAAAAGCGATTTTGATTGCCCTGCCAACCTTGCGCAAGGATCACGCGATCGGCCTCGATCCGCTTCCAGCGGACTCCAGAAGCTTCACCTAATTCCGAGCCAACGATGATTTCGCCTACATCGACCGAAGCGATTGCGTAGCCGATTCTTTCCAGCAGGTGCTGCCGAGTTGCCTCGAGAAACGCGGGCACATCGAGCCAACCGCCTTCTTTCATTTCGAATCCACCGTGGGGTACGTGAAATTTTTCCGAATCGATTGTCAGGGTATCCTGAAACGATTCCCATTCCTCAGGAGAAGCCTCGCGTTTCTTTTCAAAATTTCCCTTTTCCACCCCGTTTCGAAACAGTCTCGCGATCCGGGTGTGGTGGAAAACGCGCTGTCCCGTTTTTTCCTCCACTTCCCAATACATTTGTTTCGCTGCCGAGAGCCGTTCCGTGAGGCCCTCTGGAAAGTTGAAACGCGATCCGGAAATCGGAGTTAGCAATCCCGCCGCAACTTTGGAAGAGGTCTCCGGTTCATCCTTGTCGACTACCAGAACTCTTTGTCCACGTTCCAATAACTTCCAGGCGAGCAGGGAACCAGCAAGGCCTTGGCCGATGATTAGGGTATCGATCTTCAAAAGACAGGAGGATTTGGTGTTCGGCCAAATCTAAAAGAGGAAAGGAGCATTCTCAATGCAAAGCGATTGCCTGTGTCATTTTACTAAAATTAGTATTTAAGAATTACAAAATAAATGATTGTTTTTCAGGACGTTTCAGGCAAGAATGCTGAGCTTGAAGAAGTTCCATACTGAATCTAGTTATGAAATTAGCCACTTCTTTCAAACTTTTCATCATCACATTTGGTGCATCCCTTTTTCTCATCGGCTGTAGTGATCCGCAGAAGCAAGCTCAGAAGATACTGGAGAAAAAAGGATACGAGGCAATCAACCGGGATTTGCTTGTCGCTGCTGGAGCAGGCGATTCCGAGAGCATCATTCACTTTCAGGACGCAGGGCTGGCCATTGACTCCGTCGACGGCAAAGGCAATACCGCATTGATCAAAGCCGCTTCCGCTGGCCGGCTTGAAACGGTCGAGCGGATTCTCGGGATGGGAGCAGATCCCCGTCACAGGAATCAGGATGGTAGAGATGCACTGCTGACTGCTTCGGCCAAGGGCTACGAGGACGTCGCACGGATGCTGCTCAGTCGCGGAGCCGACGCTTTGACCAAGGATAAGGAAGGCTGGAGTGCTCTCTCCATCGCTGCATACAATGGACACACCGAAGTCGTTTCGCTGCTTTCTTCCCGGGCAACTCCTGATGAGTTAGACGATGCTCTTCTCGTAGCGAGCTTCAGCGGCGATCCCAAAGTTATCAGTAAGCTGCTCGGTTTAGGTGCCAATATCAATGCTCGCTCTCCTGAAGGAAAAACGCCTCTCATGATTTCTGCCGGTGGCGGAAAAACAGAAGCCGTTCGAACTCTCTTGCAAAATTACGCTAACCCCTATGCAGAGAACAATGATGGTAAGACGGCCGCAAACCTGGCTGAATTGGCAGGGCACGAGGACGTAAAGGTCTTGATTCTCTCTCCGAATGACTGGGGGACTTCGCCTGAGTCCGCCGAAGTCGCCGAGGAGCGTCTCGCAGCTCGTGAGGCTCTTGTTGCTGGAGTCGCTGTCGAAGAGACTCTCGATTCTACCGAGCTTGCGGAGGCGGCTCCCGATGCGACGGAGCCCTCGCAGCCACGACAGGCAGGGCAACTCCATGCCGGGACCGCAAATGCCAGCGTGACAATTCCTGCTGCAGCTTCTCCATCAGATAGAAAGCAGACCGTTGTGAAGAAAGTTCGCGAAGAAGCCAAATCCAAGCCGGTTGCGGCTCTGAATGGATCGACGATTCACTCGACGACGCCCAAAGTTGCACCCGTGAAATCAATGATTCTGGCATCGTATCACGAAGAGCCTCTTCCTATCGCCGTGGAAAAAGTAGACGGAAATCGTGCCCAGATCCGTCGACTGGATCAGGAGAAAGATGCCGTTGAAGTCACTCCGGGAGCTGTGATTCCAGGAACGCCTTACGAGGTGAAGGAAGTGACCCGCAAGTTCGTCAGCTCGAAGGAAGGAAAAGGTCGCATGGTCGATGTCTCCCGAGTGATTGTAGAGAACAAGGAGAGTGGGGCGACTCATCTCCTCGTGCAGGACGTTTACGGTCAGCCATCTGACACCTACGCCATTATCACTTCAGCTAACAGCAACTATCGCTACGTGGTGAAGCGGGGAGATGTTTTCCGCACTTCCCAGCCCGATCTCGGGGTTAAGGATTACCAGGTGTTTGACATCAGAGCCAGCGGGGTCGTCGTCAAAGACCTTGCTACTGGCGAAGTCGTTACGATCGCTCGTGACGGCGTGGTCGAACCCTGAGAAACCTCAGGTGAAAAGCTACCCAAGAGGGCTACCAACAAGGGTTGGCTCACGCACCTAACAGGGTTAGACCTTCAGCGTAAAAGGGTTTGGTAATCTGCTAAACCACGGTCCCGTCCGGGATGTTGGCGCTTTTGGGGACTACGACGATACCGTCGCGTACGTAACAGTATTCACAGTCTTCATTCTTGCGGCTTCCCGGATCAATGACGACATTGCGACCAATCGTCGCGTTCTTGTCGATGATGGCTCTGTTAATTTTTGTGTTTTCGCCGATCTGAACGGGCTTCTCTTCTACTATCCCTCCGTCAGTGACGAATTGTTTGTTGTAGTAGTCAAATCCCATCACAATCGAGTTGGTGATCTCGCATCCGGATTCGATCACGGAGCGAACTCCAATGATTGCATTTCGGATCTTCGCGTTGGTTATGATACATCCATCGGAAAGCAGGGCCTGTTCGATATCGGCATCGTTGATCTTGCTCGCGGGAAGCAGTCGGGCGCGCGTGTAGATCGGATTGTGAGGATCGAAAAAGTTGAATGCTGGGACGATCTTGGTGCACTCCAGATTTGATTCATAGAAGGACCTGATCGTTCCAATGTCTTCCCAGTAGCCCTGGAATGTAAAGCTGTGCACTTTCTGATTTTCGATAATGGAAGGGATGATATCGCCGCCGAAATCCTCGAGGTCGTTATCGAGAGCGTCCTCCATAACTTTCCGGTTGAAGAGATAAATCCCCATCGATGCCTGGAACCGCTCGGAGTCGTCCGGGATGCCATTCGCTTTCAGCAAGGTGGGCGGCATGGTCAACTGGTCAAGAAGGGCATCATCGTCTTTGGGTTTCTCGACAAATCGAGTGATGCGACCCTCGTCATCTGAGTGCATCAGTCCGAAGGCACGAGCTGGGTCACGTTCCACTGGAGTGGTCGCGATCGTCAGATCGGCTTCGGTTTCCTTGTGCTGCTTCAGCATGGTCCGAAAATCCATCCGATACAGCTGGTCGCCGCTGAGAATGAGAAAGTGCTGGTAGGGCTTCTCGAGGAAGTAGCTCAGGTTCTGGCGAACTGCGTCTGCCGTTCCCTGATACCAGTTGTCATCACCGGGCGTTTGCTGCGCCGCGAGAACGTGAACGAAATTCTCACCGAACTGATCAAATCGGTAGGCGCTAGTGACGTGTCGATTGAGCGACTCACTGTTGAACTGCGTCAACACATACATCTGGCGAATGCCGGAGTTAATGCAGTTACTGATCGGGATATCGACAATCCGATACTTTCCGGCAAGGGGAACCGCAGGCTTGGAGCGCTTATGGGTCAGGGGAAAGAGGCGGGAGCCTTGTCCTCCTCCCATAATAATTGCAAGGGTGTTTCGAAGCGAGCGGTGTTGAGTTGCGGTTGCCATGTCTAACTTTACTGTATAGCGATCCCGGTAGATCCGGCACTGTTTTCGTGACAATTTTTTAACTGAGCGAGTGTTGCCGTCTGCATCCCTGTAGAGTCTGGAAAATATTGAAATTATGTGCGGACTTATTGGATACGTGGGCAAAGCAGATGCTACCCCAATTCTCTTGGAAGGGTTGCGGCGTCTGGAATACCGTGGCTACGTCTGTTCGGGTCTCGCAGTCATGAATGGCAACGGTGACGCGCCTATCCAAACGAGAAAGCGTAGCGGTCGTCTCGATAACCTGCGCAAGCTGCTCAAGGAAAATCCGGCCGACGGGAACTGCGGTATCAGCCACACCCGCTGGGCCACTCACGGGGAGCCGACGGATGAGAATGCTCACCCGCATCACGACCGCAGCGGAAAGCTGGCCCTGGTGCACAACGGGGTCATCGAGAATTACCAAGTGCTCAAAGATCAACTCGAAGAGGACGGGCACACCTTTCACTCTCAGACGGATTCAGAAGTGCTCGCGCATCTCGTGGGAAATGCCTACGAAGTGAGTGAAGAAAGCGATCCGCAGCGCCGACTTGTCGAGGCGGTTCGCGAAGCCTTGCATCACGTTAGCGGAACGTATGGACTTGTCGCGATGCACGCCGACATTCCCGGCTTTCTGGTTGGGGCGCGATTCGGAAGTCCGCTCGTGGTTGGTTTGGGGAAAGGGGAGAAATTTCTCGCTTCAGATGTGGGCGCTATTGTTTCCCATACAACGGATGCCATTTACCTTCGCGACCGGGATCTCGTTTGCCTTTCGGAAGATGATTTTTCCATCGAGAACGTCGATGGCGATCAGGGAGAATACGAAGTCAGCACGGTCGACTTCACGCCGGAACAGGCGGAGAAAGGGGACTACCCCCACTACATGCTTAAAGAAATCTTCGAGCAGCCGACCTCGATCCGGAACGCGTTTCGCGGTCGTCTTGTCGATGACCAGGCCTCGGCAATTCTCGGTGGACTGAGACTAACTCCTCGCGAACTTCGTGATGTCGACCGTATCGTTCTCTGCGGATGTGGAACGGCCTCGCACGCGGCGATGGTTGGCGAATATCTCATTGAGCACCTCGCTCGGATTCCTACCGAAGTTGAGATCGCGAGTGAGTTTCGCTATCGCAACCCGCCGCTCGATAAGAATACGCTCGTTTTTGTGCTAAGTCAGAGCGGTGAGACGATCGACACGCTCGCTGCGATGCGAGAGGGACAACGAAAGGGGCATCGAGTTCTCGGGATCGTAAACTCGGTTGGATCTACGATTGCGCGGGAGTCGGATGGAGGAAGCTATCTCTATTCTGGTCCAGAGATCGGTGTCGCGGCAACAAAGTCCTTTACCTCGCAGGTGACTTTGCTCACCCTGCTCGCGATTCTCCTGGGACGCATGCGCCATCTTTCTGTCGATGCGGGACAACAACTGCTCAAGGAACTGCGAGAGCTCCCGACCAAGTTGGAAAAAATCCTCAGCCAAAGCGAGCATATTCGCCAGATTGCGCTGAAGTATATCGATGCCAAAGGAATGCTATTTCTCGGGCGTCAGTTCAACTACCCGACAGCTCTCGAAGGTGCTCTGAAGATGAAAGAAATCTCCTACATCTTTGCTAGCGGTCATGCTGCAGCAGAGTTGAAGCACGGAATCATCGCGCTGGTGAGCGAAGAAACGCCGAGTGTTTTTATCATGCCGAGAGACTCAGTATACGACAAGAATGTGAGCACACTCGAAGAGGTCAAAGCCCGCAAAGGTCCTGTCATCGCCGTGGCGACCGAAGGATCAACGGAACTGGAGCGTATTGCCGACGATGTCATCTACATCCCGCCGGTGTCCGAATGCCTCAGCCCGATTCTCGCGTCGATTCCACTGCAGCTCTTGAGCTACCACTTTGCGGTCGCTCTCGAATGTGATGTCGACAAGCCTCGTAATCTCGCGAAAAGCGTGACCGTGGAATAGTCTGTCGCCTGTTCTTTTTCTGCCGAATTTCTTCTTAGCTGCTCTTGCCAAGAGTGCCGGAGGGGGTCGTGGCGAACCATTCTTTAAGCTGCCGCTTCATCTCTGCGGCCGCTTTTGGCCTCTTCTTTGCGAGGTTGGTTTCTTCTGCCGGATCGGAAAGAAGATCGTAGAAATCTACCTTTCCACCGTCCAGATTCATGAATAGCTTCCATCGCCGGAGGGGGGCGGTTGAACCTCCGCGATTTTTCCCTGTGCCGTTGTCACTGGAAAAAAGGACGAGGTTTTTTCTCGAATTTCCAGTTTGTCGATCGTGTCGAGCAGTCGCCCGACCTGCTTTTCCATGTGGGTCACCATAGCCGATATCGTCGGCATGAATGAAGACGATGTTCGGTCGCGGAGCTTGGTTTTCATTCCCGTTTGGCGGAACAAAGGCGAAAAGAGCGGTGATCGCGGCGTAAAGGAATTTCATACAAAGGATCTTCGAGAGAAACGGAACGAATCACCATTCCGTTATCGAAAAAAACGAGGGAATGTTCGATTTCGTAGTATGAAAATTTGCGCCTGACTTTTTGTCAGGAAAAGGGCATGTTTCCTGAAGTCTTATCATGGATACCGACGATCCCAATTCTGCCAGTTCCACAACGAAAGAAGGAAGCGCAGTGAAACAAATTGCTGTTTTTCTCCCGAATCGAACGGGAGCATTCGTTTCTATTCTCGATTTGCTCCGCAGCAACCATGTTGTTGTGTTAGGGGTTTCGGTTCAGGACTCCATCGACAACACGGTAGTAAGGCTTGTCGTCAGCGATCCGGAGACGGTGGAAACGATCTTCATGGAACGCGGGATACCGTTCAACTCTACCGACCTCCTCGTCGTCGAGCTTCGGGACGGGGCCGAACAGTTACCTGATTGTCTTCGCACTCTCCTGAACGCAGAGACCAACGTGCATTTTATCTATCCTCTGCTGACGCAACCCAACGGCAATGCGGCAGTCGCCCTTTGCATCGAGGACGACCAGTTCGGTGAGTCGATCCTTTCCAAGGCGGGTTTCAAAGTGCTGCGTCAGGAGGACTTGAGCCGCTGATCCAGCTTGCTAAGCCGAAGCCCGCCGAAACAGGGAGTCGACTACATTCCGGACGTATTGTTCGTCGGAAAGCCCGAGCGTGATTTCATCGGGGAATTCGGTGATGTTTCGGAAATGGTCTGCGAGCTTCGCAAAAAGCTGGAGGCGACAATCCGGGGCGAGTTCGCTTCTTCGAGCGACGGCATCGAGAGCAATACGAGCTTCTTCGGGAGAGGTGTGGCGACGAAGCCGGGCTTCAAGATGGGGAATACGGGCAAAAGAATTCTCTTCCACCGTCATAGCCTCTCCGAACTCCGGCGCAGGAACTTCGACCTCGCGAACGACGAGTGTCCCAGCCGCGATGTCGCCCATTCTCTGGCAGCGTTTCGTTAAGAAGCAGCAGATGCTCCCAAGCAGGTAGAACGTCGACGGAAGAATGTCGAGAAGGCGGAAGAGATTGCGAATGATGATCTGCTTCAGCCCGAGCGAAAGTCCGCGCTCGTCGATTACGCGAAGTTTGAAAACTCTTTTGCCAAGAGTTTGCCCAGCCCAGAGCCATTCTGAAATCATCCCGTAGAGTGTTGCGATCAGGAATTGCAGGAGAACTATCATCCCGGTTCCGAAGTCAGATAAGACGTCACCGATGACGGGAATGGAAGAGACACTGAAGTTCAGAATCGCGATCACTTGCGAGATGAGCATCGTCAGGGCGACGACGACTGCGAAATCAATCGCTAGGGCAAGACAGCGGCTGAATGGGCTTGCGACCGGAACCGTGAAGGTGACTCCCTCCGGGGTTCGAACTTCCAGTGATGTGGTTTGGCCTAACATGAATCAATAGGAATTCAGGTAATCTCTTTTTCCCGTCGATTGCGCCCGCAAAAGGTGAAAAAGAGGATGAGGGCAAAGAGCTGAAGTGCGCCAAAGGTGATTTTCCACGGGTAAAATTGTGGGGCGTGATACTGGGAAAGAAAGGACTCCACGATTCCCGCCCAGACAAGCATCAGAGCAGCTCCACCGACGAGGGTGAGAAGGTCGCCGCGGATCCTCGCAAAGCGCTGGCGGAGTTTCAGGTTGGTTCCCCATCCGAACATGGTGCGGCCAATGATGAGTCCAGCTTGGCCACCAATGAATATGGCAGGTAGTTCGAAGGACCCGTGCGGCAGAAGCCATGCAGTCAGAAAGACGCCCTGGCCGTCGGCGAGGTAATCGAATATCACCACTCCGATGATCGTCCCGTTGTAGAAGAGCAGGACTAGGGTGAAAATTCCCCAGAGGAAGCCGGTGACCATTGCGAGAATGGTCACCTTCGTGTTGTTGACCATTAGCTGGGAGGAGAAGGTATGCCGCCCCTGAAAGGCATCGAAGTCCTGTTTCTCTTCCCGCTCCACACGTTTCGAAGGTTTATCGTTGAGATGACCAAATTGCGGAGGGATGAAGTCGGATTTGAGATCGTAATTCCATGCGAGAGCGGCTGCGCCGAATCCGCCGCCGACCCAGAAGGTGAGGCAGGAGAGGACGAAGGCGAGCCAATGGCGGCGAAAGGTGTTGGGAAAAGTTCGCCAGAACCAATCCCCGGGACGGAAGGGCACGGACTCGCCGCCGTTTCCGTGCAACTGGCTGTAGGCACGGGCAACAAGTCTTTCGAGAAAGCGGGTTGTCTCCACTTCACCTGCGAAGGTCTTCAGCTTAACGAGGTCGGACGAAGTGCGTTGGTAGAGATAGAAAAACCGCTGCGCTTCTTCGAGCGGGGCGCGCCGATGCGGATCTTCGATTCGGGCGCGAAGCAACCCCGACAGCTCATCCCAGAATGGCTGTTCTTTTGCAATGAACTTGTCGAGATCAAGGATCACGGAGCAGAGTATGGGTAAGGGATTGGTAGGATTCAAGGGCGAGAGTAACTTTTTCGTCCGGTGTCCTGATTTTATCCTGATTCTTTTTCCGTTTTTCCTCGGAGAAATGGGAAAGGAGAAGGAAAACCAAAGCTCCTACCCGGTGTTGACTCTCATTCCTATCCGCGGCCATACTTTCCTTGTTCACCATGTCTTTGATTCCACTTCTGACTCGTCTCTCTCTGAATAGCGGTTGCGCCGACTCAATGCGCTGCGAATCGATCCTCGCGGAAGCTGCAGGAAAGCACAGTTCGCTGATCGATGCTCTTCTCGATGGTAACGTCGTCGACGAAGAATCCTTTGCCGCCCAACTTGCTTCCGAGTCTGGCCTCGACTTTGTTCCGGAGCCGGAGATGGACGACTCGACGACTCTGCATCGCCAGTTTCCCGCGAAGGTCGCGTTACGTCATCGCATCCTGCCAGTAGCTCGCACCGAGGGCGGCCTGATGCTGCTAACGTACGATCCATTTGATCTGGAAGCTCGGCAGGCCGTTGGCCGCGAGTGGACGAAGCCCGTGACCTGGGCTGTCGGAACCCGGTATCAGATACTGGAGGGACTTCGCCAGGGATATGGAGTTGGTGCAGAGCAATTCGACGAACTCATCGAGGGGCGCGATCCCAACGCAGAGGATGATTTTGAGCAGGAGGTAACTCAGCTCGACGAGGAGGAAGAGGAAGCCTCGGTCATGAACTTCGTGAACCAGATTTTTCGCGAAGCGCTTCGGGAACGAGCTACGGACATTCACATCGAGCCTTTGGAAAAGAATCTCCGTATCCGCTACCGCATCGATGGCGCACTGCAGGAAGTTACCGTACCACCCGACATTCGAGCACTGCAGGCATCGCTGGTTTCTCGATTGAAGATCATGGCGCAGCTTGACATCGCGGAACGTCGCTTGCCTCAGGATGGACGAATCAACCTCGAGCTGGAGGGAAACCCAGTCGATGTCCGAGTCGCGACGATTCCCTCGGTAAATGGAGAAAGTGTATCGTTGCGTCTGCTCACGAGGCAGAACTTCGATATGGACATGTTGGGCCTCGATGAGGAAACCCGCGGAATCATCGAAGGCCTTCTCAAGCAGCCCAATGGGATTATTCTCGTGACCGGCCCTACCGGTTCTGGTAAGTCGACGACGCTCTACACGTTTCTCAAGCAACTCAATACGAAAGATACCCGTATCGTCACGGTTGAGGATCCAGTGGAGAACCGGCTCGACGGCGTCGTGCAAATTGCAATGAAGCCAGAGATTGGCCTCACTTTCGCGACGGGCCTTCGTGCGATTTTGCGTGGTGATCCCAACATCATCATGGTGGGGGAGATGCGTGACCTGGAGACGACTGAAATCGCAATCCGGGGGGCGCTGACCGGTCACCTTGTTTTTAGTACGCTGCACACGAATGACGCGGTATCCGGTATCACTCGATTGCTAGACATGGGAGTGGAGCCATTTCTGATTGCCTCTTCTGTCCGTGCTTTTCTCGCGCAGAGACTGGTTCGGAAATTGTGTAATGAGTGCAAAAAGCCAGCTGTTCTCGAAGATGATTACCTGCGGGAAGTCGGATTTCCGGTTGAGAAGAAAGCGGGGATCATGGAGGCCGGCGGATGTCGTTCTTGCCGCGATACCGGGTATCGGGGGCGAATGGCGATTCTCGAGATCTGTGTCATCGAGCCGAAGCTTTCGGAACTGGTCACTTCCCACGCTGCGTACTCCGATCTCAAGCAAAGATCTCTCGACAACGGCATGGTGCCGCTGCGTGACTACGGGTGGAACAAAGTTTCCGAAGGTCAGACAACGATTGAAGAGGTGCTAAGCAACGTTGACCAATAGAACCAATAGAAACGATGGAGGGGGAGGAAAAGCAAAACGCACATCGCCATTTTTCTGCCACCTGCTTTAATGGCGTCTGGGAATTGTTGGAAAAAAGCGATCGAAGCGCTGAAGACGACAGGCTGCTTCGCGAAATGGCTCATGCGTCGCTTTACCATTGGCTGGAGTGGAACAATGCCGAGCCGAGGAATATTTCCATCGGTCTCTGGCTCCTTTCACGGGTTTATGCCGTATTGGGAGATGGGCGCAACGCGGCTCTCTATGCGGGGGAGTGCATCAAGTTCTCCGAAAATCTTCCTGCATTCTATTTTGCTTACGCCTACGAGGCTGCGGCGCGGGCGGCAGCAGTTCAGGGAAATCTCGACGAGCGGGATGAGCTGATTCGAATTGCAGATAGCCAGATGGTCAGGATCCGATGCGGTGAGGAGCGAGGGGTGTTACAGGGTGATCTCGATGGGTTGCGAGAGGCGGCTTCCTGAGTGCAGTTTCCGAGAGAGCATTCTGCAAAACCGGTAGCAGGGCCTCTGCAACTAGCCTGTGCCCTGCGGCATTGGGATGGACGCCGTCGAGCAGAAGGTCGTCGATAAGTTGCCCCTCCACTTTTCCATAGTCATGAAAGAGGCGGTGAACGTCAACGAGCGGAACTTTTTCCTCATCCGCAAGTTCCCGTAAGGTGGCGACGTAGGGGAGGAGAGGAGCCTCGAGGCCATTCTCGGCTTTGGGATCGTAAGGTGGTTTCCCGTACATCTCTCTCATCTTTTTGTTCCACCGAAGCGGATTCGGTGTCATGAGAATCACGGTCGCTCCATCGTTTCGCAGTATCCTGACAAAGCTACGCAGGTTGGCGCGATAGTCGTCGAGCGCGACACGGGACTTTGTCGCAGGAGGCCTCTTCCACACATCGATGGCGGCATCATTGATTCCGAATTGGATGACGACAACTTCGGGATTGGGTTCACGCACATCCTTTTCGAAGCGGGCCGAAGCATGGTCCGTGTTGTGGCCGCCAACGCCTGCATTGATGATCTTCACCTCGCCGACGGAGAATTTCGCTTCCGAGAGGTGGTGGGCATAGATTTTGAGCTTGCCGCGCACAGCCGTAGTTGAGTCGCCGAATAGAACGACCGTTCTCTCCGATTCAGCGAAACCCGAGGAAACGATCAGAAAGACGGAAAACAGAGCCGTCGTGAATAGTCTTAGCATCCTGCAGTGTGGGCAGGTGGTAGCCGCTTCGCCAAGAGCGTGATCAGGCCTCGCTCGCTTCTTTGCTGGCGCGGCACTCCTCACCGCAGAACAGGCCGAAGCTCTCTCTGCAGTCTGAGCAGACGATGATCTGCTCGTTGCATTCAGGCCAGCGGCAGTTGCCATAGTGGGGGAATTCTGTCCCGCAGTGGCGACAGTGGGTGATGATTTTCTGCGTTTCGGTGTGATTGACTTCCACCTCGACGCGTTCGTCAAAAACGTAGCAAAGGCCTTCGAAGTCACGGCCCTGCACCTCCGGGTCTTTCCCGTATTTTACGATGCCGCCGTCAAGCTGGTAGACATCGTCGAAGCCTTCCTTTTTGAGAAATCCGGAAAGTTTTTCGCAGCGAATCCCACCAGTGCAGTAGGTCAGGATTTTTTTTCCTTCCAGTTCCTCGCGATTTTCATCGAGCCATTCAGGAAACTCGCGAAAGTTTCCAATTGGTGGGCAAATAGCGTCCTTGAAGTGGCCGAGCTTGGCTTCATAGTCATTCCTCCCGTCGATGATGACCGTGTTTTCTTCCTGCATCTTTTCGTAGAATTCACGGGGCGAGAGGCGTTCGCCGGTGAGTTCATTGGGGTCGATGTCCTCCTCGCCCGGCAGGCCGAGTCGTACGATTTCGTCGCGGACCTTGATGGAGAGTTTGGGGAAGGTGTGTTTGTCAGAGGGATCGATTTTGAACTCCATCTTCTCCGTCACCAGATCGCCGTGCATCGCTTTGATGTAGTTCTGCGTGTTCTCCGTCGTTCCGGAAACGGTGCCGTTGATTCCTTCGGTCCCAACAATGATGCGACCCCGAAGCTCCAGACTCTGACAGAGCTCGCGATGTTTCTCGGCATAGCTCTCCGGATCCTCGATCGGGGTGTAGAGGTAATAGAGCAGAACCTGATGGCTGGACTGGGCGATGGAAGTTTCGTTCACGTGGGAAAAATACGGTTGTTGAGCCGGTTCTCAAGGCTCGTTTCGTGAAGCCGCAAGAATATCAATTTTCGGTCCAGAAATGGCAGGATCCTCCGCTATCTTGATTTGTAAATCTTGAAATGATTTCTGGATTTATGCTGCCAGATTTACTCTAGCAGCTTTGTGAACACACTTGGAGTCAGCGCAAGAGATGGAGTTATCAGCCGCATCAGCTATTACCCATCGTTGGTCGCTGTTCTTTGGACAACCAATCATCTGCTTCCTGTCCAGGGCGAATGGCAGCGGCAGAAGGAACTCTCAAAGGGAGTCGTTCAGGCAATGATTGCTGTGCCGGCTTCTGAAGTTCCCGCGATACTCGCGAATCTGCCGGTTTCCCGATAGGGGCCCCGATAGTCTTTTGCGCTACGCGGAAAAGCGTAACTCTCCACCGACGAAGGTGGCAACAGGGTCAAGTAAGGGACTTAACAGGGTCAGGTCAGCGAGGTAACCCTGTCGAATGAGTCCTCTATCATTCAATCGGAGTGACTTCGCCTGGTTTGCACCGCATGTCTTGATAAGCTCGTTCAAGGGCAGGTCAGTGAATTCGACGACGTTCTTGAGGAGAAGATCGTAGGTAGCGATCGAGCCGGCGAGATTGCCCTCGGGAATTCGGGCGGCTTTGTCTTTCACAATGATTTTCGTATCGCTGAGGGGGTAGGTTCCGTCGCCGAGGTGGGAGGCGGCGATGGAGTCCGTGATCAGCATGATCCGATCCGTGCTGCGATGTTTGAAGGCGAGTCGGATCATGTCCGGACAAAGATGAATGCCGTCGCAGATCAACTCGATCATGACTTCGTCGTCGAGGAGGGCGCCGCCGACGAGGCCGACCTCCCGATGGTGAAGTCGAGACATCTGATTGCAGTAGTGAGTGAGGTGAGTTAGGCCATTTTTCCGTGCCTGCTCGAATTCCGCAAAGGTCGCTGCGCTGTGAGCGGCGGAGGTGACAATTTCCATTTCTGCCAGTTCTTGAATGCACTCGTTCGCCCCTTCGAGTTCGACGGCGAGAGAAACGAGACCGACCGGGCAGATCTGGTGCATTCTCCGAATTTCTTCGGAATCGGGAAGCCGCATGTGCTTGCGTTCCTGTGCGCCAGCTTGATCGGGATTCAGAAATGGTCCTTCGACGTGGAGAAAAGGGGTGCGGGCAAAGCGCTGGTTCGCGCGGTATTGCGCAGCCGCTTGCGCCATGGCCAGCTTGTGCTCGGGGGAGGCAGTCCAGGTTGTCGGAAGAAATGTGGTGACGCCCTCGGCAAGCTTTGCCTCGGCCATCGTTTCTACCGCTTCGAGGGTGGCGTTGGAGAGATCAAAACCATTCGCACCGTGGGTGTGGATATCGATGAATCCCGCGCAGAGGTAGGTTTCCCCTCCGCCGTCAAAAACTACCTTCGATCCGGCTGGCGGATCATGTCCTTCGTGGATGGCGGCGATGGTGCCGTTTTCTCCTATCTCCAGGCACACGGGCCGGATATGAGCATTGGGAGAAACGAGAAGGACATCGGCGAGTATCATTTTCAGAAAGCGGTGCTCAGAGGTCAGAAGTCAGTATTTTAAAATTGAATTCAATGCGAAATTCCTGACCTTCAGCACTCTAGTGACCTGCTCACTGTCCGTCGCTTTTTGCCTGGGCTGGTGCTTTGCTCTTGGCTTTGGCAGCAGCTTTCGCTTTCCCGGCGTTTTGCTTGCCGCCCTTTTCTTGAGCCTTTGGAGCTGGCTTCGCGTCGCCTTTGGAGGCATCGGGAGATTGCTTGGGAGCGCTCTTCGCTTCTGCCTTCGGGGCGGGCTCTTCCGGCTTCGGCTCTGGTTCTGGAGCGGGTCGTTTCACCGCAGGAGGGTTACCGACTTTGAGGAGGGCAATTTTTTCCTCGGCGTAGTCAATGAAGCGATTGCCCGGGTGGAGAGTGAAAGATTCCTGGTAACGCTGGTCGGCAGCGTCCATGTCGCCTGCTTCGAGCGCGAGGTCGCCGAGGCGAATACGAGCGAGTGGCGTCATTTCTGCGTCAGGCGCGGCGTCGATGCTCTGCTGGTAAAAGTCAGCTGCTTTTTCCCGATCACCAGAGACGTGGTAGAGGTTTCCTAGGGCGAAAAGTCCCTGCGCGTGGCGAGGGTGTTCGCTGTAGTCAGAAACAAATGTCTCCAGTGTCGAGCGAGCGTCTTCCGGCTTGCCCTGATCGCTGAGCAGCTCTGCTTTGCTAATCATAGCGTTGCCTGCTGCAAGAGAACCCGGGTGCTCGATGATGACTGCGTCGAAAGAAGCCACTTCCTTTTTCTCAAGAGCGGAAGAGTAAGCTCGAGCGGCGTCGAGGTGCTTCTGCCTTTTTAACTGCCCCGAGATGAGGACCGCGCAGATGATAATCGTAGCGAGAGCGAATCCGATGAGAATCTTATTTCGATTCTGCTCGAAGGAATCCATCACTTTCGCGGCATCGGATGCGGCGAGCGCTTCTGGTTCCTCCGGGGCATTCTCCGGATTTTCAGCGGGGGAATCGGAACGATCTGACATGGCTTGTTGGGACTGTAAAAATAGGACACTGATCCGGGGGATCAATCACCGCGCGCGACGGGTTTGCCGGAGCGGCTCGAAAGGTAGTAGATAATTTGGATTTGTCAGCTTCCAACTACGCCACGTGCTTCGTCGGCTAGCGGGGTGGAAAGATAGCGTTCTCCAGTGGAACAACCGATCGTTACGATGATCTTGCCTGCGTTCTCTGGGCGCTTCGCGACTTCGATGGCAGCGCAGATGTTCGCACCGGTCGAAATACCACCGAGGATGCCTTCCTCTTTAGCAATACGGCGGGCCATTGCGAATGCTTCGTCGTTGCTCACTTTGATGCACTGGTCGATTTGCTGGTCGCCGGAATCGGATTTGAGGCGGAGGTTATCGGGGACGAAGCCGGCACCAGTTCCCTGAATTTTATGAGGACCGGGAGTGGTTTCTTCTCCAGCGAGCGTCTGGCTGATTACGGGAGAGTCTTCTGGCTCAGCGACGATGACTTGGATTTTCGGGTTCTTGGCTTTCAGGCCCTCGACGCAACCGGTTGCAGTTCCGCCGGTTCCTACTGCTGTCACAACGATGTCGACTTTTCCGCCGGTGTCTTCCCAGATTTCTTCCGCCGTCGTTTTGACGTGGATTGCCGGGTTGGCGGGGTTAGAGAATTGTTGTGGGATGAATGAGTTGGGAGTGTTGGCTGCGATCTCTTCCGCTTTCGCGATCGCGCCTTTCATTCCCTTAGGGCCTTCTGTGAGGACAAGATCTGCGCCAAGCAAGGCGAGGAGGGTACGTCTCTCAAGGCTCATGGTCTCGGGCATCGTGAGAATGAGTTTGTAGCCTTTGGCTGCACAGACGAAAGCGAGAGCGATTCCGGTGTTTCCGCTAGTCGGTTCAACGATGACTGTTTCCGAAGTGATTTTCCCCTCCGCTTCTGCGGCTTCGATCATCGCCATTCCGATTCGGTCTTTAACGGAACCGAGTGGGTTAAAGAACTCACATTTCAATGCAATGGTTGCATCGACACCTTCGGTGACGCGGTTCAGTTTTACGAGCGGAGTTCCGCCGACTGTTTCGACGATGTCGTTGTAGATTTTACCGTGAGCCATGAGGTTTTTTGGGGTATTGGAAAGGAGGGGAAACAGGGACGCTCCCCTTTATCATTGTGGTTCTAATGTGGTATCGCGAAAACACGTGGCGCGCAATGGCAATTTCCGCTTTGGATACGGAGGGAAAAAATACGAATTTTGCTACTTGCGTATTTCTCTTTACCCTATAGCAATTACGAAGTCTCTATAAGCGGGACAACACGCAAACCGCCCTTGCTTACCATGTCTGATCTCATTGAAGAGGAAGAAATCGAAGGTCTCCTGAAAAAAGTTCCCGAGTGGGATCACGAAAACAAATCAATCACCCGCAGCGTTGAGTTCGCTGAATTCATGGAGGCGATCGATTTTGTGAACGCTGTCGCTGAGATTGCAGAAGACGCGGGACATCATCCTAACATCGATGTTCGATGGACGACAGTCGTGCTGGCACTGACCACTCACGATGCAGGTGGGCTCACCGATTCCGATTTCGAGGTCGCTCGCAAGATCGACACCTTGATCGATTGATCGAGTTCGGCGCGAGCACGCCGAAATTCTTCTTTTACTATCGCGGAGAATCGCTAGTTTCGTCGGCATGACCAAACGGACTTTTTTCCACCTCTCAATTTGTGCCTTCTCATTTGCCTTTCTCACTGGTTGTGGGCCGGAGGAAGGAGAGGCGAAAAAGCGATACGCTTTCGTGACGAATGGCGTCGCGGAATTCTGGACGATCGCAGAAGCCGGGGCCAATCAGGCATCAGCCGATCTCGGCGTAGATGTCAGCGTCCTGATGCCGGGCTCGCTTTCTGATCAAAAGCAAATGGTCGAGGATGCGATCACGCGGGGTACGGACGGAGTTGCCATCAGCCCTATTGATCCGGAGAATCAAAACGACATGCTCAACAAGGTCGCCGCTGCGACCCGTCTCGTCACTCACGACTCCGATGCACCTGATTCCGACCGGCTCGCCTACATCGGTATGGACAACTACACGGCTGGTCGGATGTGCGGAAAACTTGTGAAAGAAGCCCTCCCGGACGGCGGAAAAGTTATGATCCTGATCGGCCGCATGGAACAGGATAATTCCCGCAAGCGTCGCCAGGGCGTGATCGATGAGTTGCTCGACCGTGATGAAGATTCGACGCGCTTTGATCCTCCAGGCAGCCCGATTAAGGGAGATCGGTTCACGATTCTCGGAACACTCACCGACGGATTTGATCTGACGAAGGCAAAAGCCAATGCCGAGGATGCTCTCTCCCGTCACCCGGATATCAATGCGATGATCGGACTTTTTGCCTACAATCCTCCGGCCATTCTCCAGGCTCTGGAGCAGGGCGGAAAACTGAACAAGGTCAAAGTGATTGGATTCGACGAAGACGCGCAGACACTCGCCGGTATCCAGGCGGGAACAGTGCACGGAACTGTCGTCCAGAATCCTTACGAATATGGCTACCAGTCCGTGAAGATTCTCAACGCTCTTGCCAACGGCGATTCCTCATTGCTCGCGGAGGGGGACTTCATCTCCATCGCCGGACGCCAGATTCGCAAAGACAATGTCGACGCGTTCTGGGCCGATCTAAAAGAAAAGACAGGAAAAGAGTAAAGTTTTGGGGACGAGAAACATCTACGGCCTGTCGGTCCGGAGTATCGTCAAGGTCGAGCCTTTCGGTAGCTCGACAAGGCACTGGTTCTCCTCGACCGCCCGGCGCTGGTATTTCGCATCCGGTTCAGGGGTATCGAGTTCGACCTGACAGGATTGGGTAGGAGACTTGGCAGGATTTTGTCAGGAAGCGAACCCTCTTGAGACGGGGCATGTTTTTTCCTTGGAAGTGACGGAGGTGCCCTTATCTAATGCAGCTGGAAGTTACCAGAGCAAATTCGATTTCTTTTGTCGTGAAAGCTTTGGGGGGATTTGTATGAGCGTTTAACCTTGGCGGGGATGGTCCCCTGGGTTACATCGCCAGAGGAGGTGTCGGCGGTGTCGTGCTCATGCTGATCTTTGCTGCGATCAAGAAAGCGATGGGCCAGCAGACCTGCCTATACAATTTGTTCAAGCGCGAGAAAGTCACGCCGTGGGTAGAGACCCGCGACGTGGCTCTTTTTATTTGGTGGTCATCTCGTAGGCTCCATCCCAGTCGTCACCCGGAGGGTTCACCTTCATGATTTCGCAGCGGGCTGCCATCATGCGGGAAGGATTCGTGACAATCGCGTGGTCTCGGCCGGGTTGAAACGGTTCTGATTCTGCTGCTTTCTGAAATACTTCGCGGGCGGAATCCCACTCCTGAGCGAAGTATTTTTCCAAAGCGTTTTCGTAAAGTTCCAGACAGCGTGAAGTGTCACTGCTGACGAGGTCGTTTTGCTCAATGACTTCGTAGACCTGGACGAGAACGGTTTTC
>Ga0181592_10001415_pt1 | contig 19384 bp, 15 predicted proteins | sample 071ome_20_FD_133755 | JGI IMG/M metagenome (GOLD analysis project Ga0181592, IMG submission 133755) | Coastal salt marsh microbial communities from the Groves Creek Marsh, Skidaway Island, Georgia - 071412BT metaG (megahit assembly) | ecosystem: Environmental > Aquatic > Marine > Intertidal...
CCGCGCCCTCCCGCGCGACGTTCGTCGCGTCGCCCTCGAAACGTTTCCCCGACCGAACGTCGACCGCCTTCGCCGAGCGCTCGGGGTGTAATAAAACAAACAAACAACCGTCGTGTTCCGTTCCGTTCGTCGTCATCGTGTCATCGTGTCATCGTCATCGTCGCCAGAAAAACCAACGACCTCCATCGCCCGCGCGCGACGGTGCCTCCTCCTTTTCTGACTCAGCGCCCCGAATCAGATTTCCATCCATCCATCATTCATTCATTCGCGATGGAGTCTCGCGAGTCTCACGGGTCACGAACGGTGATTGATTCGTGACGGAAGTAAAGACACACGACTTTTACGACGACTTTTACGACGACGACGCGGTCCTTTGATTTACAACGAGAACGAAAAAAAACCCGTCCCATCCAGATCGAGATCGATCCAGGGTGGATCGCCCGGACGAGTCATGACCCGCGGAATCGTGCGCGCCAAACCCCGCCCGTTTGTCCGTATACGTCCGACCGTATACGTATGCCGCGTACGTGCGTATACAGCGACCGCTCGCGCCCATCGTCGTCGTTTACACCGTCGTCGATAAAAAAATCGCGAAAAAGCGTTCGCGACCGCGAACGCTTTTTTGCGGGAAAATCGGTCGGGGACCGTCGCCGCCGGGACGCGGGACGGGAGTGCGCGACGCCGGTGCGTCCCGCGGGGCCGCGCGCGGAGGCGGGAGGAGACGCGAAACGCGGCGTGGATTTTTCCGTAAGGGAAATCCGTCTCTCCCTGTCGTCTCGCGTCGTTTCGGAACGGGTGCGGAACGGGTGCGGATCGCATCGCATATCGCATATCGCATATCGCATCGCGTGGGACCGTCGGTTCGGCGTTCGCGATGCCGGCGACGCGACGACGCGCGACGACGACGACGCGAGACGGCGTCGGCGTCGGCGTCGGTGAGGAAAATAAAGAGTCTTCGCCGTCGATTCCGCTCGCCGGCGTCCGTCGCGTGGCGAAGGGCGTGAGGCCGAGGGCGCGCGCCGCGGGCGGGCAACAACCCTCGGACGAGGACTCGAACGAGAGCGATCGCACGCACGGCCACGGCGGGGCGAGCAAAAAGGTGGGGAACCGAGCGGTCGGGCGCGCCGGAGGGCGACGAAAACCCCGCGGTGGAGGGTCCTCCGGCTCGGACGAGGGTCGACGGTCGGAGGACGGACGGGTGACGATCGACGGAGGGCGGGAGACGCCGACGGACGCGCCGGAGGACCGTCGTGGTCTCGATCGACGCGGGGTGAAGGAGAAGAAGAAACAAAACTCGAACGCGTCGACTGGGAAGGAGAGTAATTCAAAGGAGAGCTCGGATGGTGAGCTGCAACTCGGCGAGCGATGGACGACGGTGGACGTCGAAGACGCGTACGCGGCGGGCGAACGGGTGTGCGGTATTTACGGAAGCCGCGTCGACGATCAAGGATACTCGGAATATCTCGTGCGCTGGGTGGGTAAGTCGCACCACAAAAACTCGTGGGTCGATGGACAAACGCTCGAGTTGCTTAACGCCGAGTTCGTATCTGATTTCACCGCCGTACACGGAGAGAGAAGCACCGTCCATCTGGTTCAGGAGGCGTGGCTGAGACCGCAGCGCGTCGTGAGCGTGAGCGGGCAGCCACCAGATTGTCAGTTGTTCGTGAAATGGTGGGGACTTCCGTACAAGGATTGCACTTGGGAAGCGCTCAACGCGCATCCCGACTTCGAGCATCTTCTCGCCATGTACTCAAAGTTTGGCTGTGAATCGGTCGATAAGGCTCAAACCAACCAAGAAGCGACGGCGGAAAAGAAGGCGACAAAGTACAATCCGTGCGACATCGTCGCCGCGCTCTCGCGCTGGTTGCGCGCAACCTGGTACGAGTGCGAAGGTGTTTGTTTCGTGGACAACGCTGTCGATTGTCGCCACGCTGAAGTCGCGGCGACATTCATTGCAGAACGGAAACGCATGCACAACGTAAAAGGCCCGACACTCATCATCGTGAAGAACTCGCAGTTGAATCACTGGGCGCACGAATTCAACCGAATAGCACCGGATGTCAACATGGTCGAGTATGATGGTAGTACGACGTGCCGCATATCCGTCCAGAGACACGAATGGGCGTTTGGCGGTGGCCCGTCTGAGGAAGAAATGCGCCAACTGTCAACTCCACGATTCAACGTGTTGCTCACGACGCAACAAACCGCAATGCTTGACATCGTTCTATTGAGACAAGTGGCGTGGGAGTCGGTCATCGTCGTCGAGAACGCTCAGCAGTTTACAGCAGAATCGAGTTCTCTCATCGCGAGGTTGAACGGCTTGAACGTTCGACATCGCGTGTTGATGTTTAGATCGGCTGATTTCACTTCTCTGCACATGACGCTCAACATACTCGAGTTTTTGAAGCGATCACCGACAGCTATGAGGAATCTCGAGACGCGATTGTTGAATCTGTCACACGAGCAGGCAGCCGTGCAAACTGCCGCGCTCTTGGCGGCGGTGACGATGGATAGCACCTTTTGTTGCGGAGCGCTGAGGAATAAGAGTTCGATGGCGGGAGCGACTCCTTGCATGGGTACTCTGCACACCGCTCGCTTACTCGAGCTATCAGACATTGTCCTACACAGAGTCGCGGCGCAGAATGGCGATTCCGTCACTTCGTCTCACGAACCGATTTTCCCGCCTTCGTTTGATTTCACTTCGAGTCAATATCTCTCTCTATTGCAACAGTTGCAGGCGTTGCACGATATGTATTCTCCGCAGCAAGTGTTGCTCGCGACGGGTGACATGCCCAGACCTTGACGAACGTAGCTCATCAAGCGGTGAGGTTACGCAAACTTCACTAGACGAGCGTCGTCAAGACGTTGCGCTCCAGAACCGCTTTGGAGCTCAACCATTTTTGTTTTTTTGCTCAGTTATTACACCCGTCTCAGCTAGCCGAACATACACTGCGCAGCCGGAAGCCTGAATCGGCCTGGGTTCACGTATCCGCACATTTTGTCATAGTACCAATAACATCATTAGCGTTCTTCAAATCGATCAACGGTTGAGTCGATCCTTACGAGCCTTCGCCCGTTCGTCGCTCCAAACGCGCTCCGAACGCGCGTTGAGAAGAGCTTTAGCTGAGGTGCCCCACGCGCCTCACAACTAGTCGCGCATCGATCGCCATGTCGCGCATCGTCGCCAGCGCAACCGCAACGACGATCTCCTCGGCATGCTCATCGGCTTTATCGCGCGGTCGCGCGTACCGTCGCGCGTCTTTTAGTCGTAGCGCGCGACGGATAAACGTGACGAGAGCCGTGACGTCGCCAGTCCAACAGAGTCCAGACGTCGTCGCGACCACCGAGCCGTCTCAGATGCAATCGGCGCCCGCGATGTGCAAGGTAGTCGCGTTCGTGCCCGTTGACGAGGATTCTTTCATGCACTACCCGCCCGAGCTCGTCGATCGCGGGCGGTTCGAGCGAGACGCGCCGAGTTGGGGAGAAGTGATGCGACACATGGCGGCGCGCGTGTCTTGGACGTCGGCTGGTGAGTCTGACGAGCTGAATGCGCCGCTTTCCATGACTGTGGTACCCATTAATGCAAGCGAAGACGAAATGGTTGTGGCGTGCGTCAATGCGGACGTTTTCATCGCCGTCGGCGTCTCAGATGAGGCTGTTGCCAACCGGATTCGAGCCGCGACGGGAGCAGTCGCCACTGGCATCGCATTCGATTCGTCCGCGATGGAGGACGACGAAAGGATTTGCTATCAACCGATCAATCAGTTGAGAAGGATGAGCTCAAAGTTGATTCCTTGGAGCTCGGCGGCTCGAGACGTGCGTTTGATGGATCAGATACACGAGTTGTACGGCAGAAAGAATCATTTGGATCTTCTCTTACTGATCTTGCTCCTCGTAGACGCGAGCGGGGTTCGCGTCCCGGCGGTAGATATCAATCAGGATATCACACTCTCAAACGTTTGGTGTATCGCAAGTAACTGCAACAAGCAGTTGCTCGCGTGTTACGGGAATCCACAGTGCAAAAAAAGCTTGGACTGCGTAGACGCATGCGGCTTGAATGACCAGGTCTGCACTTACACATGTCTTCGATCTTATCAGAACCCTGAGTTTGAGTACCTCGCCCGTTGCATGTTACACAAGCACAACTGTCTCTCCAACTCTGCGGTTCGACCACTGCTACCGCGAGTTTTACCGATGAAGACATGGAGAGGTCAACTGTTGACTCATGACGCGGCGGAGCGAATCATGCAAGGGCATTTCGGTGATAAGAACTACTCCTGGCTCGCTGTGGCAGGGCAAAACCCAGCCTACGATTATTTTCCAAATCAGTTCCAAATCTGGTACCGAGGTAAAGGTAGGAACTCGTTTTGGTACAACCCCGTCTTTAAGGTCATCACGCTTGACGGCAAAGAGGTCTGGCGAAGAAGCGATTACAGAGTTCGTCGTGCGGACGCACCTGGCACGTTCTGGTTCACTTTCATGGATAACGGGGTCACGAGTGAAGAGTACTGGCGCATCGTAGACGCTGCCGACGATCTTTCGTGGAGTCTTTACTACTATGCGGGAGCTGCTCGCTCAGCCGGACAGAGCTACATCGGCGCTGTGCTAGCGACGCCCGACGGTAACTGGCCCGCCAATGATCAAATAGATCGAATCGAAGATTCTTTGTGGCGAGGATGTGGAGTCAAGCTGTGGGAAATGTGTCAAGTCGATAACTCCACGGCTTTCAGAGGAGACGCGCCACTCGAGCCTCTCCACGAGCCCGTATTGATGACACCGTGAAAATAGCCACCTGTGACGTTGTAAACCGTAAATTGTAAACTCGCGCCCACCACTCCCCGTCGCGCGGAACTTCGACGCGGAGAACGCGTCGGCACGATATCTCGCATTTTCGAGCAGATAAAAGACCCGCGCGCCGTCCCGACGGTCCTCAGGAGGCTGACGACCGCGTTTCCGAGCGTTAAACACCCGAGTCGTTGGTCGGAGCACGCACGCGTCGACACAACATGGGATGTTGCGCGAGTGTCGCGCTCGATCCAAAGCACGTCAGTCAGATGCTCGCGTCCAACTTGAAGCTCGATGCGTCGGCGGAACGTGATCTCATCAGATCTTATCGGCTCTTCAAGAAGACGGACATGAATGGCGACGGTAGAATTGAAAAATCTGAATTCGCGAATGCATTCAAGCTCGAACAAGACGTCTTCTTCGATCGATTGTTTTCTCTCATTGACACAGATGGGAGCGGTTATGTTGACTTTAGGGAGTTTGTCATCGTTTTGGGAGCGTTTCAGCTGTCGAACGCGATCGGAAGGGTGCGTTTTGCGTTTCGGTTGCTCGACCTCGACGACAACGGTTCCATAAGCAAGGCTGAGTTCAAAGCGTGCATCGAGGCGAGCGTGAAGTTGTTTCGGAGATCGAAAGAAGGTAAGAAGAGGGCAAATAAGAATGACTGGAGAGATAAGGCTCCGAGAGACATATACGCCGCGTACAAAAATTTGTTTGTGCAGTTGGACGCCGCTCGGAGCCATAGCATAGACTACGAAGACTTTGCGGATATATGCGTGCGATATCCAAAGCTATTCACGCCCGTGAACTACATTTGGAATAAATTGCGTCGCTACGCGGTGCCATGTGCGGAATTGTGCAAGGTAATCGCTCGAGCAGGGCATCAAGGGTTCTTCTACGATTCTATTTTAGAAAACGGTTGGCCCGGCGTCAAATTTTACGCACCATCTTGGAAATTACAGGAGCGAAACGTCTACATGAGATCTCTCAGCAATCTATTCAAGCGACGGGGTCGTTCTATCGATCAAGCAGATGCGAGGCTGAGTCTTGACAATCATCAGCGAACTTCCTCATCTTCCGTGACGCGTCGCTCGAACGGGAGAGATAGAGACAACATAGTCGCACCGCAATCTCGTGCGACGCGAAGGTCGTTACACTCTAGATCGAGACGACAGGTAGCTTCCGAGCGCACTTTGGGAGCACCAAATACTATGTACGATACAAAGCCTCGTCGCCACGAGACGGAAAACTTCTATGGGCACTCTGAATACGAACGCGACGCCCATCGTGAGCCAGCAATGATGGGCGCCACTAACGCTCGCGCGCGCCATGTGGAGAAGCGATCACCTCAGCCGAAATTCTGTAGACAGTTTTCGTGGGGGTCTGATGACCCAAATAGCAATCTCGGACAACGAGAGCTTCAAGCATCGAATTCAATGGAAAAGGCGTATCGCGAGGCGTATCCCGTCGACGACGAAGGCCCAGAGTCTTGGCTCGAGGATGACATTCGTCCGGGTCCAAAGGGGCAACAACCCCGATTTGACAAGCAAGATTCGATTGAACAGATATGGGACGCTTTGCAAGCTTGTCCGAGCGCCCAAGCCGCTCGCCACTACACGCCGCAAGATTATGTCCCGGACGAGTACTATCAGCGTTTGGACGACGGAGTATACTTCAAGAAGAATTATTCCGCCGCAAAATCGAGTGGAAACCCAACTCCAGTGTACCAACACGAACGTTTCAACAATTATTAGGACCACACGCACGTTGATCGCAAGCAAAAACGGTTGTAATTATTAGTCTCGAGTTGTCTGCCTGCGAGCTCTCTCGCCCCTCATTCCTAGAAGCGCATCTTCGTCGATTCTTGCGGCGCACGCAAGCCTCGGGAAGAACAGGCTCAACGTCTTCGAGTTGTTCTTCGCGCTCGTGAGTGCGCATTGCACTCGAGCTCTGCGGGCACGTTCAACGCCGACGTCAAGATGTTCTACTCGATTTGGTTAGAACCACCCGTGAACGTCGCGAAACCGACGGAAACATTCATCACCGAAGTGACGAGAAAGGTCTCCGGTACTCCAAAGTTTCTTCCACACGTCACGTTGTTGGGTGCGTTCGAGAGGTCGAGCGACGACGAAGCACTCGTGGTGTTGGACCAAGTTTGCGACCGACTCCGCGAGAGAGAACTCTTACCGCTCGAGTGCAGGCCTTCATCCATCACATGTGGGCAGATTCGGTACCAATGCGTGTTCCTGAAATTAGAAAAGACTGCGTCACTCACAGAGGCGTACGAAATCGCGGATGAAATCGTCTCGTTGCCCGGGGCTTCGAGCGACACGTTTATGCCTCACATGAGTCTGGCGTACGGCATCGATGACATAGAAGAGCGGCTGGGCGTGGCGAAAGACGCGGAAGACGCGCTCTTCAAGGGTATCTTGAGCAATGTCTTTAATGTGGCCAAAATTTCTCTGTGGGAGACGGACGTTTCCGATCTCACGTGTGAGAGTTGGCGTCGAGTAAAAGGGACAGATGTCTAAATACACTTTCAACGAACTGCACATTGTAAATCATTCCTTTAGTACAACAAACGTAATCGCTATAATTTTATGCCCCAAGTCGCGTCATCGCCTGCTTAAGCGCTGCTTGGTCCTTGACTGACAACTGGCCCCACGCCTCTTGCGCCGCTCGCTTTAAGTTTTCCAAATCTATTGGCGTCGGATCGTACCCAAGCGCCGCGAGCGCCCACACGCACTTGGAAAGAGATCTTGGGCTAAGGCGCTGTGTGATGGTACTCTGTGCGAGAGTATCTAATTCGGTCGTGTCCAGCTCGAGTCCGAGCAGAGATGCACCCCATAACCCAAGAACCGCAGTAGCGGGCATCAAGCCGTCGCTCTTGGCTTCCTTGACTAGAATTTCGACAAGCGCATTCGCGTGCGCCAAGGGGGGTAGCCATCGCATGCGTCCGTACGCACACAAAAGCTTTGCAGCTTGGTTCGCGTTCAGCGTACTGGCCTCTTTGCCCACGAATTGGTCGACGTACTCGACGATCACATCTTCGCCCGGATTCCATCTCAACACACCCCAAGCGTGCATGATGAGTAAAATATTCTCCTGCTCGAGCTCGTTCGCCCGAGACTTGGCCATTCGCGCCAAAGCGCCAAGTGTAGCACCGGTCGGCTTGTAGTTGACCTTGCCAATTCCCCAAAAAACCTTCGCGACGAGCTCCGCATCGATGTCTTGCTTTGAAGCCACAACCTTGCACAGCGCTTCGTACGCCTCGTCGTCGAGTGATAGCTGCCCCGGCGCGATGCCACCCAGAGACCCGAGAGACCAAAACATGGAATCGAGAGAGCCAATCACCATACGTCGGGCACACCGCGGAATTTCCTTGTCGATCGCGCTGACGAATGCCGGCGGCGGCTGGTGGTTAAACCTTGCACACGCGTACAGCACCGTTGGAATGTTGACGTGACTATTCGCGCCACCGAGGTTGACGGACACTAGTTGCATGAGAAGAGCGTCGATGAGATCGTCCGGTAGTTTCTTATCCATCCTTGCGTAGGCCCACAAGACGTTACAGAGCGCTGCGTCGTCAAATCTGCGCAGATTTGACTTTAAATACGACGACACATCCTTAAGGAACTCATCATTCGGCGCGTGATCCAAGTGCGCGAGACCAATCATCATCCCAGATAGCTCATCCGCTCTGAATGATTCCATCGCTCGGTGCGTTGCGGCGCACAGCGCATCCAACGTCGACTTGGGCGGTTTGAAGCGCATGCGACCGAACGCGTAAATCGCGTTGCTCAACGACTGCGGCTTGAGCCTCGAACCCGGCTTGAGCACTTCAGACTCCAGATTTGCCGCCAACGCACCGAGCGTCTCATCGCTCGGCGTGTACCCAATCTTCGCGAAACTCCACGCCACATTCGCCAACCCAAAAGCATCAAACTCCTCCACTCGCTCGGTCACGTTAGTCACCAACGCCCGAAACCTTCCGTCTCCCATCAACTCTTCCGCCCTCGCGAACCCTCGATCCAACCTCGACTCGAACGACGCATACTTTGCCACTCGATGCAACGCCGTCGCCGCGTGCACGGCATCAAACGCTTCCAAATCCCGTTCAACCACTCGCAACGCGTCCTCCGCGCTCTCCGCGTTGGCCAACCTCTTTTGAATCTCCCCTCCTCGTCCACCACCCCCGCTCGGCGGTCCGCTTCTCTTCGCCCGTTCTCCACCGCGTCCGCTCGCCGCCGCGCGCGGAATCGTCGGCGTCTGCGTCGGCGTCGCGATCGTTCCTCTCGTCGGGCGTCCGACTCTTCGCATCGGCGTCGTCATTCTCTTCGTCCGTGGGTGCGCAGGCACAGCCGCCGCCGCCACCAAACACGCGTGCGTGCTCGCACTCATGATGTCCTCGTCCTCGTTCACGCGCGATCACACCGGTTCACCGAGTCCAAAGCGTCGTTCGCGTGCGCACCCACGCGTCGTCGTCCTCGTCGTCGTCGTCGCGTCTCGCTTTCGGCGTCGACGTGTGTCGTCGTGTGCGTGCGTGACGTCGTCTTTGCCCTCTGAAAAAGTGCACTTTTGAAGGGGCACTACGTACGTCACACGACGGACGACGGTCGACGAGGATGGCGGATTGGAACGACGACGACGACGATGACTTTAGTGTCGTGCTCGACGCGGACGGACGCGTGTACGGATCGACGCTCGGGGAGGAGAGTTACGCGACGACGGCGTGGGAAGGATGTTTCGATGGTGGAGCAGCAGAAGACAGTGACGCGTTTTACGACGCGTTGAAGGCGGAGTGCGCGTCGGTACGAAACGGGCAACATTGGTTCGGGGCGTGCGATGCGCCGAGGTGTGCGTTGGAGCGGTTCGCGATGCGGGTGTTTGATTTCCACGCGCCGGATGAGGAGGACGGGTACGACGCGGAGACGTCTGGGGTGGAGTTTTGGACGCAAGACGGCGCGTCGTTGGGTGCGCACTTTGATAAAGATGAGACGGCGAGGGAAAAGGTTGGGGTGATTGTGACCCCGCATTTAGCGACGGTGACGTATCTCAGCGACGGGGGCGCGCCGACGGTGGTGTTTGAGGGGTTGACGCCGCGTTCGCTGCCAGAGGAAAAGCGCGCGAACGAGTCGTGCGAACGCGTGGCGGTGATGTATCCCAAGGTTGGCGCGCATTTGCGGTTCGATGGGAGATTTTTACACGGCGTGTTGTCCGAGTTTGCCGACGATACGCCGACGGAAGGGAAGCGAATGACGCTGTTGTGTAACGTTTGGTTGAACCACAAGCCGATGGGCATTGAGCGTTTACCTGAAGAGGTGTCGACGGCGCTCAACGCGGGGGCGTCCATGGAACACGTGTGGAAGACTTCAAAACTAAAATCTCGAGAGATTGGGGCGTCTGGTGACGACGATTACAACGAAGAATGCGTCTCGATGCGAGCGAATAAGTTTGGACCGACGGGCGGCGAATACGCCATCCACGCCAAGCTCCCGTTCGCACAAATTAAACGCGCGGCGAAAGACTCAAACGGCGGCGTACTCTTCGTTCGATGCGAGCCCTTCTCAATCGAGGCGGGCATTGAAAATGAAGATGGACCAGACGTTAAACGCGCTAAAACGTCCTAATGTGTACTGTAAACGAGTTGTAAAAAATGTGAATCGTATTTTGCGCTTTGCGGCATTCTCACGCAGCTGTGCCACTTCCCGCTCGAGCTTCGGCCCCGCTTGACGCAGACTTGACATAGTTTGGCTCGGGATTCCATACCAACACTGGAGCTGGCGCGTGATTGACACAGAACTGCGGAAAAGGACTGATGAACTTCGATCGTAGATGCGAGGACGAGACAGCGCGACCGCAAACCAAAAGGCTGACATCTGTCATCTCCAAAAAATCAATCAATCGATCTCGAACGTCCGACGCGTGTCCATCTTCTTGGTCGAGGGTCATACGAATGACACGTCCACGCAATTCGCTTTTATGGGTGGCGTGTTCCTTTTGAAATCTCTCGACGGCGCCGAAAGCGCGAGCCATGTTCTCTTCAATGTCGCTGTGAGTGATGTCTTTGCGTTTGCGTTGCGAGTCGGAAAGGCAATGCAGAAGGAGCACTACATCGGTTGGATTGGCGTAAGACTCGACAAAGTACTCCACGAGACGACGAGACGAATTCGATCCGGACATGGCGATGCAAACCACGCGCTGGCCTTCGCTTCCAAACTTTTGCTGAACGCTTTGACTCGTCTTCGCCGGTAACGAGCTCCTGTAAAAGCAAGTACTCACCGGAATTCGATTCAGAACGTTTTGCGTAGCGCTTCCAAGCAGAGCGCGCCGAACGATCCCGCGCCCGCGACATCCCATGACGATCAGGTCTGGTTTCGGAATGGCAAGCCATTCGTCGTTGGCGTAGGAAGGATCCTCGGATGAAAACTCACCATCGCAAATGGACGCCACGCACTCTTCGACGGAAATCTTGCCGCTCGTCCCATCGATTTGCACAATTTGCACGGATCCTTTCCCAACGGCTCGTCGCTTGGATAGCTCAGCGCGCACGCCATCGGGCAACCATGGGCCGAGTTCGCACGAACGATGCGACGACGCGTCCGACGAATCATCCACGCCCAGTTTATCGCTCAGCGGCACCATCACCACCCCGCGTCGTTCCCGAACGGATTCATCACTCACTCCGAAAGATCCAGCGATGCGTCCCGGTCCATACACCTTCGACGAAGCTCCTCTCTTGTAATGCACAACCCAACAGTTGTCTCCCTCACCCATCAACGAGAGCCCAAATGTCACCATTCGTTCATCGGCGGACGCGCTTCCCGACATCAGAAAGAGCACATTCTTCTTCGCGGCGCTCATCGGGGTCATTCCCGTCTCTGCCCGCATTTTTCGTTCGTTTCTCTTCGTTCGCGTAGGGTGGACGTGGCGTATTATGACTCCAAACAACTCGAAAGCAAGCAACACAGAGCCTCGACACTTCACAACCCCACGCGCGCGCGCTCGATGTCGACCACCCCGCTCGCTTTGTACCGCTCGTTACTCCGCGCGCGCGCCAAGGCGTTCCGAGGGGACGTCCGCGCGCTCGATGCGGCGCGATCCGAGATACGCGCGAGGTTTGAAGACGCGAGAGACGTCGACGACAAGACGAGAGAGACGAAGATGCGAGAAGGACGAGAAGCGGAAGAGTTTATACGGTTACACGTCGTCCAAGCGGTGCGGGAGGGAGACGAGGAGAATTTTAAAATGACGGTGGATACAGTGCACCAGGATGTGTCGATCGAACGAGCGGATGATGATGGGAAGGGTGGGTGCTCGTCGGGGAAGTGAACGATGACGGCGAGGCGGGTGCGAAATCAGTCGCAGGAGTCGTCGCGGATGGATGTCGTTCACCGAACGAATTTGTTGACTCAAAGTTGTCCATGATGTATTTGTACTGGTAGTTATTGACAAGATACTCCTAGGGTAGTAGTACAAGTGTCGAATATAAAAATAGAAGTAGAGAAACAATGTGAAGGAACGTGTTTGTTACTGTACAGCTTCGGCCGTGGAGTGGCGATGTCGCGCGGCACCTCTCGATAACCGCCACCGCTCTTGCCGAGGAAAACGAAAAAATATAAAAAAAAGAAATTTGAAGAACATTGAGAGAGGTTCAAGGCGTGCATCGATCGGTGCCCCGTGGCTCTGGTGGATGGTAGAGAACTTACGCAGGTACCGGAGTGCGCGAGCGTCGGCTCCCTCGAGCTTTTTTCGCTTGTGGTCTGTCTTCCGACTTGGCGAAGCGACCACCGATGCGAACGCGCGTTTCAGCGCGAGCCTTTCGACCTTCATAGAGTACTGTTCTGTTGAACTGTCTCGACTTGCGTTTTTCGTGGTATCTTTCGAGAACCTTTCTGCGATCAGCGCCACCAGGAAGCTTTGAGAATGAATCGTCGCGAGCCGGCAGTTCCAGCTTGGTCGTAGAAGCCGAAGCCGGAACCGCTCGTTTCTTGCGCGACGTAGTCTTTCTCGACGCGCCAGTTTGGCTCGTTTGCACTCTCTCCATCAACCGCGAGTCTGGTTCGTAAACCGTCTGTTGCATAGCTTCCGGCGTGGGGCTAAAGCCGTAGAGCGAATCATTGCGCTCGCTCTGCGCCAGAAAAGCTTCCAATCGGTCCCGATTCCTCGAATTGCTCGCAGACGGAGGAAACAACGTGTCAACGCCGGCGAAAACAATGTCTGGAGGCGTCGGCGAACGCATTCTCCTCGACCGAGAGCCATCGAAATCGTCATCCGCCGCCACAAAACCGTAGTCGAAAGACGCAGACGTCGATCGCTGCAAGTTGTTCGCGTCGAGATCCAACATCGAGGGAAAACGTATCAGACCATTGATAAACGCCTCCGTCTCCAGCGTCATCCCTTCGTCGTCCAACACAGCTTGACCATCCAGAAAGCCGGCTGTCGAAGCATCCGCGTCTCCGCGTTGCGACTCCTTGACCATGGTCCAATACATCTCGTCTGAAACCTCGCCATCCAACGGCGCCGCCCCTCTCGCCGTCGTCCCTCTCGACGGCGATTTGGTCGTTCTTCCACGCCTGTCTGTCCCATTCGCTCTCCTATCGTTCTCCTCCATCGACGCAGACATCTCCTTACTCAGACTGCACTCGTCGAATGGTCGCATGACTCGCCCGGCTTCGGTTTCGCCCTCAGCCAACTCGCACGACGCACATCGCGCCGTGCCCGTGCGTCCGTTCGCAGCCTCTCGCATAACCTACCGCGCGCGAGTTTCTTCGTCAGTCTCTTCGAGTTCATCGTCGTGACGCGGTGGCGCACGAGGTCAGACTTTTTGGTTTTCTTTCGGAAAGAAAACCAAAACAGCAAAAAGAGAAGAAAAATCCCCTCGAAAAAGTGCACGCACCTGAGCGCAGCGAACCGAGCACCCGTCGCACAACCAGCGTCGGGCGTGACGCTCCGCGAGCTTGTTCGCCGCGTGAACCTATCGCCGCGATGAAAATAAAAACACACATCTCGTCAGTCCGCCGTCCCGTCCCGTCGCGTCGCATCGCGGGTGAAACCTCGTCGATCCGACGACGCGGGCACCTGGTCGTTACCGCGCGCCGAAACGCCGCCGAGTGGCTCGAACGAAAACGCGCGCGAAGCGTCGAGCGACGACCGCGCGCGACTGGGCGCGCGCGGAACGTTTCGACGGGAACTTTCGCGACGGATTTCGCGGCGCATTGTCGACGGAATCATCGTCGACGCGGCGGCGCGCGGTGAATCCTCGTCGTCAAGGGCTCCGAGGTCAACCGCTTGGACGCTGACGCGGAGGTTCGTTCGTCGAGACGGACGCGCCGTCGGCGCGCGAACGCGAGGCGTACCGTGCGGTCACATCGTAGACATAGTTTCGCATCGTCCGCCGCGCAGTACACGCGCGCGCCGCGAGAGGCGCACGCGTCGCAAGGCAGCCTCATCGTCGCGACGTTGAGTGAGGCGAACGAACACGAACGCGTCGAAGTTCGCGGCGTCGCCCAATATTTTGGTGTCTGGATCCCCGTGTGGATACCCGTACCGGTCTCCCTGAGAACGTCCTGATCGACAATGTGACTCTTCAGTATGATATGGGTCTTCCAACGCGCGCGCGAAGGGCGCATCTCGACGTCTACGGCGACGGCGACGGCGCCGATCGAGACGCTGGAGACGTCTGCGGTGACACTTGCCCGAGCGTGAGGTCTCCAACGGCGTCTTCGGCATCCAGGCTGTCTGCGCGAGCGAACAGTTTGACGACGTCTGGTCGTTCTCCATACGGAGTCACCTTGTGAGTGAAGAAAGAGCGGCGTCAGTCGCCTCGCGAACGGGATCAAACGCGTCGAGCGTCGTGTAATGGTTCCATTTCGCTCGTCGACGCATTCTTGGGCGCTCGATGCGTACCAACTCGATGGATTCGATCGCTCGGAGCGCTTCGCGTCTCTCCTCGTCGAAGCGGCCGCCTTGGCTCGAGTTCGTCGCCGGCGGTGGCGTCACCTGCGAAACGCAAAACATAAACCATCAAACAAATCGTTAATTTTCCTTTTCGAATCACGTTTACCGCGTCGCTTCGCATCCAGTCGTTTGTTCATCCACCGCTCGCGAAGCCGATGGAGAACAATCCAACGACCGCCGGGGGCACATCTTCTTCCGTCTCGCCGTCTCGCCGCGCGCACCAATCGAGTGTCGCGCTCGCACCGTCACGAATCCCTCGTCGCAATCGCTCTTCGCGTCGCTCGACGCCGCGGCGCCCATGACGATCGATCCGCGTTCACTTCTGGCGTCGGCTCACGCCGCTCGGTTTGACGCAAAGATAAAGGCTGGCTGGACTGGCCGCAACGAACGCGACATCTCGACGCGACGCGACGCAGCGACGATGGCGCAGGAAATCGACGCCGGCGTCAAGACATCGGCGTGTCGTTCGTCGCGCCGACCCGCGCGTCGACGTGCGAACGAGATGGCTGTCGTGGCTCTCGCGGCGACGTGTTGGTTTGGATTCGAAACCGTTGACGCTCGCAGATTGCTGGACGTCGAGCCCGCGTGCGCACGCGCTGGTGAACGCACGCACGACGGATGCGAAGATGGCGTGCGCGCGCAACAAACGGCGTTTGACATGTGGGAGCTCGCGAGGTCGTGGACGCCCGGGTTTTGCGCGACGACGAGGTGTAAACAGAGGGAGTGCGCCGCGAACGCGTTGACGCCAAAGCTGACGCTGCACGGGTTGTGGCCGAGTTACGCGACGCCCGTGGGCGTCGGGGGATCGCGACGGGGTGGTGGAGACAGAGATGGGTGTTATTGGCCACAAAACTGCGCGAAACCGGCGTGGTACCCCGAGGATGAGGCGTGGAGGTTCGACGCGAGCGCGTTGCCGAACGACGACGAGTTTGAACGCGTCGCTCCGGCGTGGAGTTTGGACGGTTTGGGAGAGCACGAGTGGAGTAAACACGGAACTTGCGCGGCGTGGATCGACACACAAGGCCGACAGCGGGGAATGACGCAACGCGAATTTTACAACGCGACGTTCGCTCTGGCTGAGCGTCTGGGCACCCCGGACGCGCTCGACCGCGCGACTGGATCGGACGTCGACCTTCGCGAGTTACAAGACGCCTTCGGCGGTCCCTCAAAAGTCGCCCTCGGGTGTTCGAGATCATGCGAGCTCGTACAAGTCGTCCAGTGTTTCAAACGGACCGCAGACGGGGGCGTCGGCGACGCTGAAGATTGTCCGTGCGTCGGCGTTCGCGACTCTCGCTACGACAACTCGTGCGAACACTCGTGCGCCCGCGTCTCGATTCTCTCCCCATCGCAAACCAGGTGTCACCGCCCGACGCTCATCGTCGCCGGCGGTCGATGATGTACGTCTTCCATATTCTTTGCAGACGATTCCCACGTTCGTCAGTCAGTCTTTGTAAAACAGAAACCGGCAGTCAGTCACCCCGTCCTGTTGAAAAGTGTTGAAAAAGTTCGTTAGTCGAGCCTCACTCCTCGCCCGCCCGAGCGCGCGTCGTTCTCGTCGCCGCCCGTCGTCGAGGGTCACCCGCTCGTCGCGGTCGCGGCGGCGCGCAAATGTCAGACTTTTTCGCCTCGGTCGGTGAGTTTTTCGAACAGATCGGCCGCGACATTCACGCGCAGTACGACGCGACGCGTCGGTCGTACAACCGAGCCAACGCAGAGGACAAGCGGGAGAAGAGCGCGCGCGCGACTGGCATCGTCACCGAGCGAGACGCGGGATTGAAGGCGCTTCCGGAGTACGTGTATAACCTCGGGGATCGCGCGCGGGTGATCGATGCGGGAGCGAACGCGATCGAGCGCGTGGAAGATCGGTTGGGAAGTTTGACGCGCGCGAAGACGCTCAAGCTCGACGCCAACGCGTTGCGTTCCATTCCGAATTCTTTAACGCTGATGACGTCTCTAAAGGTGTTGAACCTCCGCGGGAACGAGATTCGCAGCTTACCAGAGGATATCGGTCGTCTCGTCGAACTCGAGGATTTGGACGTGTCGGAAAACAAGCTCGAGACGTTACCAAAGTCGTTCGGCGCGTTGGCCAAATTACGGCGAGCGCGTCTCGGCGCCAACGCGTTGACGAATGATTCGGGTCTCGACGCCCTAGGAAACTGCGTCGAGCTCGAGAGCGTATCGATTCGTGATAACAAACACGTACACGGATCCCTTCCCGTGAGTTGGGGGTGTTTGATCAAGCTCAAGGAGATCGACGCCGACGGAACCGCCGTGTCCGCGGTGCCCAAGGAAATTTTCCTCGCGTGCGAAAATTTAAGCACTCTGAGCATGCGACGGTGTCCGATCGACGTCGCCCAACTCAAGCGCACAGAGGGTTACGAAACGTACGAGACGAAGAGAAAACTCAAGCACGACAAGCAGATCGATTCTCGCGTGTTGATGAACGAGTCGAGATTCGACGAGCGTTTGGGTTAAACTCAGTTTCGTACAAATCGGCGAAAGGTGTGATTAAAACGGGCAAGTCCTATCTCTTTTCCTAGCGTTGTTGTAGTGCGTAGCGTAGCGGCGAATGTATCGCATCGTCTCATCAATCAGAAACGTCGAGTGTCCGCTCGCGCGTTCATTCCGATGGATTCATTCATTGTTTCATTCATCGTATTCTTCTTCTTCTTCTTCTTCTTCATCCGAGGGGTTCGTCTCGTCGTCGTCTCCCGCGTCGTCCGAAGCGGGCGTCGGCTGCGCGTTTCCATTCGCCGCCATCGCCGCCATGGCTGCCGCCGCCGGATCGTAAGGATACATCGCCGGGTACCCACCGTACGGCATTTGCGGCATCATCATCATCGGTTGCGGTTGTCCACTCATCATGTGTGGCGGCATCATGTGCTGCGGCGCGTACAACATCTGAGGCGGGTAAAACGGCCCTTGCGCCCCGTAACCCCCTGGCTTGCGGGCGTACCCGCCTCGTCCGTCATCCGCCTTGCCGACCGCTCGCATCGCCTCGCTCACGTCGATCATTTTACCCATGAATGGAATTTGGCGCTGCGCTTTGATCATCTCCGCCACGGCCACGTCGGCGAAAACGACAAATCCGTACCCCTTTCCGGCGCCCGTGTTCTTGTCGTAAATGAGCTTGACGCTGAGCACCGTTCCGTAGTGGGCAAAAAACCATCCGAGCATTTCTGGAGTCGCACCCGGAGGTAAACCACCGGTAAAAACGGTAGATTCCGTCCCCGGTGCGCGGGGTCCGTTTCCGTTCGCGTTCGGCGACGATGATCCACCGCTCTCGCTCCCAGAAACCCCGAGGTCGTCCAACGCGCCCACGTAACTCGGGCTCCGAGGCGCCGACTTTGCCCCAAAGCTCGACCTCGGAACGCGTGACTTTTGTTGCGTCGCGCGTTCGCCACCCTTCCCCCGCTGCTGCAGCTCCATTTCATTCAACCCATTCGCGCTCGACCCCCTCGACATCGCCCCCCGTTCTCCTCGTCGTTCCGCCTGTCTCTTCGCCGCTTGCGGTTCGTCCCTCGTAGCCTCCTTGACGTCGACAGCCTTGCCGTCGATGGTTACCTTTTCCAACGCCTTGACCGCGTCCGCCACCTCGACATCGACAAACTTGACGAACCCGTACCCCTTTCTCATCATAGTCTGTCGATCCACGATGAGTTTCACGCTCTCCACCGCCCCGTGTTCGCTCTCAAAGTACTCCCTCACGCGCTCCTCCGTGGCGTCGTACGCCGTCCCGCCCACGAAGACGGTGCGCGCTCGATCCCCATCTTCTCTCTTCCCCTCGTCGCCATCCTCCGATTCCTCCTCCTCATCGTCCTCCTCATCGTCAACGACGACGGCTCCGTCCTCATCCCGCGCCGTGTCGTCCGATCGCGTCCGTTCGTGCCGTCCATCCCGCCCGTCGTCGCGCGTGCGTCCTCCTTCCGTCGACGTCACCACGCGCACGTCATCGCGCGGTGTTCGGTGTTTTCTCGTCGCGATGATTTCGTCCTCCCGGGCGTCTACGCGCGCGTCGCCTCGCGTCGCCACCGCCGACATGTTCGTAGTATCCCTCACCGTCGCCGTCCGTCGTCCGTCGTTCGTTCGTTCGTCTTCGCGCGCGGGCGTGTGACGTGTAATCATCATCAATCGACGACGACGCACATCCGAATCGTCGTCGGGGACGACGTGGACGACGACGTCGTCTCTCTTCTACGTAGAAACCCAAAACCCTACCGTTGGTTTTTTTACGTATACCCATCGGTACGTACTACTGTGCGTACTGTGGTTAAATATAACCGGTATGTCCGTATGTCCGTGTTCGTCCGTCCGTCCGCGCATCCATTCGATCGAACGTCCTCGTCCTCGTCGTCGTCCACGTCGATGTTTCGATGGATTTTTTTTCACCCTCGTCTTCTTCGGTCGGTCGTGCGTACTGTATGGATGTATAGGCTGTTCGTGGGCTTTAAAAGGGGGGATCGGGATCTCGCGAAGAGGGGGGATGGAACGCGCGCGCGTTTTTTTTTGATGATGATCGCGATTTTTTAACGAGTCGTGATTCAAAAAAACGACGACGACTCGATGTGTACAGTGCGAACGTCTCTTCTTTCAGGGTGTTGTTTGTGTTTTCGTTCTGCCGGTAGTACCGGTGTACTTA
>Ga0181592_10001437_pt1 | contig 19259 bp, 14 predicted proteins | sample 071ome_20_FD_133755 | JGI IMG/M metagenome (GOLD analysis project Ga0181592, IMG submission 133755) | Coastal salt marsh microbial communities from the Groves Creek Marsh, Skidaway Island, Georgia - 071412BT metaG (megahit assembly) | ecosystem: Environmental > Aquatic > Marine > Intertidal...
CACGTTCAATCCGGTCGCCACCCCCATCAAAGCAATGCCCACCGTGCTGGCAGTGGTCCATGAGCTACCTGTTGCCAGGGAAACCACCGCACAAATCAAACAGGCCGCCACCAGGAAGATTCCCGGGGAAAGTATCTGAAGTCCGTAATAGATAAGAATAGGCACCACACCGGCCGCAATCCACGTACCGATCATGACACCGATCACGCAGAGGATCAGGATGGCTTTCATCCCGATCTGGATTCCACGAATGATGCCGTTTTCAATGGTTTCCCAAGTATGCCCAATGGTCCATCCAACCACCACGGCCACCGCGGAAGCAAGCACCAGCGGGATGTGCGCTTCGCCCCCAAACTTCAGCAATGTGACGGCAATCAGTCCGACCAGGGCCACCACTGGAATCAGGGCGTGCCACAGTCGAACGTCAATGTGTTTGGATGGATCGGATGCGTTCGGCATAGATTTTTATCGGGTTTAATCTGTGCCGAAGGATGGGGAAGAACCCCGATGAATTCAACACTGATTCACTCAACACCCGAAAGACACTGTGGATATGGCTATCTTTAGGTTTACATCAATGTTCATGATCGTGCTCGTGTTCCGAGTGACCACAAATACAGGCATATTCATGCAGTTGGCAATCCGGGCAAGTGGCCATGTCCAAATGAAACCGTTCAAAAACGGAATCTTCATTGCCACCACCGCTGATCTGGAGAACGATTGCCAAATCAGGATCCTCAGGGAGTGCCACATCAGACAATAAAACGTTCTCCTTTTGTGTAAATGAAATCTCTAAAGGATCCGTTCGATCTCCTGTGACAAGCGAGATGGAGAGATCGACCGGTGGAATGGGTTCAATGTCATCATTCACGAAAGTAATCCGTGCATACCGATCAGGTTGAACAAAAAATTCAAGGTGCGGCTCCACACCTACCACCAATCGACCACCATTGGGACCGGGAACACCTGAATGATGCCCCGCATCACCACCATCATGCGTATGGGCCCCATCGGTCCCGTGAGAATGTTCTGCGGTTTCCCCCACGTGCTGATGGGCGGCATCGTCGTGATGAGTGGCGTGATCGCCCGCAGGCCCGCAACCCGTCCAGAATGTCAACGCTGCGATTGCCATCAAGATACAAGTCCATTGTTTTTTATTTTTCATCATACAAGTCACTATAGGTTTAATGTTTATTTACCAATCTCAAAGTCTCAAATGTAAGTAGCCTCATCATACTTCCATGCATGTTCAAGCCGAAGCAGGCGCTTTCTTTTCCACCGCGTCCTCGGCGTATTTCTTACCAAACGCATAAAACACGGCAGGAGTCACACCCAGCCCCAACAAAGTCGAGGTCACCAACCCGCCTACGATGACGATGGCAACCGGTCTTAATATTTCCTTACCCGGCTCATCTGCCGCCAACACCAGCGGAATGAGGGCGATACCAGCCGACAAAGCGGTCATCAGCACAGGCACCAGACGTTCCAATGTCCCCCGCTCCACCATGGCTCGACTGAAAGGTTCGTTCTCGTGTCGCATCAGGTGCAGGTAATGGGAAATCAACATCACACTGTTTCTTGCCGCGACACCTGCCACAGCGATGAAACCGACAAGCGTGGCAATACTGACGTTGTTGGTAAGAATGTAGGTCAGGAACAATCCACCGATGAGGGCCAACGGAATATCCAGAATCACCTGCAAGGCGAACATCGGTGTCCCAAAGTAGCCATATAACAGAACCGCCATGACACCGAAAACCAGGATACTCAGGAACAGGATGCGGCGCGCCGCTTCTTGTTGCGCCTTGAATTCACCTTCAAAGCTGACGAAATAACCCTTCGGAACCTTGACTTCTTCAGAAACACGACGCTGCAACTCGAGGACCTTCGAATTGAGATCTCGCTCGGTTGGATTGATGCTGACCACAAAGCGGCGTTGGGTGTTTTCCCGTTGAATGACATTTGGCCCCTTCGCCGGACGCACATCCGCGACCAGATGCAGGGGAATCCGCAACTCACTTTCCGTATCGATATACATGTTTCGCAATCGATCGGGAGATTCCCTCCAATGCTGAGGCAAACGCACCAGCAGGTCCACCGTGCGGGCACCTTCAAAAAGTTGCTCCACACGCTCACCTCCGATCAGGACCGAAAGCTGTTCATTCAATGATCCGGGGGTGACCCCATAAGCCTGGGCACGATCACGATCGATCTCGATGCGCAACTGAGGAATGGGGGCCTGTTGCTCAATCCGGGCATCCTGAAAACCGGGGATGTCCCTGGCAATCTCCTGAACGGATGAACCGATGCGCCGGATCTCATCCAGATCCGGACCAAACACCTTGATGGCGACCTTGGCCGAAACGCCACTCAACATATGCCCGACACGATCCGCCAGAGGACCGCTCAAAGCGCTGAATGTCCCGGGAATACTGCGCATGGTCAGTCGAATATCCTCCAGCACTTCGGCGCGTGATCGTTCACTGGTTTCGAAGTCGATATCAAACTCCACCGTTGAAACAGGCACCACATGATCACCACGCTCGGCGCGTCCATGACGGCGTCCCACCTTCCTGACTTCGGGAATCTCCAACAGAAGTCGGTCGGCAATATCCGCAATTTGGGCAGTCTGTTGCAAGGATGTCCCCGGTGCCGTCGTCAGCGCAACCAAAGCCGTTTCCTCTTCGAACGCCGGCAGAAAATCCTTTCCCATCATCGGATACAAAGTCAGCGCACTCGCCAAAAGAGCACAGGCCAGACTCAGCACGGCAAAAGGACGATCCAAAGCCAATCTGAGCCAGGTGGCACGCAAAAGCCATTTCAGCAAGCGAACGACCACACCATCCTTGTGTTCCTTATTTTCTTTGGGGTGCAGCAACAACGAACACAACACCGGAATCACGGTGAGCGAAATGAAAAACGAAGCCGCCATACTGACCATCGTCGCCATGGCAATGGGAGCGAACAATCGCCCTTCCACGCCCGACAAGCCAAGCAATGGCAGGAACACAAGAATGATAAAAATGGTGGCATAGAAGATGGAGTTTCGCACCTCAGCTGAGGCGGATGCGATGACCCTGGTTCTTGGCTGTGGTTTTGAACTTGTGGCATTCTCCTTGAGTCTTCGAAAAACGTTTTCCACATCTACGATCGCGTCATCGACCACCATCCCAATCGCAACCGCAAGCCCCCCCAGTGTCATCGAATTGACACTTAACTCCCACCAGTAAAACACCAGCAAGGTCGTCGCAAAGGACAAGGGAATGGCCATCAGTGTGATGGCTGTTGTCCTGACGTTCAGCAGGAACAAAAACAACACGATGGACACCATGATCGCTCCATCACGAATGGCTTCCTGCAAATTGCCGACTGCGTGTTCGATAAAATCAGACTGGCGGAACAACGGCTCCAACCGCACACCATCCGGCATGGATTCCTGAAGTTCAACCAGCGCACGTTCGACGTTTTCCGTCAGGGTGATCGTGTCAAATCCCGGTGCTTTGGTCACACTAAGGATCACACCGTATATACCATTCACGGCGGCATCACCTCGCATGGGCTCGATATCCCAAACCACATTGGCGACATCGTGAATGATCACTGGACGGTCATTGATTTGCTTGATGATGGTGGCGCCGATGGCCTCCAGATCCGTTGTCATGGCCAGATGCCGCACCATGATTTCCTGTGCGGCCCCGGTCAGGAATCCTCCGGTGGTGTTCCCCGCTGCTTCATGGGCGGCATGGAGTAGTTCATCAAAACTCACTTCCATGGCCCGCATGCGGTCGGGATCCGGTTGAATATGGATCTGTTTGACACCTCCCCCCATGGCGAGCACTTCGGCAATCCCGGGAATGCTTTGCAGCCGCCTTCGGACGGTCCAGTCCGCCAATGTTCTCAGATCACGGGGATCAACATTTCCATCCGGATGATGCATGCCCACCAGCATAATTTCCCCCATCAAGGAAGCCACGGGTGTCATGTAGGGGAACACCCCTTCGGGCATATTGGGGATGGCGGATTGCAGGCGTTCCTGGACATATTGGCGTGCGGTGGTGATATCCGTCCCCCAGTCAAATTCAACATAGATCAGGGAAAGCGAGACATCCGAAGTGGTGCGCAAACGGGTCACGCCGGATACTCCCATCAGGGCGCTTTCCAGAGGAATGGTGATGCGTGTCTCAACTTCCTCCGGGGCCAGACCGGGGGCTTCGGTCAGGATGGTGACGGTGGGTTTGGTCAGATCCGGAAGCACCTCAACCGGCAACCTACGACCCAATTGAACTCCCACAGCCAACAGAATGACTGCCGCAGTGAGGATCACCACGCGATGCCTGAGGGAAAACTGGATGAGTGAATTGAGCATGAGTCACAAGTGCGGTTAAGCGGTTTCCCCGCCCCTATTTTTACCCCGTAATAAAAGGAGAATCCACTGTCCTACACAAAGAACCCCCAAAAACCAGGTCAACGGCCCTGCATTCCCTCCCCCTTCAGCAGAGTTGCTGGCAGCGGCATTGGCGGCCTTCTGTTCCGCAGTCATTTCCGAACCGTCCTCGTTATGCTCATGACCATGCGCTGCGTCCAAGGCCTCTTTCAAACTGATGCCACCGCTCCCGGCGAAAGCGAGTGGATAAGCGCCCTTGGTCACCACCTGGTCTCCGGGAAACAATCCGTTGAGAATCTCAACATGTGTTGTGTTGCGCGCACCGGTTCGTACCGGCGCTTTGAGAAAGGCATTGGGCAAATCAAAGTCCCTTACAAAAACAAACGGTTGAAAATGATCTCCCTGCAACGCTTCAACCGGCACCGACATCACCTGTTTGCGTGTATCGATGTGCAAGGTGAACTCCGTTCGCATTTCCGGTCTGATTTTGCCGGAAGGATCGGAGATCAAAAAATAAGCATCCAGTGTGGCATTCGAGGCATCTGCCATGGTGCCAAACCGTTCCCAGGTTCCGGTGAACAAGGTGTCCGGATAGGCGGCCACCCTGATTTCCGCACGCGTATCAGGCTTGATCAAGGAAACCTTGTCTTCGGGAACTTTGGCAACGGCATACATTTCCTTGAGATTGATCACTTCCAGGATGGGTTTCTCCGGGACCACCGGTTCTCCGAGATGCATAAAACTCTTGACCACCAGGCCATCGATGGGGGCATAGAAAGTCTGGGAGGGAGGTGGATTACCCGGTTGAAGACTTTCCACCACAACCATCCGATCCCCTTTCTTCACGTAATCCCCTTCGTGCGCCATGATGTCCACAAGTCTTCCCGGGATGCGTGACGTCACATAGGCATGTCCGCCGGGTTTGGAATGTAAACGCCCCAGGGCAAACAATGTTTCATCAAAGTCCCGACGCGTCACCACTTCCGTTTCGATCCCAAGATTACGAACGCCCAATTCATCCAGAATGACAAGGTCGCTCTCCCTGTCGCTCAAGCAATTGATGTGACTTGCCAGGATACAAACGGCACTCAACCAAAAACTGTGATAGCGGATTAATTTCAATCTAATATTCATGAGGGTCGGTATATTCACCTGTCGCGGACAGGTATTTGACACGGTTGGCATGGAACGATTCCAATGCATCCACTTCTGCCAATCGCAATTCGAGCAGTCGCTCCCTCGCTTTCAGCAGAGATTCAAAAGGAGTCAGGCCCTGACGATATGATGCTTCCAAATCTTTCAGATACACATTTCGTCGAGGCAACAATTGTTTGTTGATTTGTTGATAAACGGCCAGTTGTTCAATCATGGCTGTGTAAGCGGCATCCACCTGATTCAGGATGGCAATCTTCTGTGCCTTCAAAGAAGATTCCAATCGGCTTAATTCCGACATGACCTCCCCTATCCGGCCTTCATTGCGATTCCAAAACGGAAGCGGCACGGAAAGCTGCAGGCCATACTGACGTTCCGCTTCGATGCCGATGGGGGCATCCTCTTCACGATTCCATTGGTGCACGAGTCCCAGTCGGAAATCCTCCACCCGATTGGCACGCTCCAATTTCAAAGTTTCCTGCATCGTGTCAATCTGCCGATGGATCCATTGTATTTCGGGTCGTTTTTCAAACTGCATTTCTCCAGCAACGGGCAGCTTAGCCGTGGACAAAGCGCCTTCCATCTGCAACACCACATCAGGCTCCAAGCCCAGCAAAGTCCGGAGTTCACTTTTTATCAATTTGGTTCTGGTTTGAAGTGGACGCAGTTCAAGTTTGAGTTCATCCACCAACAGAGCGGCGTGCATGGCGTCCAGCGGGGAAACTTCGGCCCGTTCGGATTGTATTTTCAGAAACATGGCCAATTCCTCAGCCAAGCGGATTTGATCTTTCAACACGTCTTGACGATGCTGGATCCCCAGCAGAAGCACGCCAAATTCGAGTGCCGACTCAATCCGTCGACGGGCAACCGTTGCCACCTCGGCCTGTGCTTCCTGAATCTGGTGTCGAGCCACATTTTTTTCCAACCGCAATCGGGCTGTTACCGGAAAGGACTGTTGAATGCCAAAACCAACAGAACGTTCCGATGTCTGGATATTGTCCTGAAAGGTGGTCTGTATGCTTGGATTGCTCAGTCGTCCTGACTGCATCAGGCGGTTTCGGGCCGATTCAATGGTCCAGCGGGCGGTTTGTAAGTCCGGATTCCGCTCGATCATTTCCTGCGGAATGGATTCAAGCGTCAATGCAACGGAATCAGGACTCAAGGACGCCTCCAAAGACGCCGCCCCCAATAGGCAGCCATGCGAAAACACAAGCACAGCACCACAGAGAAATCCCTTAAGTGATAAGGTTGTCATGTTGATCATTTACCGGCGCAGGATGGCGCCCATGTTCATCGGAATCATCTCCGATATGTTGAAACAAAATTTTAAAGACAGAGAACCGGCGTTCACCGTTCACAAAACGCGAAACGCCCGAGTAGAAGATGGAGCCTTTTGCAAGGGCCCTACGAAGGGGAGCAATCAATCAAATCAAGAATCGCTGAAGCAAGACGAGCGTTTCCCTGCCAGATGGTTTGGGCACACCCGAGAGCAAAGGTAGAACACCAGAAGTGCGCCTGCAGAGGTCAAAAACTGAGACGGTTGTCCTGGAAGCATTACGGTCCAGCGATTTGTCCAGCAATGGTGTCTGGATTTCATAAAAAACCACCTCGCGGTCGGCATCTCCCTGATGAGAACAACAGTGGTGGTGATGGTGTGAATCACAAAGGTGAGGCGCGGAAATCTCATGATGAGAATCCTGATGCTCATCATGCGACATGCCAAGGCACCAAGTGCTACACAAACACCCGGGAAAGGTGAGCAGCACCATCAGAAGCCATGTCAACGAACCTTGCACGCCGAGCAACATAGGGTAGAAGATGGTTGGGATCAACTTTTTATCGCCTAAAGCTGAGCCACTGGGCGCAGTTTAGTTTTTCCAACATGGAGGGATCGGTTCCACCCGGTTCCCAAATTTCCTCCTCAAGCCACCCCTGACCAAATGACGTGGAACGCGGGAAGCCAATGGTGTTCGAGATGCTGCAGCGTTTCCATTGCAGCCTGATAACGATTCGAATGTTTTGAGGTTTGAAGTGGGCGCAAGGCGGCGCTTACCCCTCCGAATTTGGGTTTCTGTTTTTGGCCTGCGCTATTGGTTGCCGCTTTCTACTACCAGTCACTTAGCTTTTTGGCCAGAGAACGAATCGCGTCCATGCATTGATCCATCTCTTCAGCGGATCCGATGGTGATGCGCAGTCGATCCTTGAACGCGCTACTGCTGAACCATCGGACCAGGATCTTCTTTTTTCGGAGGCCTTCATACCATTTGGCGGCCTCGGCTCCGGGCGGTTTGACGAAGAGGAAATTGGTTTGGCTGGGGAGTACATCGAACCCGAGCTGTTCCAGTTCGGAACCCACTTCAGTTCGGAGGCGAATGATTTTCTTAAAGTTGGCCCGGTAATAGGAACGATGTTTCAGCGTTTCCAGTGCCGCCACCTGGCCGATCCCGTTTACATTGTAACTATCCCGGATGCTGTCTAGAGCACGAATCAAATGAGGATGCCCGACAAAGTATCCCATACGTTGAAAGCAGAGAGAATAAGCTTTGGAGAATGTGCGTGAAATCAGCACATTGGGAAATTCCGCCGCAAGGGACATGGCATTTTCTTCTGCGAAATCCACATAAGCTTCATCCAGAATCACAATCCCATCCTGCGCCCGACAAAGAGCGCGAAGTTCTTTATTGGAATAGCCTCGCCCCGTGGGTGCATTGGGCGTGGTCACATAGGTCAAGGCAGCCTTGAAATGCCATTTGCCTTCCGACTTTAATTTGGCCACGGAGGGCATTCCGAAATCAGGTTTCAAAGGCACTTCATTGCGAATCGCGCCATGGATATCGGAAAGCACCGGATAAAGCGAATAACTGGGCACCCAATACTGAACGACCGAGCGACCGGAAGCATCCTTGCGCTTGGAGGCTGGTTCGACAAAGGCCCGGGTGGCCAAGGCCAATAATTCATCCGACCCGTTTCCCACAATGACCCGATCCCGATCCACACCGTGCAAATCCGCCAGTTTATCTCTCAGCTGCTGGGCGGTAGGATTAGGGTATAGGCGAAATCGTCCATCCACGGCATCACGCACGGATTTGAGCACCTTGGGCGATGGTGGATATGGGTTCTCATTGGTGTTCAACTTCACCAACCCCTTCACTTTGGGCTGTTCACCCGGGGTATACGGATGCAGGTCCCTGACAAGTGGGCGAATCCAATCAGACTTGGGATATTTTGACTTGGGCATAAAAAGTTCCTTGGATCATGAAGCTTCATCCGCACGAATGGAAGCCGACAGACCATGGGCATCCAGGCCTTCCATACCGGCAAATGCACTGACGGCGGGCAATGCTCGTGTAAGAGCCGCCTGATCGTATTCCACCACGCTGGTGCGACGTTGAAACTGGTCCACGGTCAAGCCCGGGAAAGAAGCCCCCGCCCCGCCGGTTGGCAACACGTGACTTGGGCCCGCCACATAGTCTCCGAGCACCGTGGGAGAGTGATTCCCCAAAAAGATGGCTCCGGCAGTGACGACGCCTTTGGACACATTCCGGGCATTCTCCGTCATGATCTCGCAATGTTCTGGCGCGAATTGGTTGGTCAGGTCGACCGCTTCATCCAAGTTTTTCACCTGAATGATCCAGCCGTTTTTCTCCAGAACACTTCGAATGAAATCAGCCCGGCTGAGTTGTTTGAGCTGTTTGTCCACTTGCTTAATAACATCCTTTGCCAGCTTGGCGCTGGTGGTCAATACGCACACACGCTCTTTCCCTGATCCATGCTCCGCCTGAGCCAACATGTCGGCGGCAACGAAAGAGGCCTTGGCCGTTTTATCGGCGATGATCAACACTTCACTGGGACCGGGCAATAGATCGATGGAAACGTGCCCCACGGCCAGACGTTTGGCCGCGACGACGTATGCGTTGCCGGGTCCAAAAATTTTGTCAACCTTGGGAACCGTGCGTGTTCCGAATGCCATCGCAGCCACCGCTTGAGCACCGCCCAGTTTAAAAATCTGTGTCGCTCCGGCGTATTTCAAGGCGTAGAGCAGATCCGGATTGACCTCGCCTTCTTTGTTGCAGGGGGTGCAAACGACAATGTCCTTGCATCCCGCCACCTTGGCCAATCCAACGGTCATCAACACAGTGGAAGCCAAAGGAGCAGTCCCTCCGGGCACATAGAGCCCCACCCGACGGAAGGGATCATATTTCTCCCCCACTTTTGCTTTGTGTGAATTGCGACCATTCCATGCCGTGCGTTTGGATTGCTTGCCAAACGATTGGATATTGGCGAAAGCTTCTTTGATCGCGGCGCGTGCTGTTTTGCTGACTTTTTTTGCCGCCTCATTCAGTTCGTCCTGAGTCACGGCCAGTTTCCTGGCGGTCAGCTTCGCGCCATCGAATTGTTCGGAGAACTTCAATAAAGCCTTGTCTCCCTGCCGGGCCACTTCGTCCATGATGGAACGCACCCGTTCATCCACCACCGGATCAAACAGGCTGGATGTTGACATGACCTTTTTCCATTTGCTGCCAAACCTGGCATCTGAAGAAACTGCGACATTCATAAGAAGATACTGATACGACCAAGACACACCTCTTGGCAAACGACAAATCAAGAAACATGATGCTTGGGGAAGGTTTTAGATGGAAACATTCCATCACCCGCAGGATCCATCCCATCAAAAACTCCCCACCCGCTGAAGGCTCAATGCTTCAATAATCCAAGCTTTGAGGGAATTTTCCCGGACTGAATGGAAGCCCAAGTGGGAGACATCTCACGCAAGCGCTCAACGCAACTCACCAGAATATCCAGCGCCTGCAGGATTTCGGGTTCCCGGGTCAGGGCATGCCATGATAACAGGAGACTGGACGTGAAACATTCCCTGGGTAAACCGATGGCCTCGCTGATACGGTCATTGGCAAGATGCCGACTGACACAAGAGACACCGGTATGACATTCGATCCCCCGCACGTTACACATCAAGATGAGCCCTTCTCCTTCGACCCCTTCGATCACCAGATTCAGTTGATTGCAGATGCGCCCCTTATCCGGGGCAACCCCAAGCAGACCGACGGAAGGAATACGTTCCTGTATCTGCTTCCAAAGCAAATCCTGAAAGTGAGTCGCCTGTTTAATCCTCTCGCCCGCTTCGCGCTTGAGCAGTTCACACGCCTTCCCCGCCCCGACGATGCCGGCCACATGTTCTGCTCCGGCACGCCAGCCGGATTCCTGATTCCCGCCATGGATCAGAGGTTCCAACACAACTCCCTTCCTGCGATAAAGTATCCCCATCCCCTTGGGGCCATGAAAGCGATGGGGAGAAAAGCTCATCAGGGCAGGTTTCAGCGATGAAACCTTCACATCCGACCAGCCACCCCAGGCAGTTCCATCCACGAAAAACGCCTTTCCGGCTTCCATCAGTGCCTCCCCGATACCGGCCAGTGATTGATTCACTCCAAGCTCAGGCACGCACAGGGGAGCGCTGGCAAGCAGCGTTTTTTCCTGAATGGTGGATAGAAACTTGGAGTCATCCAACTGTCCCATTGAGTCAACACCCGCCACATCCCGGTCAAAACCCAGAGATTCCAGAAAATTTAATGAAAGCTGTACGGAAGGATGATCCAGCACGGTCCCCAACAAATGATTACCAAATTGTTTCAGAGCCAATGCCGCCCCCTTGACGGCCAGATTATTGGCTTCGGTGCCGGAACTGGTGAAGATGATTTCCTCAGATGATTCCGCCCCAATGCATTCAGCAACCTGCTCACGGGCTCTTTCGATGGCTTTACGACAGGTTTTGGCTGAGAGGTATGCTGAAGCCGGAAGACTTTGGTGTTCCGTTAAAAAGGGCTGCATGGCATCCAATACTTCCGGATGCATCGGGGTCGTCGACTGGGCATCTAAGAATATACGGCTCATACAGATGGGATAGAATGCACCTCAATCAAGTTTCCAGGCACTCTTCCAGGCGTTCAAAGAGTGGCACTTGAGATTGTTTTACCAATTCACCTGCTTCTGCTCTGGGAAAGAATTCAATGCGATCCATTTCCGGCACTTCCATCCATTGCTGGGAACCGGGAGGCCACTCCACACTCACCAGCTGGCTTTCCGGCTCGGGCAAGGGATCCCATGGGCAGCAAACACCCCAGGCACGCACATGCTTCCCACCCTTTTGCACGATGCTTCCAAGATCGATAAACTCCGAATCAGCAGGCACTTTCAACCCTGTTTCCTCTTTAAACTCGCGCAATGCTGCCTCCAGATCCGATTCATGGGATTCCTTTCCACCTTTGGGAATCGTCCAGTGACCGGCATCTTTATGGGCATATTTCGGCCCGCCGGGATGTGAAATCAAGATTTCCAGGCCCTGATCACCAAACCGATACATCACCAATCCAAAACTGATCCTCTTCGCTGCCATATCCAGCCCCTGTCTTAACTGACAAAATCCAAAAAGACCAGCTTCGTGCTGATAGAACGATTTTCCATGTTTGACCTGTTGACGTGCTTTCCCTAGATTGTCATGCCTTTGATGAAGATGAAAGTATTGATCTGTGATCCAATTTCCCCCAAGGGAATCGAATTTTTCAAACAACAAACCGAACTGGAAGTCGTTGTCCTGGACGCACGTCCCAGCGAATCCGACCTGATCGCCATGGCGTCCGATGTCTGTGCCTATGTCGTGCGATCCGAAACCAAGATTACCTCCAAGGTCATTGAAAACTCTCCCAACCTGAAAGTGGTGGGACGAGCCGGAGTGGGTGTCGATAACGTGGATGTCGAGGCAGCGACCCAACGCGGCATCGTGGTCATGAACACTCCCGGGGGCAACACCATCTCAACCGCCGAACTGACCTTTGCGATGCTCATGTCCCTGGCTCGCAAAATCCCGCAGGCCCACATGTCCATGTCCAACAAGGAATGGAACCGCAAGGCGTTTCAGGGAACCGAACTTTTCAACAAAACCCTGGCCATTCTTGGACTGGGGCGCATCGGCACCGAAGTGGCAAAACGAGCCCAGGCCTTCGGAATGAGCGTTTTGGCATACGATCCATACCTCTCCCCCTCCCGCGCCAAATCGATGCAGGTGGAAATCGCCACGCTGGATGAGATCTATGCAAAAGCTGACTTCATCACCGTCCACATGCCGAAAACCGATGAAACAAGCGGCATGATCAACAAGGATGCCTTTGCCAAAATGAAAAAAGGCATGCGCATCCTGAACTGTGCACGAGGTGGCATTGTTCAGGAAGACGACCTGCTTGAGGCCATTCAAAATGGCATTGTGGCCGGAGCGGCGCTTGACGTCTACGCGAAAGAACCCCTCGCCGAGGATCACCCGTTCCGCAACACACCGGAAATCATCACCACACCGCATCTGGGTGCGAGCACCAAGGAAGCACAACAAAATGTCGGCATCGAAATCGCGGAATCAATCAGTTCTTATTTGCTGACCGGAGCGATTCAAAATGCCGTCAACATGCCCAGTCTGGACGCCAAGACCTATGCCAAGGTCAAACCCTACCTCACATTGGGACAAAAACTTGGCCGACTGGTCTCCCAACTCGCCCCTCAACAGAACGATCGTCTGGTGATCACCATTGGCGGCAAAGCCACCGAAATTCCGAGTGACCCCATCGCACGATTTGTCCTGACCGGATTTCTTGCCAGCGCCGGCGGCGAAGATGTCAACCAGATTAACGCCAAATCCATGGCCGAATCACTCGGCATCCTGGTCGAGCTCGTCAAATCCTCCGAGGAAACGGATTTCAATGAATGGCTCCATGTTGCCGCTTACAGCGGAGAGGAAAAAACATCCGCAGGCGGCACCTTCTTCGGAGCGCAAATGAATCCACGAATCGTACGCCTCAACAGCCAGCCGGTGGAAATCGATCCGCGAGGTGTTTTGTGCCTGATCACCAACAAAGATCGTCCGGGCATTGTGGGCCACCTCGGTTCCATCCTGGCCAAACACGAGATCAACATCGCCAACATGAGTCTGCACCGCGATCGTGAAGGCGGTCATGCATTGACCGTGCTGTGTCTGGACAGCGTGCCTGAAAAAACGGTGCTGGAGGAAATCCGGGGAGATGCCGACATCAGCAGCATTCGCATTGTGAAATTGTCATGAACACCAAGTCATTCAAATCCTTGTTGGCAGGAGCGATTTTAACCGGATGCCTGGCTTCGACCGGCGCGAAGGGCCAGCCGGCTTCCGGAGCACAGATTGACCTCTCCAGCCTGTTCAAAGACAACGTCGTCGCCAAAGGAAAAGGATTTGAAATCAGCCAATCCGAACTGGACAAAGCGGTCATCACGACCAAGGCAAACCGGGTGTCACAGGGCAATCCCATCCCCCCCGCACTGAATGACGAGGTGGAAGCTCAAATTCTGGACAAACTGATCACGACCAAGATTCTCCTTTTGAAAGCGACCACAGAGCAACGGCGCAAAGGAGAGGCCAATGCGGCACAGTTCATCCAGGACATCATTCGGCAACATCCATCAGAGGAGGTTTTCAAACGGCAACTGCTCACAACCGGCATGGATCTGGACTATTTCACCGCCCAGATCAAGGAGCAAGCCATCGTCAAGGAAGTCATCGACACGGATTTGAAAGCCGGATATATCGTTCCCGATGAAAAAGCACGCTCCTTTTATCAGGAAAACAAGGAGCGGTTTGCGATTCCCGAACGTGCCAGACTGCAGAACATATTCATCCCCATCCTCAGCATCCCGGAAGGCACCCCCCTTCCGTTGGAAGAACAAACCAAACGCCTGACCAAGGCAAAGGAAGCTCAGAAGAAGGCGGCAAGTGGAGAAGACTTTGCGACCTTGGTCAAAACCTATTCACTGGACGCTTTGACCAAACAACAAAACGGGGAAGTCACGATTGCACGTGACACAAACGATCCCACCCTGGAAGGGACCATCTTCAAGATGAAAGCTGGACAAGTATCGGATGTCATCAAGACCCATACCGGATACCACATTGTCAAAATTCTGGAGATCACTCCCAGGGAATACCAGACATTCGAGGAGGTCTCCGAACCGATCAAGGCCCAACTGGAAGCCGAATACGTTCAAAAGCTGCTACCGGATTACCTGTCGAAATTGAAGAAGGAAGCCGAAGTGGAAATCACGCTGGATTGAGCATTCCAGTGATCGGCACAGCAGAAAATCCGCCCAGCCTTCCCCTTCATCATGCCCACCTTTTACGAATGCCAGCGTTGCACGGCATGCTGTCGTTGGCCTGGGCAGGTCAAACTGACCGAGACGGAGATAGCAAAGATCGCCGAATTCCTGGATGTTTCCGAAGAATCATTCATCCAGACCCACACCCGCATCAATACGGCAAGATCGGGGCTCGCATTGATGGACAAGCCCAATGGGGAATGCATCTTCCTGGAAGGCGACCTGTGCCGCATTCAACCCGTCAAACCACAGCAATGCCGCGATTTCCCCAACCTGTGGAACTTTCCCGGATTCGAGAAATCATGTCGATCCATTCCTGTCGAACTGGACGAAGCAACCTATCTAAAGCGAATCAAAGAGGCGACCGGCCGCGAGTTGGATTAAACACCAAACAATCCATCATCCTCAATAGGGTGGAACACGTCGAATGTACTTTTGGAGTGCGGGGAGTCATCACCGCTTTGGATACGGTACGCAAACTCAAGCCGGATTCAAAAACACAACGGTGAACCAATACGTCCAAGTTTCGCTGTAATGAGGAACGGAAGCCGTGTTGGCATTAGAAAGCCCTGGACGTTTCCCCAGCGTATCCAAAGCGGTATCAAGCTACCGCAGTCCAGAGTGCCCCTGCCTCATTCAAACACTCTCGAAAACAAATGTTGTGATGCGTCGTGTTCTACCTCTTCTCCAGCGGAACATAAAGCCGTTCTGTGGCCCCCGTATAGATTTGGCGGGGCCGGTGTATTTTCTGTTTCGGGTTGGCAGCCAGTTCACGCCAGTGAGCAATCCACCCCGGCATACGGCCGATCGCAAAGATAACGGTGAACATTTCCAACGGAATCCCAATGGCCCGCAGGATGATGCCGCTGTAGAAATCCACATTCGGATAAAGTTTACGCTCGATGAAATACTCATCTTTCAGAGCGGCGTCCTCCAGATTTTTGGCAATATCCAGCAACGGATCAGAAGCTTCCATCTTTGCAAACAATTTCTCCGCCCGTGTGCGCAGCAGGCGACTCCGTGGATCAAAATTCTTATAAACACGGTGACCGAATCCCATCAGTCGTTGTTTGCCGTTTTTGGCGGCGGCAATGAATCTGGAACCATCATCACCGTCATCATGGATTTGCTGCAGCATCTTCACCACTTCCATGTTGGCACCGCCGTGTAACGGGCCCCAAAGTGCGGAAACACCTCCGACCACCGATGCAAACAGATTAGCGCCACTACTGGCAATCATTCGCACGGTGGAAGTACTGCAGTTCTGCTCGTGATCGGCATGCAACAAGAGGATCAGATCGAGCGCCTCAATCACCTCTTCACGAGGCACGAAATCCTGATAGGGTTCCGAAAACATCATGTGCAGGAAGTTCTGGCAGTATCGGAAACTGGGTTTGGAATACATCCAGGGTTTGCCTTCCTTCATGCGATAGGTCAGTGCGGCAATGGTGCGCACTTTGGCAAGCAAGAGCGTGGAAGCCCAGTCAAAGTGATCGAGATCCTGCTCGCGGTTGTTGGAAGCCATTTCAGAATAATGACATCCGATCGCATTCAACATCACTGACAAGATGGCCATGGGATGGGAGTCATCCGGAAAATGATCCAGAATCCGCAGCATCCCTTCGTGAAGATTGGCATTGCCGGAGATACGGCCCCTGAACCGTCTCAATTCATCCTCGGAGGGCAGTTCACCATAAATGATCAGGTAAGCGGACTCGACAAAATCCGAATGTTCGGCCAGTTCCTGAATCGGATAGCCCCGATAACGCAAAATGCCTTTTTCTCCATCGATATAGGTGATTGCGCTTTTACAGGAACCGGTGTTCCCATAGCCGTCATCATAAGTGACGTAACCGGTCTCGCCGCGGAGCTTACTGACATCAATCGCCTTTTCCTGTTCACTTCCAATAATCGTGGGACAATCAAATTGCCGCTCGCCGATGCGAATAACTGCCTTGTCTTCCATACTACCCTTTCTTCTTTTTCCGGTTCGTGATGATCTTCACATACACTATCCGATAGGAGCTTGAAGAGTCAATTACGACCTGCCATTTTGCAAACCCTTGCCCACTGAAGCATGTGTGTTAGCCTTGTCACCATGCGTATACACCTCTACAGTATCCATGGATTGTTTCGCGGGGAAAACCTGGAAATTGGAAAGGACTCGGATAACGGCGGCCAGATCATCTACGTCATGGAACTGGCCAAAGAACTAAGCCAGCGCCCGGAGGTCGAACATGTCCACCTGTTCACCCGCCGCATCGAGGACAAACAATTGTCACCGGATTACGCGGTTGAAATAGAGCCGGTCAATGACAAGTTTGACATACGCCGCATTCCTTGTGGGGGTAAAAAGTATCTCCCAAAGGAAAAATTGTGGGATTCCCTGGATGAATTTGTTTCAAACACTCTGAAACACATCAAATCCAAAAACATCTTCCCAAGCTGGCTCCATAGTCACTACGCCGACGCCGGATAAGTCGTATCCGAACTCTCAAGGTACCTGAATGTGCCTTACGTCCATTCCGCACACTCCCTGGGCATGCCAAAACTGCACAAACTCGTGGAAGCCGGAATGACCGAGGAAGAAGCCTACGACAGATACCGGTTCCAAAACAGATTTGATGCCGAAGAACAGACCCTTGCCTCAGCAGAGTTCATCGTGACCTCCACTGAAAATGAAATCAATCTGTTTGAAGATTACGAAAACTTCAACCTGACCGAGTTCCATGTTGTATCCCCCGGCATCAACCTCCAGCGGTTCTGGCCCTATTATGAAGAGGAATTTGATGGGCAACCTCTCACTGACCAGCAGAAGCAGGCTCGCATGATGGCCAAGGCCCGCATCGACAAGTTCCTGAGTCAACCTGATAAACCGTTTATTCTGGCCATCTGCAGACCGGATCGTAAAAAGAACATCGCGGGACTGATCCACGCCTACGGGACCGACCATGAACTTCAATCCATCGCCAACCTGGTGATCTATGCAGGCATTCGCAGCGACATTGACCACCTTCCGGCAGGAGAACAGGCGGTATTGACGGAAATTCTGCTTCTCATGGACAAATACAACCTGTATGGCAAGCTGGCGATCCCCAAGAAACACGACACGGACTTGGAGGTGCCCGAAATCTACCGTCTCTGCGCGCGGCAGAAAGGAGTTTTCTCAAACGTGGCACTGACGGAGCAATTTGGCTTAACTATTCTGGAGGCCACCAGTTGCGGCTGCCCGGTTGTGGCGACCAATCATGGAGGTCCGGCTGAAATTGTCCCAACCTGCCAAAATGGTTATGTGGTGGATCCATATAATACCGATGAGATTCGTGCGGCATTGAAAAAAGCGCTCATCAACGATGAACAATGGATGGAATTGTCAAACCAGGGAATCCAAAACATTCACCAGCATTACAGCTGGAAATCGCATGTGGACAAATACCTGCAGTTGGTCAAATCAACCATGGAGGACTCGGAAAGAGGCGGCATCAAACAAATGGCAAACAACAATCAGATCCAAAAACGACTGGTCACCGCCAATAAGATGTTGATTTCCGACATCGACGGCACCCTGATCAGCGAAACGGGCAACTATGATGGACTGGATGAGTTGCGGGAACTTCTGGAAAACCGGGAGAATCGGTTCGTCTTTGGAGTGGCAACGGGTCGTTCCCTGGAAAAAGTGCAGGAAGTGCTGACCGAATATAACATGCCGACACCCGACGTCATCATCAGTTCCGTCGGTTCCTACATTTATTACGGCCTCAATAAAACAAACATCGACAAGGGATGGCACCAGCACATCCACTATCGATGGAACCGCGAAAAAATCGTGGAAGCCGTGTCTTCGGTCCAGGGGGTGAAAGAACAGGAACCGGAGAACCAAAATCCCTTCAAAATTTCCTATTACATCGAAGAAGATGGTTACGATGAGCAATCCCTGGAGGCAGCACTGGCCCCGTTCTAACGGGGCATCAACGTCATGATCACCCGGGGAGCGTATCTTGACATTTTACCACGGCGTGGCTCCAAGGGCCGGGCTGTTCGTTATATCAGTCAAAAGTGGGCGATCCCCCTCAGTCAAACCCTCGTATGCGGAGACTCCGGAAACGATCTGGACATGATTGCCAACACATCCAAGGCCATTGTGGTACGAAATCATTCAAAAGAACTCGAACACCTCAGAGAAAACAGAAAAGTCTACTTCGCCGCCAAGGAAAGTTCAGCAGGAATGCTTGAAGGATTGAACCATTATGGGTTTTAATCCCCAAAACAACTTCGAGTTTTCAACATCCGGACAAAAAACCAGGTAAAATCAACAACACCATCTATCAATATGTACTCAGGACGCGGTTTCAGGGAATGGGAAATTGGAGACATCGATGTCATCAAAGTGGGCGATACGTATCACCTTTTTCACTTGGTGTTGCCCAATCATGACTACATCGCTCATGCGGTTTCGAAGGATTGCATTCAATGGAAACGTGTGAAAAACGCGTTGTTCGTCGGGGACCCGGGAGAGTGGGATGACGATATGCTTTGG
>Ga0181592_10001438_pt1 | contig 19251 bp, 19 predicted proteins | sample 071ome_20_FD_133755 | JGI IMG/M metagenome (GOLD analysis project Ga0181592, IMG submission 133755) | Coastal salt marsh microbial communities from the Groves Creek Marsh, Skidaway Island, Georgia - 071412BT metaG (megahit assembly) | ecosystem: Environmental > Aquatic > Marine > Intertidal...
CGCCAGCTCGACCGTCGCCTCGTAGCCGGCGGGATCGCGGCCGATGGATTCGGCGACGATAGCCGGATTCTTCGCCGCAAGCAGCATGTCGGCGACGGCCTCGATATCGGCGGCGGGCGGCACCGGTCTGGGCGCCGGCGGGACGAGGCGCGGGTTCTGCGGCGGGGTTGAGTCGTGCAGCATGGTTTCGATCGGCACCGACATATAAACGGGCCCGGCGGGCGAACGCTGCGCCATCTCGCCGGCGCGGATCAGCTGTTCGTGCAGGGTATGCGGGCTGCTGACGGCCTGCGACCATTTGGTGATGCAGTCGACCAGGGCGGACGGTCCGCCGACCACCGACAAAACGCCCTGCCATTGCGGACCGGGTTCGAAGCCGTCCTGTTCGCTGTAGGTCAGGGATTCGCCGGACACCACGACCATCGGAACGCCCTGGCGGTTCGCCGTGTCGATACCCATCGATCCCTGCAGCAGGCCGACGCCGGTATGCAGCATCACGGCCTGCATGCGCCCGGTCATGACGGTGTAACCGACGGCGAGATTGACCGCGAGGGTCTCATGCGCGCAGCTGAGGTATTCCGGACCGTCGGCGCCTTCCTCGTCCTGGCGGGCGAAGGCCTCCCAGACGGAGCCCCATTCCGAGCCCGGCGAGGCCAGCACGTAATCGATATCCAGCCGGCGAAACGCCTCGACGATCGCCTCGCCGCCATCCATGTAGTTTCTCATGATCCGCTGTCTCCTGTGCGCGCCGCTACGGGCGAAGGGGAAAGTCTATCGCGCGCGGAGCACGCGGGGAAGCGGAGGCTGAAGTATATGAGAACGCGTAGAAGTTTCCGTCATTCCGCCTTCGCGGGAATGACGATTCTGACTTCAGGCAGGCAGAGTGAACCCTACGCTTCGCTCCAGGCGCGGTACGCTTCTTTCATCGTGTCCAGCGCCTTGTCGAGATCGGACTTGCTGGCGTTCTTTCTGGCGCTGACGGCGTTGTATTTGTTGCGGGCGTCAACAAAGCCGACCCAAAGATCGGCGTGCCGCACGGCGTCATAGCTGGTGCGCTTGTCGGTCTTCGGCCGTTTCGCCTCCGTCATCTTGAGAACGGCGCGCAGCTTTTTCGCCACTTCGTCCTCGCCGGTGGCGTAGGCGTGGTTGAACGCCGCCAGCACCTTGTCGGACAACCGTCGGGTGATTTCCAGGCTGCCGTTCAGATTTTCGAATTCGGGACCGAGTCCCCCGATTTGTACCGTTTCCAAGGCCTTCTCCTTTCGCGGGTCGGAAGCGCCTACCGCCTCAATTATAGGATGCGGCCGATTGACAATCGGTTAACGAAGTTCGCTCCGTCAGGTCACGCAAAATGATGCGTGCCTTCATCAAAAATTAAACACGTAGACCCGAAAATGTTTCCCGTCATTAACCAGTATTCGGAAATACCGTCATGTCGATTTCCAAGAACACTGTTGAAACGCTGCTCGATCTCGTCGAGGTCAAGCTGAGCTACATGCAGGTCAGCGACCGGGAGGACCAGCGCGAACTGGCCCAGCTCGAAAACTGCCGCCGCGAGCTTCGCGGTCTTATGACTGCCGTCGCTCCCGTCAAGAGCCGCCGCGCCGGGATCTCCGCCGCCGCGCACTGATTCTCGGCCTGCTCACGCAGGCGCGGGCCGGTCTTCAAGGCTCCCTCGCGGGCACGTTCATGCCGCGCCTGACGGCGGAGCGTTCGCGGACGTTTTCATACCAGCGCCGCAGATGCGGCGTTTCCTCCAGATCCAGTTCAAACCATTTATGCAGCGCGACCCACGGGAAGGTCGCGATATCGGCCACGGTATAGGTGCCGCCCGCCAGATAGGGGTTTGCCGCCAGGCGTCGATCCATGACCCCGCACAGACGCCGTATCTCGGCCCCGTACCGGTCGCGGCCATAGGCAATATCCGCCGGCGGTGCGTCGTCGGGGTGCTGGTGAAGGAAATGAAACGCCTGCCCGAAATTTGGTCCGACGCCACCCATCTGCCACATCAGCCATTCGACCGCCGACCAGCGGCCATCCGCGTCCGCGGGCAGGAACTTTCCGGTCTTATCCGCCAGATACAGCAGGATAGCGCCGGATTCGAACAGGGAAAGGGACGCACCCGCCGGGCCGTCCGCATCGACGATGGCCGGTATGCGCCCGTTCGGGCTGATCGCCAGGAAATCCGGCGCGTGCTGTTCGCCCGCCGTGATATCGACGATATGCGTCCGGTACGGCAACCCGCATTCTTCCAGCATGATCGACACCTTGCGCCCGTTCGACGTGCGGTAAGTATAGAGATCGATCATGGGCGAAAGCGAACTGGAAACTCGCAAAACAAAAAGTCCCCTCCCCCTTGAGGGGGAGGGTTAGGAAGGGGGTGAAGCAAGCGAAGCGGCGTTTCCGTATCTCCCCCTCTCCCCGTGGGAGAGAGGGGACGAAAGAAGAGTTCCACCCGGTCCTTACTCCGCCGCCTGACCCTGAGACGACTGGGTCTTGCCGTACATCATCTCCCAGCCTTTCTCGGTGAAGGTCTTGTCCTTGCGGCGGTGATCCTTCAGCGTCTCCAGCGCCGCGACGACCTGCGGGCGTTCCCAGATTTTGTCGCGCCAGCGCATCAGGTTGGGGAACTTGTCGCCGTCGATACCCTGTTTCACGGGATCGCGCAGCCACGGCATGATCGCCATGTCGGCGATGGTGTATTCGTCGGCCGCGATCCAGTCGCGGCCTTCCAGCCGCCGGTCGATGACCCCGTAGATCCGCGCACCTTCGTTGATATACCGGTTCTGTGCGTATTCCAGCCGTTCCTTGGGTTCGCGTTCCGGCGCGTAGGCGTTGAAGTGGTGGCACTGGCCGAGCATCGGCCCGACCGAGCCCATCTGAAACATCAGCCATTGCAGCACGTCGTATTTCTTGCGCGGATCGGTGGGAAAGAACTTGCCGAACTTCTCGCCGAGATAGATCAGGCAGGCGGCGGATTCGAACACGGAAATCGGCGCGCCGTCCGGCCCGTCGGGATCGACGATCGCGGGCATCTTGTTGTTCGGGCTGATCTTCAGGAATTCCGGTTTGAACTGGTCGCCTTCCTGGATATTGATCGGGATGATGTTGTGCTCGATCTCCGCTTCGTGAAGCAGGATGTGCACCTTGTGCCCGTTGGGCGTGGGCCACGTGTAGACGTCGATCATCGGATGTCCTCCTCGGGATTGTCTGTGACGGGATCATAGCGTCGCAGGTCAGCCGTTCAATCCAGCCGCCACAATCGTAGACAGTCATCCCCGCCAACATAGACCGTCATCCCCGCGAAGGCGGGGATCTCCCTGAAATAGTTTTCGGGGAAAAAGATTCCCGCCTGCGCGGGAATGACAGCAGAACGGAAAGGGAATGATAGCTGGGGGATATCCCCTACCCGTCCAGCTTCTTGCGCAGCATCTCGTTGACCGCCTGCGGGTTGGCCTTGCCCTGGGTCGCCTTCATCACCTGGCCGACGAACCAGCCGAGGACCTTTTCGTTGCCGCCCTTGTACTGTTCGACCTGGGCAGCGCCGGCGGCGATGGCTTCGTCGACCGCGGCCTCGATGGCGCCGGTGTCGGTGACCTGCTTCATGCCGCGTTCCTCGACGATCATTTCCGGATCGTCGCCGGTCTCGAACATGATTTCGAACACGTCCTTGGCCAGCCGGTTGGACACGGTGCCGTCGCCGATCAGATCGACCAGCTGGCCGAGCTGGGCGGCGAAGACGGGCGAAGCGGTAATGTCCGTGTCGGTGCGGTTCAGCGCCCCGAACAGTTCGCCCATTACCCAGTTGGCGGCGACCTTTGCGTCGCGACCCTCGGCCACGGCCTCGAAGAACTCGGCGGTCTCGCGCTCGGCGACCAGCGTACCGGCGTCTATGACGCTGAGGCCGTAATCCTCCATGAAGCGGTGCTTTTTCTGATCCGGCAGTTCAGGCAGCGTTTCGCGGATCGCGTCGACCCAGCTTTGTTCGAGTTCGAGCGGCAGCAGATCCGGGTCCGGGAAATAGCGGTAATCGTGCGCTTCCTCCTTGGACCGCATGGAACGCGTCTCTCCGCGATCGGGGTCGAACAGGCGGGTTTCCTGGTCGACTTCGCCGCCGTCTTCCAGAATTTCGATCTGGCGCCGCGCCTCGTACTCGATGGCCTGGCGGATGAAGCGTATGGAATTGACGTTCTTGATCTCGGCGCGTGTCCCGAAATCGTCGCCCGGTCGACGGACCGACACGTTGACGTCGGCACGAAGGCTTCCTTCCTGCATGTTGCCGTCGCAGGTGCCCAGATAGCGCAGGATGGAACGGATTTTTTCGACATAGGCGCCGGCCTCTTCCGCCGAGCGCATGTCGGGCTCCGACACGATCTCCATCAGCGCGACGCCCGACCGGTTGAGATCGACCAGCGTCTTGCGCGGGTCCTGGTCGTGGATCGACTTGCCCGCGTCCTGTTCGAGATGCAGCCGCGTGATGCCAATGGTGCGCGTAGTGCCGTCCTCCAGGTCGATCTCGATCTCGCCCTTGCCGACGACGGGGTCGAGATACTGCGATATCTGATAGCCCTGCGGCAGGTCGGGATAGAAATAGTTCTTTCGGTCGAAAATGGATTTCAGGTTGATCTCGGCATTGAGGCCAAGCCCGGTGCGCACCGCCTGCTCGACCGCCTTTTCGTTGATCACCGGCAGCATGCCGGGCATCGCCGCGTCGACCAGCGATACCTGGGTGTTGGGTTCGGCGCCGAATTCGGTCGACGCACCGGAAAACAGCTTCGATTTCGACGTAACCTGGGCGTGGACTTCCAGCCCGATCACGATTTCCCAGTCGCCGGTGCGGCCCTGTATCAACGACATCGGTCTATCCTCTCATCAGCCAGGCGACGAACAGCGTCAGCAGCGCATAGGCGCAGGAGCGGAACAGGTAGAGCCGCCCCATGCGGATCCAGTAGCCCCGGGTTTCCGTCTTGCGGTCCTCCGCGCCGGTCAGCCGCCCGCGCATGGCGTCGAACTTTTCCCAGGTCAGTTTGTACATCTCGTACATCGGCCACGCCTGCACGCCGGCGCAGGCCGCGAACGCCGCCAGCACGCCCTGATTGGTGAACGTGAAAATCTTCCAGCCGATCAGCCCCAGACTGATATGGATCAGGACGTACCAGACCGTCTGCATCTGCATGGCGCGGCCTCATCCCTGTCCGGGGCGGGCATCGAACCCCGCGGCGTCTTCCAGAGCCTGCGCGGCACGGAACAGGGTGGTTTCGTCGAATGCCCTGCCGATCAGGTGCAGCCCCAGCGGCAGGCCGTCGCCCGACAACCCGGCGGGCACGGAGATCGCGGGCAGTCCCGCCAGCGACGCCGGCACGGTGAGGACGTCGTTCAGATACATGGCGATGGGATCGTCGGATTTTTCGCCCATCGCGAAGGCGGGGCCCGGTGTCGTCGGCGTCAGGATCACGTCGCATTTTTCGTAGGCGTCGTGGAAGTCGCGGGCGATCAGCGCGCGCACCTTCTGCGCCTTCAGGTAATAGGCGTCGTAATAGCCCGACGACAGCGCGTATGTGCCGATCAGGATGCGGCGGCGGACTTCCGGTCCGAACCCGGCGGCGCGGGTGTTTTCGTACAGCTCGGTCAGATCCGCGCCGTCCTCGCGCTGGCCGTAGCGCACCCCGTCATAGCGGGCGAGGTTCGACGATGCCTCCGCCGGCGCGATGATGTAATAGGCCGGCAGCGCGTATTTGGTATGCGGCAGACCGATATCGACCAGCTCGGCGCCGGCGTCTTTCAGCCAGGACTTGCCCTGGTCCCACAGCGCGGAAATTTCCGGGTTCATGCCGTCCACTGCGTATTCCGCCGGAATGCCGACACGCAGGCCTTTGACCCCGCCGTCGAGCATGGCTTCGAAATCGGGCGTCTCCATGTCGGCCGACGTGGAATCCTTCGGGTCGAACCCGGCCATGCCGCCGAGCAGGATCGCCGAATCGCGCACGGTGCGGGTCATCGGCCCCGCCTGGTCGAGCGACGACGCAAACGCCACGATGCCCCAGCGCGAACAGCGCCCATAGGTCGGCTTCATGCCGACGATGCCGCAGAACGCCGCCGGCTGGCGGATAGAACCGCCGGTATCCGTGCCCGTCGCGCCGAGGCACAGCCGTCCGGAAACCGCCGACGCGGACCCGCCGGACGAGCCGCCCGGCACCAGCGGCCGGTTGTCGCCGTCACGCCGCCAGGGGTTTTCGACCTTGCCGAAATAGCTGGTCTCGTTCGAAGAGCCCATGGCGAATTCGTCGAGGTTCGTCTTGCCCAGCATGACGGTGCCGGATTCGCGCAGCCGGGTCGTCACGGAACTCTCGTAGGGCGGCACGAAACCTTCCAGGATGCGCGAGGCGGCGGTGGTCTGGACCCCGTCGGTGCAGAACAGATCCTTGATCGCCAGCGGAATGCCGTCCAGCGCGCCCAATGATTTGCCGTCGGCACGGCGCGCATCCGACGCATCCGCATCGGCCAAAGCACGGTCCGGCGTTTCGGTGATGAAAGCGTTGAGATCCCGCGCGGCTTCGATGGCGGCGATGTGCGCCTCCGTCAACTCCCGCGCCGATACGTCGCCTGCGGCCAGCGCGTCGCGCGCTTCAGCGATGGTCAGATCGCGCAGATCGGATGGCAGCGTCATTATTCGACCACCTTGGGCACGGAGAACATGCCGTTCTGCGGATCGGGCGCATTGGCCGTGACCTTGTCCGGAATGCCGCCGTCGGTCACCTCGTCGGCCCGCCAGCGCAGTTTCATGTCGGCAACGGACGCCATCGGCTCGACCCCGTCCGTATTGACCTCGTCCAGCTGTTCGATCCATCCGATGATGTTCGACAGCTCGCCTGCCAGCGTCTCCGCTTCGTCTTCCGGCACCTTCAGACGCGCCAGCCGCGCCACCCGGACGACGGTTTCCCTGTCGACAGCCATGTCGTTGAATTCTCCCGCAAAAGCGCGCGGAAATTATCACCGGACCCGGTTTGCGGCAAGAACGCTTCCCGAACGTGGCCGTCCCGGTTATGAACGCGCACATGATCGTCGACGATATCCGCACCCTGCCCGCCCGGCTGGCCGACCGCGCCAGCCTGATGGCGCTCGATCTGGGCGACAAGACCATCGGCATGGCGGTCTCGGATGACGGGCGCCGGGTGGCGTCGTCGCTGGACACGATCCGGCGCACCAAGTTCACGAAAGACGCGGAAACCCTCCTGACGCTGGCCGCCGAATACGGCATCGCCGGATTCGTCCTCGGTCTGCCGGTCAACATGGACGGCACTGAAGGCCCGCGCTGCCAGTCCACGCGCCAGTTCGGCGCCAATCTCGCCGAAAAGACCGATCTGCCCATCGCCTTCTGGGACGAACGCATGTCGACGCAGGCGGTCGAACGCCACCTGATAGCCCAGGACGTCACCCGCAAGCGCCGCGCCGAGGTGGTCGACAAGATGGCAGCACAATACATTCTGCAGGGCGCGCTGGATTTCCTGCGCAACCTGGCCGACTGACCGGACTGCCTGTCGGTGCTCGTCGTCGTCGCCACCATCGCCCCGATCTTTCTGATCATCGTCGCCGGTTTCGGGCTGCGCCGGACGAAGCTGTTCCCGGCGGAGGCCTGGCCGCCGGTCGAGCGCATCACCTATTACGTGCTGTTTCCGTCGCTCCTGTTCGTCAGCCTGGCGACCGCCGACATGAACGACCTGCCGATCGGCGAGATGGCAATCGCCGTGATCGGCACGCCCGCGATCATGGCGCTGCTGCTGCTGATTCTGCGGCCGAGATTATCCCTGTCCGGCCCGGCCTTCACGTCGCTGATGCAGGGCGGCATCCGGTTTAACACCTATATCGGCGTGCCGCTGGTGATCGCATTTTACGGGACCGCCACGATCGCGCTGGGCGCGCTGTTCATCGGTTTCATGGTGCCGTTCATCAACGTGGTCTGCGTCTGGGTGCTCGCCAGATACGGCGACGGCGAAGTTAACACGCGCGGCACGCTGGGCGAGATGGCGCGCAACCCGCTGATCCTGTCCTGTCTGGCCGGAATCGCGGTGAACGTGTCAGGCCTCGGTCTCGCCGTGCCGCTGGAAACGCTGTTCGACCTGCTGGGCCGCGCCGCCCCGCCGGTCGGGCTGCTCTGCGTCGGCGCCGGGCTGGATGTCGTCGCGGCACGCGCGGGACGCGCCTGGGTCGCCCTGTCCGCCGCGATCAAGCTGATGGCCATGCCGCTGATCGCCTTGCTGCTGGCCCTCGCCCTCGGTCTCGACGATCTTTCGACCAGGGTGCTGGTGATCTTTCACGCCCTGCCGACCGCGCCGTCGGCCTATATCCTCGCCCGCCAGATGGGCGGCGACGCGCGCCTGATGGCCGGCATGCTGACGGCGCAGACGGCGTTGGGCATGGTGACGTTGCCGATATGGATTGCGTTGTTGGGGACCTGACCTCAGCAGCGCCGCAGACGCGGACGCCCGCCATCGGCGCCGTCGCCATAGACGAAGCGGTCGATATTGGCCCAGTAGGCGCCCGCCTCGCACATCGGGCACGGATGCGATGTGGAATACATCACGCAGCCGGACAGGTCGCGCGTACCGAGCCGCCTGGCCGCATCTCGCACCGCGACGGTCTCCGCATGCGCCGTCGGGTCGGTATCGGTGACCACCCGGCTGGGGCCCCAGCCGACGATTTTTCCGTCCTTGACCACCACCGCCCCGAACGGCTGGTCGCCGTCGGCTACCGCGCGGTCCAGCATGTCGCGCGCCGCGGTGAGAAAGCCGACGGCGTCGGCGCGCACGGGTTGGGAGTAGACGTTCGATTGCCCGGCCGATCCGCGCGCCAGCAGAGGCGTCGTTGCGAGGCCGGCCAGCAGGGCGCGGCGAGAGGGGGTTATGCCTGTCATGGTTATTCTCCTTCGCGGTCAATCATGCCCCGGCAGACCATAAACGCCCAGACCATAGCCCGGTCCCTCCTCTCCCGTCCGGGAGAGGAGGGACCGGCTAAGATCCCCGCGCCCCCCAATTGCTCAATGCGCCGTATTCCGCTCTAATCGGTGTCATGAAATTCGGCATCAACATCGCACCGTCCTGGGATTCCTGGAAACTGGTCAAACGGGCCGAGGAACTCGGCTTCGATTACGCGTCGTTCATCGATTCCCAGCTGATCAATGCGGACACGTTCGTGTCCATGACCGCCGCGGCGATGAAGACCGACAGGATCCACCTCGGAACGGGCGTGATCATCCCGTCGAACCGGCTGGCGCCGGTGGCGGCCAGCGCGCTGGCCAGCCTGAACGCCATCGCGCCGGGGCGCATTCACATGGGCGTCGGCACCGGCTTTACCGGGCGTCGCACCATGGGGCTCGGCCCGATGAAGCTGGCCGACATGTTCGACTGGATCGAGGTCGTCGAAAAACTTCTGGCGGGCGAACTGGTCGAGGCCGAAATAGAAGGCGGGATGCATCCCGTCCGCTTCATGAACCCGGAACTGGAACTGATCAACATCAAGGACCCGGTGCCGATCACGGTCTCGGCGCTGGGCCCGCGCGGGCGGCGCATGGTGGCCGAACGCGGCTATGCCTGGACCAACACGGTCGGCAATCTGGACCGCGCGCAGGCCGCGATGGACGATATGAAAGCCGCGTGGACCGGGGCGGGTCGCGATCTCGCCGATCTGAAAGCCACCGCCAATTGCGGCGGCACCGTGCTGGCGAAACCGGACGACTGGGATGCCGATTACGTCCGCGCCGAGGCCGGCCCGTCGAGCGCGATTACGCTGCACAATCTGGCCGAGGAAGCCGAATTCGGCTCCATCGGCCACAAGCCGCCGCCGGAACTGGCGCGGCTTGTCGACGAATACCGGAAAATCTACGAGCGTTACGAACCGGCGCACGCCCGCTATCTCGCCAATCACAAGAACCACCTGATGACCGTCCGGCCGGAGGAAGAACATCTGATCGGCGGGGATTTCATCCGCGCAACAACGCTGTCGGGCACAAAGGAGGAACTCCGCGACAAGCTCCGCGCGCTGGAAGACATGGGCTACACCACCTTCACCACCCATGTCCGCACCGTTCTGCCCGAGATGGTGGAGAAATGGGCGGACGTGATCGAGGGGGTTTAGACGCGGAACCGGCGTCGTGGTAATTCCCGATATCTCTCCCGGAAAGACGGCAACACAATGTATTACGAAACCGAAAAGAACGACCACGGCCTGCCCTACAATCCGATCAAGGCCTGCGTGGTGCCGCGCCCCATCGGCTGGATCACGTCGATCAATGCCGACGGGCTGGTCAACGCAGCGCCCTACAGCTTTTTCAATATTCTGAGCTACAGCCCTCCCTACGTGCTGTTTTCCGCCGGCGGCCATGCGGAGGACCAGAAGGAAAAAGATTCGGTCGCCAACGTGCGGGCGACCGGAGAATTCGTCTACAACATGGCGACCTGGGACCAGCGCGAGCAGATGAACAATACAGGGCTGATCGTCGATCGCACGGTCGACGAGATAGCCGAGACCGGTCTGGAGCCCCTGCCGTCGAAACTGGTCGCGCCGCCGCGGATCAAGGGCGCGCCGGTGCATCTGGAATGCAGGCTGCACCAGATCGTCGAACTGCCGGGGCACGACGCCATGTCGAACCATCATGCGGTGTTCGGCGTCGTGGTCGGCGTACATATCGCCGACGACGCGATCACCGAAGACGGCATTTTCGACGTCGCCCGCTACAAGCCGCTGTCGCGTCTCGGCTACAAGGATTACGCTTGGACCGACGAGAGCGTGATCTTCCAGATGGAAAAGCGTACGCCGGAAGAAGAATTCGGCAAGCCGCAGCAGGCAGCGGAGTAAACGCCGCCCATGCCCGGACCGCTCGCGGGGATCCGCATCCTCGATCTCAGCCGCATTCTCGCCGGTCCCGTGTGCACGCAGTTGCTCGGCGATTACGGCGCCGACGTCATCAAAATCGAAAAACCCGGCGCCGGCGACGACACGCGCAGTTGGGGCCCGCCCTTCGTCAAGGATGCGGACGGCAACGACACGGAAGAAAGCACGTTCTATCTCTGCGCTAACCGCAACAAGCGCTCGGTCGCCATCGACATCGCCAAGCCGGAAGGCCAGCGCCTGGTTCGCCGCCTGCTGGCGAAATGCGACGTGCTGATCGAGAATTTCCGCGTCGGCGCGCTGGCGCGCTACGGCCTCGGCTACGACGATCTGCGCGACGAGTTTCCGTCGCTGATTTACTGCTCCATCACCGGTTTCGGCCAGACCGGCCCCTATCGCGACCGGGCGGGATACGATTTTCTGGCCCAGGGCATGGGCGGCATAATGTCGGTGACGGGCGAACCCGACGGCATGCCGATGAAAACCGGGATAGGGATCGCCGACGTCATGACGGGCATGCACGCCTCAACGGCCATTCTCGCCGCGCTGCGCCACCGCGACGGGACCGGCCAGGGCCAGCATATCGACCTGTCGCTGTTCGAAACGCAGATATCCTGGCTCTACTATCACGCCGTCGAATATCTCAACACCGGCGAAAATCCGGCGCGCCACGGCAACGCCCATGCCAACGTCGTGCCCTACGAGGTCTTCGCCACCGCCGACGGCCATGTGATCCTCGCCGCCGGCAATGACGGCCAGTTCGCCAAGTTCTGCGAAGTGGCGGGCCGCCCCGAACTGGCGGCAAATCCCGACTACGCCACCAACCCGGCGCGCATCCGCAACCGCGACAGGCTGCTGCCGATGGTGCGCGAGCTGTTTGCCAAACGCACCACCGACGACTGGGTCGTCGCGCTGGAAGCCGCCGGCGTGCCGTGCGGGCCGATCAACACGCTGGACCGGGTCTTCGCCGACAAACACGTCCGGGAACGCGGCATGGAGATCGAGATGCCGCACCCGCTTTCGGGCTCGGTCAAGCTGGTCGCCGCGCCCGCGAAAATGTCGGAGACGCCTGTCACCTATCGCCGCCCGCCGCCTGTCCGCGGCGAACATACCGGCGAGGTCCTGCGCGACGTGCTGGGCATTAAGGACGACGAGATTTCGCGGCTGAACGCCGACGGAGTCGCGGAAGGCAAGTAACTCACAGGCGGCGCCGGTCCCGAATCGGGGACGTCGGTAGCGGGTTGTCGCTCACCTTCGCGATACCTATAAACGGGCTTTGATGGCTGAAACGGTACCCACAGAAAACCTCCAGCCGCCGAGACGGCATATCCTCGGCATGGAAGGCGTTCCCAAAGAGGAGATCGAATCCCTCCTCGACCTATCGGAATCCTATATCGAACAGAACCGTCAGGACGACAAGAAGAGCTCGATCCTGCGCGGCCGTACGCTGATCAACGTCTTCTTCGAGAACTCCACCCGCACGCGCACGTCGTTCGAACTGGCGGGCAAGCGGCTCGGCGCCGACGTCATCAACATGTCAGTCAGTTCCAGCGCGATCAAAAAAGGCGAAACCCTGATCGACACCGCGATGACGCTGAACGCCATGCATCCGGACGTCCTCACAGTTCGCCACGGGGATTCCGGCGCCGTCCAGTTGTTGAGCGAGAAGGTTACCTGTTCGGTCCTGAACGCGGGGGACGGCAGCCACGAACACCCGACCCAGGCGCTGCTCGACGCGCTCACCATCCGGCGGCGAAAACACTCGCTGGAAGGGCTGACCGTCGCGATCTGCGGCGACATCACCCATTCGCGGGTGGCGCGTTCCAACATTTACCTGCTGAACACGATGGGCGCGCATGTGCGTCTGGTCGCGCCAAAGACCCTGCTACCGGCGGCGATCGATAAATTCGGCGTCGAAATCCATCACCGCATGGAAGACGGCATCTGCGACGCCGACATCATCATGATGCTGCGCTTGCAGACCGAACGCATGCAGGGTTCCTACGTTCCGTCCACGCGCGAGTATTTCCGCTTTTTCGGTCTCGACCGCAAAAAGCTGGCGGTCGCCAAACCCGATGCGCTGATCATGCATCCGGGACCGATGAACCGCGGCATCGAAATCGATTCCGAACTGGCCGACGACATCCACCGCAGCGTCATTCACGAACAGGTCGAAATGGGCGTGGCGGTGCGTATGGCGTGTCTCGACATCGTGACCAGGAACCTGTCGCGCAATACGAACGGGTCCGGCGCGTGACCGGCCGCACGGCCTATATCAACGCGCGGCTGATCGACCCGGCCAGCGGCACCGACGCGCCGGGCGGCGTGCTGATCGAAGGCAACAAGATCCTGAACTGGGGTCCCGGCCTGTTCAACGGCGGCGCGCCGGAAGATGCGCGCATCGTCGATTGCCAGGAATACTGCCTGGCGCCCGGTCTGATCGACATGAGGGTCCATCTGCCGGAACCGGGCGGCGAACACAAGGAAAGCTTCGAGTCCGCCAGCGCGGCGGCGGCGGCCGGCGGCGTCACATCGATCGTCTGCCTGCCCGATGCCGACACGCCGATCGACAACATTTCGGTGCTGGAATTCATCGCCCGGCGCGCGCGCGAGACCAATATCGTCAAGATCTACGCCTATGGCACGATCACCCGGAACCGCGAAGGCGGCGAGCTGTCGGAATTCGGCATCCTGTCGGAAGCGGGCGCGCTGGCGTTTACCGACGGCGACCGGGCGCTCGCCGATGCGCTGGTGATGCGACGTGCGTTATCCTATGCGGCGACGTTCGATCTGCTGATCGTTCAGCACCCGGAAGAGCCGCGACTCGCCCGCAATGGCCAGATGAACGAAGGCGAGATGGCGACGCGGCTGGGACTGGCGGGCATTCCCGCCTGTGCAGAAGTGATGATGATCGAACGCGATCTGCGGCTGGTGGAACTGACCGGCGCGCGCTACCACGCCGCGCACGTGTCCACTGCCGCCGCCATCGACGCCATCCGGCAGGCAAAAAGCCGCGGCCTGCCCGTGACCTGCGATACGGCGCCGCATTATTTCACGCTGAACGACAGTTCGGTAATGGACTACCGGACCTTCACCAAGGTCTCTCCCCCGCTGCGCGACGAAGCGGACCGGCTTGCGGTCATTGAGGGCGTGCGCGACGGCACCATCGACGTGATTGCCTCGGATCACCGGCCGCAGGATCAGGATTCCAAGCGCCTGCCCTTCCTGCAGGCCGAAACCGGGATCGTGGGGCTCGAGACACTGCTGCCGCTGACGCTGGCCCTGCACCATGACGAGAACATCCCCCTGATCGACCTGGTCGGCCGGATGACATCGGCGCCGGCGCGCCTGCTGGGCATGAAGGAAGGCAGGCTCGAAGCCGGGCGGCCGGCGGACTTCACGATTTTCGACCCGGACCGCAAGTGGACCGTCCGGGCGGACATGCTGCAGAGCAAGTCCAAGAACACGCCGTTCGACGACCATCCCGTCAAAGGCATGGCGATGTGCACTGTCGTCGGGGGGCGGCACGTCCATTCCCTGATCGACTGATCGATGATCGATCCGATCAGCTGGGCCCATAGCTGGCCATACATCCTCACCGCACTCGGTGCCGCCTACCTGCTGGGCTCGATCCCGTTCGGGCTGGTGCTGACGAAACTGGCGGGGATGGGCGATGTCCGCAAGATCGGATCGGGCAATATCGGCGCGACCAACGTGCTCCGCACCGGCAACAAGAAACTCGCTGCCGCAACGCTGATCCTTGACGGCGCCAAGGGCGCGGTGGCCGTTCTGATCGCCAAATCATACGGACCCGATATCGCGATTGTCGCCGCCGCCGGATCCTTGCTGGGACATCTGTTTCCGGTGTGGCTTGGATTTCGCGGCGGAAAAGGCGTGGCGACGGCGCTGGGCATCCTGCTGGCCCTGTCTCCGCCGGTCGGCGCGCTGGCCTGCGGCACCTGGCTGCTGGCGGCATTCCTGTTCCGCTTTTCGTCGCTGTCGGCGCTGCTCGCCCTCGCGGCGGCGCCTTTATATATGTGGTGGCTCGCCGATCCGCAGCGCACGGAATTCGCCATCGCGATGGCGATCCTGGTATGGCTGCGCCACCGCGAAAACATCGGGCGCCTGATCCGGGGCGAGGAATCGAAAATCACGTTTTCCCGCAAGGGTTGACCTGCCCGCCCGCCGATTCCATCGTCAGGACATGAAACATGTCCCCATATCGCTGACGGATGCGCAACGAATCGACTGGCTTCGTTTGATTCGCACGCCGTCCGTGGGATCCCGCACCTTTATCGAGCTTGTCGAACGCTTCGGCGATCCTACCGCGGCGATCGCAGAACTTCCCGAGATTGCGCGCCGCGCGAAAGGAAGACGCACACTGGTCGCGCCGCCGGTGGATGATATTCACGCCGAACTCGACCGGCTCGTCCACGCGGGCGGACGCATGATCGCGCTGTGCGAAGCCGAATATCCGCACCCGCTATCGGCCATCGCCGATCCGCCGCCGGTCCTGTTCGTCAAGGGAGACGCCGATACTCTGCAAAAGCCGATGATTGCCATTGTGGGCGCGCGGAACGCGTCGACCAACGCCCGGCGTTTCGCGGAGGACATCGCCGCCGAACTGGGGGCCGCCGGGTATATTGTCGTCTCGGGTCTGGCGCGCGGGATTGACGGGGCGGCGCATAAGGGCGCGCTTGCCACCGGGACGGTCGCGGCAGTCGCGGGGGGCATCGATGTGATCTATCCGCCGGAACACGCGGATCTGCAGGCCCGGATCGGCGAGACCGGGGCCATCGTGTCCGACCAGCCTGTCGGGACTCAGCCGACGGCGCGGCATTTTCCCGCGCGCAACCGGCTGATCTCCGGTCTCGCAGGCGGCGTACTCGTCGTCGAAGCGGCGAAAAAATCGGGATCGCTGATCACGGCGCGACTGGCGCTGGAACAGGGACGGGAGGTGTTCGCCGTGCCCGGCTCGCCACGCGATCCGCGATGCCGCGGCACCAACGATCTGATCCGCCAGGGCGCCGTCCTCACCGAAAGCGCCGACGACGTGATCGATATGCTGGAACGCCAGATGCTGAAACCCGCGCCCCTGCCGCGCCGCGCCGTATCTTTCGAACCCGATGAAACGAAAGTCGAAATACCGCCCGAATCCGGGCACGACGAAATCGTAAAATTGCTGGGGGCCGCGCCAACAGGTGTTGACGAACTGGTTCGCGAGTGCCACATGTCTGCCGCCTCGGTCCGGAGCATCCTGCTGGAATTGGAGCTTTCGGGCCGGATCGAGCGTCATCCGGGGAACCGGGTGTCGCTGATTTTGTAAACATTCCGGCAACCAACCGGCACTACGGTGCGTTGACCGCAAACAGAATTTTCGGTGGCCATGGACGTCGTCGTCGTTGAATCGCCTGCCAAGGCAAAGACCATCAACAAGTATCTCGGCTCGGACTACAAGGTCCTGGCGAGCGTCGGACACGTGCGCGACCTGGTGTCCAAGGACGGCTCGGTACAGCCGGACGACGGATTCCGCATGGTATGGACGGTCGACCCGCGCGCCGAAAAGAACATCCAGGCCATCCAGGACGCCATCAAGGGCGCGGACCACCTGTATCTCGCGACCGACCCGGACCGGGAGGGCGAGGCGATTTCCTGGCACGTGCAGGAGATTCTGAACGAACGCAAGGCGCTGGACGGCATCGACGTCAAACGCGTGGTGTTTCACGAGGTCACCAAAAACGCGGTGATCGAGGCGCTTGCCAACCCGAGAGAGCTGAATCAGGAACTGATCGACGCCTACCTAGCGCGTCGTGCGCTTGATTATCTGGTGGGCTTCAGTCTGTCGCCGGTATTGTGGCGCAAGCTGCCGGGTTCCAAGTCGGCCGGACGCGTGCAGTCGGTCGCCCTGCGGCTGATCTGCGAACGCGAAGCCGAGATCGAGGTTTTCAAACCGCAGGAATACTGGACCATCGGCGCCGAATACACGACCGCCGACGGCAAGCAGGTGCCGGCGCGCCTGACCCATCTTGGCGGCAGGAAACTGGACCGCTACGACATCGGCAACGAAGAGGCCGCGAAGGCCGCCGTCGCGGAGATCGAGCGCCACGAGTACAGGGTCAAATCGGTCGAGCGCAAAACCGTCAACCGCCGCGCCGCGCCGCCCTTCACCACATCGACGATGCAGCAGGAAGCGTCGCGCAAACTCGGCTTCGGTGCGACCCGCACCATGCGGACCGCGCAGAAACTGTACGAAGGCGTCGATATCGGCGGCGATACGGTCGGTCTGATCACCTATATGCGTACCGACAGCGTGAACATGGCGCAGGAAGCCATCGTCGCCGTCCGCGCCACGATCGGCCAGGATTACGGGCATGAATACGTGCCGGATTCGCCGAATGCCTATCGCAACAAGTCCAAGAACGCGCAGGAGGCCCACGAGGCTGTGCGCCCGACCGATTTCGGTCGCAAACCCCACGAAGTCCGCCAGTATCTGGGCGAGGACGAGCGCAAACTATACGACCTGATTTGGAAGCGCGCGGTCGCCAGCCAGATGGAAGCCGCCGTCATGGAGCAGGTGGCGGTCGACATCGCCTCGCCCGACGGCAACACGGTGCTGCGCGCCAACGGTTCCGTGGTGAAGTTCGACGGATTCCTGAAACTGTATCAGGAAGGCCAGGACGAACGCGCCGCCACGGTCAACGACGACGAGGCGGACGGCAACGAACGCGACCGCATCCTGCCGCCGATGTCGGAGGGCGATGCGATGGGCCGCGGCCCGGTGACGCCGGAGCAGCATTTCACCAAGCCGCCGCCGCGCTATACCGAAGCCAGCCTCGTCCGAAAAATGGAAGAACTCGGCATCGGGCGCCCGTCGACCTATGCGTCGATCCTGCAGGTGCTGCAGGACCGCAACTACGTTACCCTGGACCAGCGCCGCTTCACGCCGCACGACCGCGGCCGCATGGTGGTCGCGTTCCTGGCGGAATTCTTTCAGCGCTACGTCGAATACAGCTTTACGGCCGATCTAGAAGACCGGCTGGACGATGTGTCCAACGGCGACATGGAATGGAAGGCACTTCTGAGCGATTTCTGGGAAGCGTTCTCCGCCGCCATCGAAGAGACCAAGGAACTGCGGATCACGCACGTGATCGACACGCTGGACGCGGAGCTGGGGCCGCATTTCTTCCCGGAACGCGAAGACGGTTCCAACCCGCGCAAATGTCCGTCCTGCGAAGACGGCCGGCTGGGGCTGAAACTCGGCCGCAACGGCGGCTTTATCGGGTGTTCGAACTACCCCGATTGCGGCTACACCACGACACTGCGCGTCGTCACCGGCGACGAGGACGAAGACGAAGTCTTCACCGGCCCAAAAGAACTGGGCACCGATCCGGAAACGGGTCTTCCCGTATCCATGCGCAAAGGACCGTTCGGCGTATACGTGCAACTGGGCGAAGCCGAAAAAGGTTCGAAGGAAAAACCGAAGCGCCAGTCATTGCTGCGCGGCATGGTACCGTCCGACGTCGATCTGGAACTGGCGCTGACTCTGCTGTCGCTGCCGCGTCCGGTTGGGCCGCACCCGGAAAGCGGCGACATGATCGTCGCCGGCGTCGGCCGCTTCGGGCCGTATCTGAAGGTCGGCGACCGCTACGTGAAACTGGGCAATGACGACGACGTGCTGACCGTGGGGCTGAACCGGGCCGTCACCATCATCGCCGAGGCGCCGGCTCGGCGCGGCGCGGCGAAGACTGCCGGCAAGGTGATCGGCGAACACCCGGACGACGGCAAGCCGATCGAGCTGCGCGACGGCCGTTACGGACCTTACGTCAAACACGGAAAGATCAACGCCTCGCTGCCCCGTGACTTGGAACCGGAGGCGCTGTCGCTGGAACTGGCGATAGAGCTGATCGCCGCCCGGGCCGAAAAGGTCGGAGCCAAGAAGACAGCCAAGAAGAAGAAAGCGAAGAAGGCAAAGGGCAAGAAGGGCAAAGCCAAGTCGAAGGCCAGGGCGAAGAGCAAGTCGGCGACCAAGGCCAAATCCGAGGCGCCACCGACCACGGAAGAAGCGTGACTGACGTCGCGATATCCCGCAATTGAGCGACAAAGGCGATAAAGCGCCCTTCCCTTCCAAACAACAGATTCTGGATTTCGTCCGTGACCGGACCGGGCCGGTCGGAAAGCGCGAGATCGCGCGCGCCTTCAATATTCGGGGGTCCGACCGCACGCGCCTGAACGATATTCTCCGCGAACTGCGCGCCGACGGCGAGCTCGACCGGGGCAAGGGCCGGCGTTACGGCGAACCGGGCACACTGCCGAAGGTCGGCGTGATCGAAATCACCGGTCTGGACCGGGACGGCGACCCGGTCGCAC
>Ga0181592_10001442_pt1 | contig 19217 bp, 35 predicted proteins | sample 071ome_20_FD_133755 | JGI IMG/M metagenome (GOLD analysis project Ga0181592, IMG submission 133755) | Coastal salt marsh microbial communities from the Groves Creek Marsh, Skidaway Island, Georgia - 071412BT metaG (megahit assembly) | ecosystem: Environmental > Aquatic > Marine > Intertidal...
AAACAGATAATCTTTTAGACGAATATACCGATACCAATGTCAATGTGGTTGGTAATGACTACGGAATGACAGGTGCTGAAATAACCACAGGAAACGAGGGAATGGGTGGTGGTAGTCGTATTTATGATATTGAATTAACACAAGATAATATCCAAGAAATAGAATATGGCAGTACAGTTTATTCTCATGTTTCTAATTCTAATGTTCCTTTATGTGCCAATACATCTGGTGATTGTAAAGACGAATTTAAAATTACAGTTAGATTGTTTAAAGATGGTGAACTACAAGAACAGTTTACTCATAATTACACAGGTATTAATTGGACTGGATCACAAGATTATTCGTTTACACAAGATGTTTCTCAGATAGGTTTTAATGAAGCTGAGTTAGAATTTTACGGAATTGATAGGGGTTATTACTCTGGTTATTACGGAGTAGGTTTTAGCGATATGTTTTTTAATATTACTTATAATCAAATCAATGAAATCATAAATGAGATTATCAATAAGATAGAAATTAAAATCGCATTAAAAACAGAAGAATATATTTACAAATCCGATTATATTGCACCACCCCCTCAAGAAATTATTGAAATAGAATTTAATGATATGCCAGATGAAAGTATTAGTTTTGAAGTAGATATGTTTACAGAAGAATTTAATGTAGAGCCTATTGAAGAAATAAAAGAGATTGAGGTTGTAGAAGTCAAAGAAGCTGAAATGGATATTGAAATGGAAATCATGGAAGAAATGGAAAATGAAGTAGAGGAAGTAGAAGAAACAGAGGAAGAAACTAAAGAAGAAACCATAGAGCCTAAAGAGATAAAACAAAAGATCGCAAATAAACTAATGGCAAAACAAAAAGATAAAATGAGTTCTCAATCACAAACAACACAATTAGCCCTTATGGTTATTTTGTCAGATATAAACTTTGAGAGTTATACAGAAAAACAAATCAAAGATGGGGTATTCTACAAAGAAGTTAGTTTTAGAGAAAAAAATATGATAATAGATTATCAAGCAGGTATCTTAGGATATATGGATTACGGAATGATAAATGAAATGGTAGATAGTCAATGGAAGTAGAATATCAAGGAATGAAATTCAAAGGTGGTAAGTTCTTTATCATCTTATCTCTTATTGGTGCAATCATAGGCGGTGGTTGGACAGGATATAAATTCTATGATGACTATTTAGACATGAAAGCTAAGATAGAGAGTTATACTGCGCCAGATCTAAGTTATATTGAAGAACAAATTGCAGTATTAAAATCTGAAATATCTTCAGTCCTTGAAGAAGTTAGCCTTGTAAATGATGTAGCCACTTCATTAAAGAATGATTTACGAGATGATATTAAACAAATGAAAGCGGATATAAGAGCCATAGACAAGATAGTTAATGATATTGAAGATAGAGTTAAGGCTAATGAGAGGGAAATATCCGAAGATTTTAAGATTTTAGAGAAAGAAATAGACGATAAGATAAGAAAAGCGTTGTCAAATCCACTTTCACAAGTAAATTAACCTCATGCAAATCCAAAATATTGAGATTTCAAAGTTAAAACCATACGAGAAAAATCCAAGAAAATCTTTAAATGTAAAAAAGGTTGCTCAGTCAATTAAAAGTTTTGGCTTTCAACAACCGATCGTTGTAGACGAAGCTATGAACATTGTAGTAGGTCATACAAGATATGAAGCATCTAAAGAATTAGGATTAACAGAAGTTCCTGTAGTTATTGCAAGAATATCCCCTGAAAAAATCAAAGCATATAGAATTGCTGATAATAGACTTAATCAAGATAGTTTATGGGATATGGGTAAACTAAATGCAGAGATTACAGATTTACTTGATATTAATTTTGATCTTGGCGAGTTAGGTTTCTTTGAAAAAGAATTAGAGCAAATTGTAGTCGGTAATGAGAAAGATATAGATGCTTATGTGCCTACACTCAATCCATTACAAAAACACAAAGACGTACAAGACAAAGATATAAATAATGCACAAAATAAAGAACAGCAGAGGTTTGAGAACAAACAGATTTCTACAAGAAATGTAATCTGTCCTGAATGTTACCATGAGTTCTCGATCAATAGCGAATAACGATTTTTTATATTTAGCAGAAAATCTAACTGCACATAAATATAGATTTGCAAGTTCTATGCCCTATATCCCTCATTTCTATTCATTGAGGAAGAATTGGGAAGATGAAAATAAATTTGAGAAGTGCGTTTCTCTTATTAGAGAATATGGTTATCAAAAGAGTTTTGGCAAAAGAACATTTACATACTTTGATATTAACGAACATCAGTATTGGACTATGGGTAGTGCATTATCCAAAACAACATTAATCAATAGAGCTGTAACTAATTTCCAATCTGACTATGACATATTAGCCAGGTCTTATGACAATATGTATTTATCCGATAATTGTTTGCGTCAAAATAAAGAGATTATGGATATGTTAGGTAATATCCAAAACAAAAGTGTTTTAGACATAGGTTCTGGCACAGGCTTTTTGTTAGATCAAAAGAAGATCAAAGACTACACAGGGATAGAGCCTTCGTTTTCTATGATTGATGTGTTTAATAAGAAACATCCAAACTATAGCGGAAACACAATTAATACCAATTTTGAGAGTTTTTATTCTGGCCGTCAATTCGACTGTATTATCTCTCTGTTTGGATCGCCAAGCTATATCTCTAAAAATCATCTTAAAAGGATTAAACACTTCTTAAAGGATGATGGTTTCTATTTCCTAATGTTCTACAAAAAGAAATACAAGCCACATTACTACGGAAATGTTATTCAAAAAGCAGATATTAAAAGTAATGAAATGTCTTTCAAAGACAGTAAGGAAATAAGCTATGATACATACAATATTATCACAAATCTATAAACCGAATATGAATAGTCATCAGAAGTCTACAATGGTGCTCTATGGTCAAAAAAACAGGGTTTTTGGGCTATAAAAATGATAGTTAAGGGCGAAAACAACCAAATTATTTATTTAAAGCAAAATGTTTATGAAGAAGCACTGAATAGAATACGATACCTGTTTGATGAGTTTGAGAACTGTGTTGTCGGATTTAGTGGTGGTAAAGACAGCACGATCTGTTTAGAACTAAGTTTAAAGGTTGCTGCAGAGAAAAACAGACTCCCCCTCAAAGTATTATTCTTAGACCAAGAGGCAGAATGGCAGAATACCATTGATTATGTTACAGAGGTTATGGAACGCAAAGATGTAGAGCCTATGTGGTTTCAAATGCCTTTAAAATTATTCAATGCTACATCCCATGAGCAAGATTGGTTAGAATGTTGGAAAGAAGGGGATGATTGGATTAGAGAGAAAGTTCCATACTCCTACAAAGAGAATAAATATAATTGCGATAGATTTGCTGATTTATTTACGCATATATTCCGACATGAGTTCCCAGATCAACGCAGTTGCTATATTGCAGGTGTTCGTTGTGAAGAAAGCCCTACAAGAAGAATGACATTGACACAAGATGTTACTTACAAATGGATAACTTGGGGGAAATACTTAAATAAAAAACTTGACCATTTTACCTTCTATCCTCTGTACGATTGGTCGGTCTATGATGTTTGGAAAGCCATTCACCAAAATAATTGGAATTATAACAAGATTTACGATTATTATTACAGATATGGTAGACCGATCATGGATATGAGGGTATCAAATGTGCACCACGAAACAGCGATCCAAGATCTATTGTTTATGCAAGAGATAGAGAAAGAAACATGGAACAAGATAGTCAAGAGAATACAAGGTGCAAACACACTTAGTCATCTAAAACAATCATGGAAGATCAAAGAATTACCTTTTATGTTTGATGATTGGGTAGAATACAGGGATTACTTGTTAGAGAAATTAGTTCAAAATCAAGAGCAAAAGGAAAGATTTAGACATAAGTTTGAATATTACGATAATGCCTTTGCAGGTACCCCTGTTTATGAGAAAGGATTACGAGTTTGTATAACTGCGGTATTGAAGAATGATTACCACCACACAGTATTCAATAACTTCATTAAAAATCCTAGTGTTTACAAATATAACAAGCTAAGAAAGTATAAGGTAAAAGAATATGGATATAAAAGAACAAATACAGAACAAACTACAACAGCTTAACAATCAAGAGAAGATAGATTTCCTTGAAGAATTAAAAGAATATTTACATAGACAAAGCCCGTTAGACTCCCAACCTGTTAATTATGTGAGATGGGTAGATATTGATAAGGTTGAAGCCAATGATTACAACCCAAATAGTGTAGCAAATAAAGAAATGTCGCTTTTATATACATCAATTAAGCATGATGGGTACACTCAGCCCGTTGTTACAGTTTATGACAATTCTAAAGATAAGTATGTTATTGTTGATGGTTTCCACAGATATTTTACTTGTAAGACTAATGATGACATCCTTGCTAGAAATCATGGGAAATTGCCTGTGGTTGTTATTGAAAAGGATATAAACGACAGAATGGCTAGTACTGTAAGACATAATAGAGCTCGTGGTAAGCACAGTATTGATGGTATGAGCAATATGGTCTTTGAAATGTTAGAGAATGGTTGGAAAGATGAAGATATATGCAACGAATTAGGCATGGAATCTGAGGAAATTGTTAGATTGAAACACATTACAGGATTTAGTAAGTTGTTTGAAAACATTGAATACCGCAATGCTTGGAAGACTAAAAGGCAGTTGTTAATAGAAAAAGAGTTTAAAAATGGACAAGGAAGTTAAAAAGGTTGGTAGACCTCGTAAGGAATTAGACGAGGCACAATTAAAGAAATTAGCAGGTATGCTTTGCACAATGGAAGAGATGGCATCCTTCTTTGATTGCTCTGTTGATACATTAGAACGTAATTTTGCGGATACTATAAAAAAGGGCAGGGATCTGGGCAAAATGTCTTTAAGGCGTATGCAGTTCGAAAAGGCACAACAAGGCAATACAACTATGCTGATCTGGTTAGGCAAACAGGTATTAGGACAGAAAGACCGAATTGAAACATCAGAGGATGAAAAGCCTCTAGCATGGACTTATGACTAGTTTTTTATCCATTTAGATGACCATAGAATACCATTGTAGATATCTGGAAGGTGTTTATATATGGGTCTAACAACCCCACAGAAAGAAGTTATAGAATGTTCTGCAAGATTCAGAGTATTGATTTCTGGCCGACGATTTGGAAAGACATTTATCGCTATTAATGAATTAGCTCGATTTGCACGATATCCCAAAAAGAGAGTATGGTATGTGGCTCCAACATTCCGTATGGCTAAACAGATAGTTTGGTCAGAATTACTTGATAGATTAGATAAACATAAATGGATTAAGAATACTAACCATTCTGATTTAACTGTAACCCTAAAGAATAATAGCACCATATCGTTGCGTGGCGCAGATAATGAACAGAGCCTTCGTGGTGTCGGACTAGACTTTCTTTGTATGGATGAATTTGCAGACATTAAAGAGATGGCTTGGTATGAGGTCTTGAGAGCTACGCTATCTGACAAGAATGGTCATGCCTTATTTTGTGGTACGCCTAGGGGTTATGGTAATTGGAGTTATAACTTATTTACTAAAAAGGATGAGGACGAGAATTGGGCATCATTTCAGTATACTACATTGGAAGGTGGTCAAGTTCCCCATGCAGAGATAGAACAAGCCAAAGCCGATTTGGATGAGAGAACATTCAAACAGGAATATGAAGCGTCTTTCGTGAACTACGCAGGAAATATCTATTATAACTTTGATCGTGTAGGGAATGTTATTAGAAAATATGAAAGAAAAACAAATGTTATCCATGTTGGCATGGACTTCAACATTAGTCCTATGGTTTGTGTAGTTGCTGAGATCATTAATAACAATGTCTATATCTTTGATGAAATACAGTTATTCTCTAGTAATACAAATGAAATGGCAGATGAAATCCATAATAGATATCAAGGCAATCATATCTTCATCTATCCAGACCCTGCTTGTAAACAATCACGAACTAGCGCAGGGGGAAAAACAGATTTATCCATATTAAAAAATGCAGGTTTCGATATTAAGGTTAGAAACTTTCATCCATTAATTAGAGATAGAATAAATGCAGTTAATTCAAAACTGCAGAATACGAAAGGGGAAAAAAGTTTGTTTATTGCTTCTAATTGCAAAAATGTTATAAAATCTATTGAAAGGCAAATTTATAAGGAAGGATCATCTGTACCTGACAAGACTTCTGGGTACGATCACTTTAATGATGCGTTAGGATATATGATAGAGTTTTTATACCCACTAAAAAGAGAATACACTCCATCAAGACCAATGAGGTTTAGTTAATGGCTACATACACAAGAGAATTTTTAACATCACGACATCCACACTATTTAGAGAAAATCAATGATTGGAAGTTTCATTATTTGTCCTATACAGGCGGACAGGATTATCAGAATGGATATCTTCTTAATAGATATATCCTCGAAACAGATGAAGAATATTTAAAAAGGGCAGAGAACACTCCCATTGATAACCACTGTAAAAACATTGTGCAAATATATAGTTCATTTTTATTTCGTGTAGCACCGACCAGAAACTATGGGAGTTTAGAGGGTAATCAAGATTTAGAGTCATTCATAAAAGATGCTGATTTAGATGGTAGATCTTTTAACAACATTATTCGTGAAATGCAACTTAACGCTTCTGTGCATGGTACTTGTTGGGCAATCGTAGACAAACCATCTGTATTAACAGAAACAAGAGCAGAAGAACTTGAACAGGACATAAGACCTTACATAAGTTTATATACTCCAGAGAATGTTTTGAATTGGAAGTTTGAAAGATTACCAAACGGAAAGTTTTATTTAACATCATTAACATTAATGGAAAGTATTTATCAAGATGATGCTATCGTAAAAGTATGGACTCCAGAGGATGTTACTACTTATGAAGTCAAAGACTTTCATCAACCACATAGAAATACACAACCATTATTATTAGATGAACAACCTAATCAGATAGGCGAAATCCCTGCTGTTATTCTATATAATCAGAAATCACAAAGACGAGGAATAGGCATAAGCGATTTAAACGATATAGCAGAATTACAAAAAGCTATTTATAATGATTATTCAGAACTTGAACAGTTAATTAGATTATCTAACCATCCTTCATTAGTTAAAACACCGAATGTTGAAGCCTCTGCAGGAGCAGGTTCTATTATTGAAATGCCAGAAGATTTAGATACAGGATTAAAGCCTTATATCATACAACCATCTTCTCAATCATTATCAGGTATTATGGATTGTATAAACATGAAGGTAGAAGCGATTAACAGAATAACACACATGGGAGCAGTTAGGGCTACCGAAACAAGAATACAATCTGGTATCGCATTACAAACAGAGTTTCAGTTATTGAATGCAAGGCTATCAGAGAAAGCAGATTACTTACAGAACGCAGAAGAACAGATATGGTCATTGTTTGCTAAATGGCAGAACTTAACCTTTGATGGAGAGATAACCTATCCAGATTCTTTTGATCTAAGAGATTATGCTACTGATCTAGCATTCTATCAACAAGCAAGAGCTACAAGCATTAAATCAGATACATACAACAAAGAGATTGACAAACAAATAGTTGAAGCCGTTATTAAAGATGATGAAGCTATTAAAACAATCTTTGATGAAATAGACGGTGCAACAGGAACAACAACGCTTGGTAGTTTTGAAACTACGGCTTTAGAGGATGAACAAAATGCCGAAGAAGAAGAAGCGTAGAGCAGTTCCCAAAGATAAATCAACAGGGATTCCAAAGAAATATCTCTCTGGTCTTAAAGGATCAAAAAGATCAAGACGAGCATCATTAATAAAACAAGTATCAAGTTTATATAAAGCAGGTAAAAGAATACCTATGTCTTTGTTGAAAGCGAGAACATCAGCATAATGGCAAGACCGATATCAGCAAGCACAAAGAAAACCTTACAAGCAAAAGCCAAAAAGAGTAAACGATATACTTATGGAACTTTGGCAAAGGTCTATCGTAGAGGTCAAGGTGCATTTCTATCTAGTGGTAGCCGTAGAGTTCCTATGGCTGCATGGGCTATGGGTAGAGTTAATTCGTTCTTACGAGGAAGCAGAAAGCACGATACTGATTTAAGAAAGAAAAGAAAGACAACGACACGAAAGAAAAGATGAGTGGATTTACAACAACAACTACTTTAGCACCTCTCATAAAAAGTAAACGACCTATGAGAAAACGCAGAAAGAAAAAAAAGAATGGCAGAATACAGAGGAAGAAAAGTAAAACTTAATAAACCTTCTCGAGGGGATGTCGGTAAGTTTAAGGTATTTGTTCGAGATAAGAAAACAGGAAAAGTTAAAAAGATTAATTTTGGATCAAAGACCATGACTATTAAAAAGAATATTCCTGCTAGAAAAAGATCATTCATGGCAAGAATGGGCGGAGTTTTAAAAAGAGTAAAAGGACAGAAGAACCTATCCCCTGCCTATTGGGCAATTCAATCATGGAAAAAAGGTTTTAAGATATGATATGTCCAGAGCTCAATTTATAAGCGATCTTTCAGATAAACATCAAGAGTTAGTTTTAAGTTCTCTAAAATCTTTAGAAGAACGCATTGTTAATGAAATACAATTTTCACAAACATTATTTGCTGATGAACTAAATCTAAGAACTAAAACAGCATTACAGCTACGACCAAACCTTAAAAGATATTTTGAAGAAACATTTTTGACTGTCGCAGATACGAATGTCAGAGAATACGATACTGTGGTCAAGGCTCTAATGGGTAGAATAGAAAAGATTAATGTTCCTAATAGATTTAAAACCCTAACAAAACCTGATCTAGCTACGATTGTTGATCTTAAAAAGTTTTCATTTAATAAATACAAAGAGTTAGGTAGCACATACTTTGATACCGTTGCTAATGATCTCTATGAATCTGTGATTGTCGGTAAACCTTTTCCAGATATGGTTAAATCTATTCGTGGTAAATTAAATGGTGTTTATCAATCATCTAATGAAGAAGCCATTAATAGATTAGTAAGATACATTGATGAAAATCAATTTAATCCTGCAGTAGCCAAGAAAGTTGCACAGGCTCAAAACATCCTACGAACAAAATATGCTAGTGATGTATTAGGAAATAATATGCGTAGATACGCAAAGACTATCGCACATGATACCCTCATGGAGTTTAACGGATCATTTACGACATATAAAGCAGAACAGGCAGGGATCAATATGTTTATCTATGATGGCACACTCATTACTGATAGTAGAGATTTTTGCCGTAGAAACTTAAACAGAGTATTTGATAGAAAAGATATTGATGCCTTTTGGGGTAGTCAATCTTGGAAAGGTAAATCTGGTAATAATCCTTTTATCCATAGAGGCGGATATAATTGCAGACACATTTTAGATCTATGGGATTTCGGTTTTGATGAAGGCGTTGTCGATGTTGCAGAAGAAAATTTAGAAGATAAGTTTGGCACAGATAAAGGGGATGATATGAATTTCATAAATCTTGCCTTTGGTCATTTAGCAACAAATCAAATAACAAAAATTATAAACAAAACACCTAAGCTAAGAGGCGGTGTGGATATTGATAGAACTGAAAGTTATTACGCACCTTACAATAATACTATTTACATGGCATCTAGTCTTTACAAAGATAGAAAGGATTTAAAAAAAGGTTTTACTAGTCAAGGATTAAAAACTTTTAGACACGAGTACGGACACCACATAGATAAAACTATGTATACATATCTGAACAACAAAGAAGTTTTGCCTATTCTTATAAAAAAATATGGATTAGAACCTAATAAACCTTATCTATCGCCTTTTATAAGTAAAGCAATAGTTAAAGATGCAAAACTATGGGCAAGTAAAACATGGCGAAAGCCTTTTAGAGAAGGGATTACTGCAAGATTGAGCCTTGATGAATACTTAGAGGCTACCCCAGACTTCCCATTAACAAAAGCAGAAATACAAAAAATAAGTTTTACTGGAGCTAGTAGTCAAATAGATCACTTAGAAAGAATCTATTTAAGAAGAACTGAGAGAATAGAATTAGGCGGTGATTACAAAGACTTTGGTAGTATTGCAGATACCGTTGGATCAATTACAAAAGGTAAATATGGTTGGGGGCACTCTATTGGATACTACAGTGGTACAGGTAAATATAGATGGGCAACAACACAGTATACAGAGGGTAGAACTAAAGTTAAACTTACTCAAACATTAGAACCTTTTGCACAATATGTAGAATCTAAATCAAGTCCTTTAGGTGATGTATATGTGAAACTACTTAGATGGTATGCACCAAACACTACACAAGCATTAGACGATTTATTTGAAGATATAGAGAGGTATTTATAATGGAATATGAAATAACACAACTACTCAAACAATATAAAAAAATGTTTGATATTGATTTAGATATCAATGTGATGCACATGGATGAAGAAAAAAAGGAACAAGTATATAATCTATTATCAGATGCTATTGATAATGAAGAAGAAATCCCTTTTAATTTATTAGAGGACTTAATTCGTGACTTACCAGAGGAAGCACTTATATAGTTGATTTATGGCAGATATTCTGTAATTGTTTAAAAATAGATCTATGAAAGGAACTAAACATGGTTGACGAACAAAAAACGGAAGTGGCTCCTGAAACACTTGAAAAACAGGAAGAAGAAATAAAGCAAGAAGAAACTAAACAAGAAGATCAAAAATATACAAAAGACGATATTGCAAACATTATGGCTCAAAGAGTAGCCAAAGAAAAAGCAAAGATATATCGTGATCTTGGTGTAGAAAATCTTGATGAAGCTAGGGATATAATCTCAAAGAATAAACAAGAAAAAGAAAAGTATGATATTGACAAAGGAAACTTTGAGAAAGTCATTAAAGATAAAACTATCGAATGGCAAAAAGAAAAAGAAGTCCTTGTTACTCAATTAAAAGAAGAAAAGATTACAAAGCAAGTAGTAAATTCTGCATCTAAACATAGTGCTAATAATCCAGATCAAGTGTTAAAGATTATTAGAGATAGTATTAGCTATACTGATGATGGAAAAGTAGAAATACTTGATAAAAATGGTATTGCACGATATAACGGCAGTGGTGACTTGCTTACTATTGATGAGTATGTCAAGGAGTTTTTGACGCAAAACCCTCACTTTCAGAGCGCAACTCCAAAAGGAAGTGGAAGTGTAGGTAATGTGGGTAAGGTAGACGCAAAACCTTTCAATATTGCGGACTTAGATATGGGTAATCCAGATGATCGAAAGAAATATGCTGAATATAGAAAACAGCGTAATTCTCAAGCATCTGTAATTAACCTTAAATAATAACCATGAATAAGAAAGGATAACATCATGGCAAATGAAACAACCTCAAGTACGATATCCGAACTGTATACGGAAATCGTGCAAGAAGCATTGTTCATCGCAAGTGAACAATCAATCATGCGTGGTCTTGTCCGAAACTATACTATTGCAGGTGGTGGCAAGTCCGTTGAAGTACCAATTTACTCAACAGTCAGTGCTGCAGCAGTTAGTGAAGCGACAGACCTTTCAAACACAGCAGTCAATCCAACATCTGTAACAATTACAGCTTCAGAAGTTGGTATTATGACAACATTAACTGACTTAGCTAGACAGTCGGCAGCTCAAGATGTTGCATCACATATTGGTAGACTTTTCGGTGAAGCTATTGCTAGAAAGATTGATACTGATCTTTCAGGCTTATTTACAGGTTTCTCAACAGAAAAAGGTCCAGGTGCAGGAGCAGAGATGACAATTCAAGATCTATTTGAATGTGCTGCAGAGCTAAGAACTAACAACGCACCGGGTCCATATTACGGTGTATTCCACCCAAAGCAGATTTTTAATGTAAAGAAATCATTAACAAATACCTTTGCAGGTTCTTCAAATATTCCTGATTTAGGTAATGAAGCTTTGAGAAGTGGTTTTGTTGGAACTATCGCAGGTATACAGATTTTTGAATCTTCAAACATTTCTGTAGACGGATCAGATGACTCAATCGGTGGTGTATTCTCACAAGATGCTTTAGCACTTGCTATGATGCAAGATCTAAAGATTGAATCTCAAAGAGATGCATCATTAAGAGCAGATGAAATCGTTGCAACTGCGGTTTATGGTGTTGGTGAGTTACACGATACTTATGGTATCAAACTAACAGCTGATACTTTAGCTAACTAATAATTGATATTGAGAGGGCTTTATGCCCTCTCTCTTAAAAGGTTAAGGTAAATGGCAACACAATCTGATAAGATAGCAAAACTTGAAAAAGAGGTAGCTATAATTTCCGAAAGAATAAAGGTTATTAAAGACAACCATCTATTTCATATAGAGAAAGATATCTCTGCAATTAAGAAGGTTGTATGGACTGCAGGTTTTCTATTATTTAGTAATTTGGTTGCGTTTATATTTACCATGCTTCAGTGAAACACGATAAGATTTTAGTGGTAAGTGATACTCACTTTCCCTACCATCATCCAGATACATTTCCGTTTTTAATTAAACTCAACAAGATTTATAAGCCTAAAACAATCGTCCATATTGGAGACGAGATGGATTGGCATTCAATTAATGTTAGCCATGTAATCAATCCAGATTTACCTAGTCCTGCTGATGAATTAGAAATAGGCAGATCATTATGTCATCAATTAGAAAAGATATTCCCAAAGATGCACTTACTAGAATCTAATCATGGATCAATGATCTTGCGCAGAGCTATGGCTAAAGGAATGTCTAAATGGTTTATTAAAGACTATAACGAAATATTAGATGTAAACAGTGATTGGAAATGGCACGAGAAATTAATTCTTGAAACATCAAAAGGTAAAATAGTATTTGCTCATCAATTCTCTAAAGATATAGCGAAAGCAGTTAGAGAAACTAGTATGTCCTGTTGTCAAGGTCATTTTCATACTGTGTCAGAAATCAAATATGTTGGTAATGATTTTCACTTAAATTGGGGAATGTCAGTAGGTTGTCTTGTTGATAAGAAGTCTTTGGCTATGGCATATATGAAGGTAAACCTAGCAAAACCTATCCTATCTTGTGGTATTATAACAGATGGCATACCATATCTGGTACCTATGGTGTTGAACAAAAGCGGTAGTTGGGATAAAAATATCTATATATGAGAATATCTTATCAAGAAGGAAAACTATATTTGAGTTTAAGAGATGAAGAAGTTGAATATATTTATAATAACAAACATGGTGCAGTTGAAATTGACATAAAACATTTAAAAGTTTTACATGAAGATATTGCAAATGCAGTTAGTCAATATTTAAGGGGAAAAGATGATAGACATAAATAGACTAAAGAAATCTCTCATAGAGCATGAGGGTCTTAGATACGAGCCATATAAGGATCATCTAGGTAATTGGACTATTGGAGTAGGACACTACATACCAAAAGATCAAGAAGAAATTTATTTAAACAGAGAGAAGCCATTAACAAATGCAGAAGTAGATAATATTCTTCATGCAGATATTATGGTAGCTGTCGCTGATGCAGAGAAGTTTATTCCTATGGATAGTATAGATCCACAAGCCTTTGAGATTGTTGTTGAGATGAGTTTTCAATTAGGACTTCCTCGATTAAGTAAATTCAAAAATTTTCAAAAAGCATTACAAGAGCAAAATTATATTGAAAGTTCAAATCAGATGCTTGATAGCCTTTGGGCTAAGCAAGTACCCAACCGTGCAAATAAACTAGCAAAGATGATGAGGGATATATGACATTAGATGAAGCCTTAGAACAATTAGCAAAAGCTAAAACTAAGAACAGAGAACTAAAGCGAGAACTTGCTGTTAAAGAAAAAACAATCGAAGAACTAAAAATTCACAATACATTTCTTACAGATAGATTAGAACTATCTCACGAAAGATTACATCAAGAAAGAGATAAGAGATTAAAGATGACTATGGATGATGTTGTAGCTATGCACAAAGCACAAGCAGAATATCAAGCTAAATATCTCAAAGATCAAGAGGTTATAGAAACAGTAGAGAAACATGAGAAAGATGTTGAAAAACTAAAGGGAGGTTTAGAAGGTGTTAAGCAAGATACTTAGTGGCGGATTAGTAGATAGTGTAGGAAAAATAGTAGATGAACTACACACTAGTGAAGAAGAAAAAGCACAAGCTAAAATCAAACTAAAAGAATTAGAAAATCAATTAAATCTAAAACAGATGGATATAAATCTGGCCGACGCAAAATCTACGGCAACAGGATTGGGTGGTTTATTACAGCGGATCTGGAGACCCCTTATAGGATTTAGTTGTGCTTTAGCGATTTTCTGGGAATTTGTATTAAAGCAATTTATAGTGTTTTTCCTTGCTGTATTTGAAGTTCAAACTGCACCCTTGCCAAGTCTTGATATGAGTGTTTTAATGCCGTTAGTCATGAGCCTTCTAGGAATGGCTACGCTCAGGACATACGAAAAGCAGAAGAAACTCACAAAGTAAGAAAGGATAGAACTATGCCTATGGGAAAAGGAACTTACGGAAGTAAAAGAGGTCGTCCATCTAAAAAGATGAAGATGCCTAAGATGATGAAAAAAAAAAGGAAGAAGAAGTAATGAACATAGTAAATAAAATCTTAGACTGGGCAGATCCCTATTGGTCTTGGAGCAATCTTTGGAAACTAATCTTATGGTTAGTTGTTCTTTGGGTTGTTCACTCAGCATTACACATGATGTAATGATATATTATATTAAATTCCTCGATCATGTTTCTACAAGTAATGCTTGGGAGACTGTCGAGGAGTTTAACAAAAACAAACTTGAGATTTGCGAGGTTGTCGGTTTCTTTGAAAAAGAAGATAATGACGCAATCTATCTTAGCACTATGAAATCTAAAACAGATTTAGGTTCTGGTCATATAATCATCAAAAGTGCTATAATTTCCCTTAAAAAAATCCCATTAGATCGCCGTAGAGTATCATCGTAGATTTCTGTAAGGTGTTTATATTCGGTTGGAAATTCGGTCAGGGGATTGCAGGAGATTGATATAGACCGACCAGATTGCGACTCTGTAATTCCCATCTTTCTATACCCTTTTAGTTCCATGCTTTAGACCACCCCCGAGCCTGTAAGTTAATACAATCTATATATCCGACATCTTTTGAATTTTTCAACAGGGGAGTGGGCAGTCTTTTTACAACTGCCCAACTATAGTTATTATAGGAGTACTATATTAGCCAAAAAAATATAGGAGGATTGCGAGGCTAATATCTAAATCATATTTAAATTATCAGATATTGCAACTGTATATGCAGATCTATCTAAAATAGTTTAAGGGTATTCTATGGTCATTAGATCGGAAATTATCGGCATATAAATTTACCTTTAAAAGATTTTTTTACAAAAAACTTGAAAAACTCCACATAATACAGATATAGTTATTGAATTCCCTTAAGGGATCATTAAGGTATCATTAAAAATAATATAGGAGTATTATTATGACATCTAAAAAATACACACACAAAGTAAGCGTAGAAAAACCTTTTATGCCAAAAGGTGCTTATGTCATTACACCAAACATGAACTCTATTGAAGATGCTTTTCACAGAACGCAAAAGCCTTCACTAGAAGAATTACAAAAGTGGGTTGGTGGTTACATTCAAGTTATGCCAGGTACTATCAATGGTCATAAGTTCGACATGGTCATGGATGAAGAAGGCAAGATGAAAGAAGGCAACAAAATCAATTATGTTGCAACTGCCATGATGAACTTAGCATGGGGTATTGACATCACCAAAGGTGACGAGGTAGCCGATGTTGTTGTGGGTACAGTCGTAGTCTTAAAAGGGTACAAGGTCTAACATGAACTTATTTGAAAGGTACGGTATTAACTTGCACGAAATTTTAAATCCAATCAGATGTAGTTGGTGTGATGGCAACGGCATCCGAACTGTGCATGAGGATTTTGAAAAGCCTTATGAAACTTGTAAGCAGTGTGATGGTCATGGATATTTTACAGGGAGAGGTAGAAAGTTTTCTATCATCCCTGCATTTGATGACATCAAGAAAGTTTACAGCAAAGACCACAATGGCAATCAAGTTATTAGATACAATTATATCTACAAAGGCAAGATTGTCGGATCATTAACTCAAGAAGAATATGAGAGGGAGGTTACCAATGGTTGAGTGGAAAGAAATATCATCTTTTGATGATGAGAAAATCTGGGTTTCTTCAATCAAAGTCATGAAGTCTAACGCAGGTTATTATATCGGAACAAGCTACAAAGAGTGTTTCGATAGTTGGTTAGAATTACCTTATAGCAGAGTATCGCAAGAATACTTTTCAACAGAGGATGAAGCTATCTCTGCTCTTATCACAGGTAATTTTACCAAGAGAGATTTGTTAGATCTCGAGGGAGTGTAATTGAAGACTTATACAATCAAAATCCGAGAGGATCAAATGCAAGAAATTAAGAGTGATATTATTCTTAAAGGCATGGGCGGTAAGTTAGAGCACGATGTTACAGCAAGAATTATCGGCAAACTTATCAACGATCAATTAGTTAAAAAGGGAGTCAAACTATGAAGATGATACGCAGTGGTCATTACCAAACCACTATACCATTTGGGCACCATAACGATCTAGTTGTAAACATTGTTAAGGTGCAATCTAAGTATGAGCATAAGATCATTACTTGGAGATTAACAATAGCTGATACTCTAATCCAAAATGAGTATCGCCAAGACTTTAAAAGCAAAGGTTGTGCAGTAGCCAAAGCTTTCAAAGTTTGTCAAGATATCTTGATTTCAGATATCCAAATTAAATGCAAGAAAGCATTTCCAGAAAAATTTAAGAAAGGAGCAGTCAATGGCACAGCAGAAAGCGGAAAGACCACCGAGAGGGCTATTCCAAGCACGACACTATAATTGGATGGCAAAGACGATAGCAAGTATGCAATGGAAAGACGAAGATGAGTATTTTACTTTCGTCAATTCATTTGCAGAAAAACTACAACAAGAAGCACCTTATACTTTTCAAGCTAAGAAGTTTGTTGATGAGGCGTTTTATTTACCAACGAGCAGAGCAAAGAGGGGGTAATATGAAATATAACTTTAGACATATCATAGACCAACTAATGAAAAAGCACGGATGGTTAAGAGTACCACTATATAGGAGTGAAGTTAAGAATGTTAAAACTAACAATTCTAATGTTGTTCGGTTTAATTTTAACAAACTGCATGTATCAACCGAAAATTGATACCGCAGGTCGAAGCGGAACTTTTGATAGTTCACAAGCCGTGCAAATAACAAATGACTTACAACACTGTGAGCATTTGGCAAAGCAAAACACGAACACTTTAGTCGAAACACCAAAGTATGTTTACAACTATTATGTTCGTGCATACTTTCTCTATCTTTTACCAGAAAGAGAATTAACTTTTCCTAGCATTTATAAAAAATGTATGGAGAATAGAGGACATAGCGTCTTAAAATAGGAGTAATAATAAATGAAAGATGACTTTATTAGTGCAGTTGCAGGGGCAAGCCTTGCACAAAAACTGTATTACATAACAAGAACTGTGCAAACGATTAACACAGAAAAATCAAAAGGTGTACCCTACAGAATTGTAACCTTTAACGAGGTAAACAATAAAGTTAGGGAAGCCTTAAAAGACTGGAGGGTATTGATTGTACCCAAGGTGACTAATCACGAAAAGAATGGCAAGGAAACAATCGTAACCATGTCAGCAGATATTATCAATGTAGACAAGCCAGATGACCGCATGACAGTAGACGGATATGTAGGTTATGGGATTGATAATAGTGATAAGGGTAGCGGAAAAGCTATTAGTTATGCTTACAAATATTTATTAATGAAATTATTTTTAATGGATATTGGTGATGATGAAGAATCTGAGCATAGCAATCCTGTCAATACAATTAATAACAAAACATTAGGGAAGGTAGAAGAAGATGACGATTTGGATTAATCTTTTTAAGAACGATAAGACGGAAGAAAGACAACCCATCTACAAGAACAATAAGGTAACAGTCCAAGAGAGTGTTACCTTACAGAAGGGAGTTGTTTACCAAGTTGCAATGTGGAAAGACGATAGCAAGGTAGACAAGAATGGTAATCCGTTAAAGATGGTAAGTATTAAGATTGAAGAAAATACTTATGATGCACCAGAGCAAACAAAATCTGATTTACCAGATGATGACATCCCGTTCTAGAAAAGCAATCAAAGATAAAAAATATATGCAATGGGTGGTAGAAAACCGCCCTTGCTTCGTTTGTCAAAAGACACTTGGGATTATAAACAATCATCAAATACAATTTCATCATTTACAAGGTAAGTATAGATTAGGTGCAATGATACGAGATGATAGTGTTGGTTTACCAATTTGCTATCCGCACCATCACGAACTAACTTTTAAATATGGTGAAAGAAAGTATTGGGATGAAGTGTTAGAACTTGATCCTAAGGAGTTTGCTGATAACTTATATAAATATTATAGGAGTAATATATGTCACAGAAAAAGCTAATAATTAAGCATTTAAATAAGCATAGAACGATAAATCCATTACAAGCACTAAATTTATATGGGTGTTTTCGTTTGGCGGCCAGAATATCCGAATTAAAGGATATGGGGTTTATTATCGATACTACATTTGAAGTCGATAAGCATACAAAAAAGAAATACGCAGTTTATTCCCTAGGTAAATATGCGTAAGGAAGTATTTGAGAAGTGGGATTTACTCCCACTTTCTCACAGTAAGTTGGCATCATTCAAACAATTTCCTTGCCAATTTATTATTAACAAAATCTATAAATTAGACACAGGCGATAACCCTAGTATGTCAGCAGGTCGTAATGTTGAGAAAGCATTGTACCGATATTTGACTGAAGGGGAAAAGAACAAACAGGAAATCGTGTCAGAGTGCATTGATAATTTCTGTAAAGATATGGAGCCTTATCAATATGATACTAAGGTCATCAAAAAGTTCTGTGAGGATTTAATTCCTAAATGGATCAATCAATCTTGGCAATTAACAAACAAGAACTACAAAATCCATTCTTACCAAGAAAAGATAGAAACAGAAATACTTGGCATCCCTTTTATCGGATATACAGATTTTATCTTTGACTTAGATGAAGAACTGCTAATTTATGATTTAAAGAT
>Ga0181592_10001449_pt1 | contig 19199 bp, 22 predicted proteins | sample 071ome_20_FD_133755 | JGI IMG/M metagenome (GOLD analysis project Ga0181592, IMG submission 133755) | Coastal salt marsh microbial communities from the Groves Creek Marsh, Skidaway Island, Georgia - 071412BT metaG (megahit assembly) | ecosystem: Environmental > Aquatic > Marine > Intertidal...
ATGCCATGACCAAGATTGAAGATATGTGGTCTGCCGTCCACAGCCTCAAGAATTGATCCAATGGCGCGGTTCATCGCCTCGCCGCCAGCGATCAGGCTGAGCGGGTCAAGATTGCCCTGCAATGTGACATGAGCTGGCAGATGCCGGGCGGCCCAGGCAATATCGACGCCATGATCAAGGCCGATGCCGTCAATTGGTGTTTCATTACAATAGGCGACCAGCCCTTCACCAATGCCTTTTGGAAATCCGATGACCGGCTGTGTGATTCCACGTCTGCGGAGAGTTTCAATAATGCGTTTGGCTGGCTCACTTACCACGCGGCGCCTGAAATGTGCCGGCACAGCACCAGCCCAGCTGTCAAACAGCATCAGGGCATCCGCGCCAGCCTGCGCCTGGATTATGAGAAATTCGATGGTTGCCGCTGTCACAACATCAAGCAGTTCATCGAATTTGCGGTCATTGTCCCACATCCATTTTCGCGCGGTGGCAAAATCACGTGAGGACTGGCCTTCAAGCATATAGGTGATGATCGTCCAAGGGGCGCCGGCAAAACCGATCAGTGCCTTTTCAGGTGCCAGTGTCTCCCTGCAAAGCGAGAGTGACCTCGCAACCGGTGACAATTTACCGGCAATGTGATCGAGAGAATTTTCATCGATTTCGGAAGGATCGGTAAGTGGGTCGAGCAGAGGCCCCTGTCCCGTCACAAATCTGACATTTCTGTTCATTGCCCATGGGACCAGCAGAATATCCGAGAAGATAATGGCGGCGTCAAAGCCGAATTTGTCTATCGGTTGCAGGGTGACCTCGACAGCTTTCTCCGGGTTTAGGCAAAAAGAAATGAAATCAGGCTCTGATGCGCGCACCTCTTTGTATTCGGGGAGATAGCGTCCTGCCTGGCGCATGAGCCAGACTGGCGGTATCCGGTGGGCCGTGCCGGACAATGTTTCGAGGAAGATGTTTGTCATGACGGTACTCTCTATACAATAGATAGATATTTATAAAGAAAAGGATGGATTTGTAGGCCTTGTGGAAAAGCCATATTTCACTTTTATCCCTGACTTATCCCCATTTCTGGCAACAGGACCGATAGCGTTTGGCCAAGTCTGATCGGCGCTTTGTGGAACGATCCCCACAATTCGCCTGGTAACAGGGCAATGTAATCCGCACGGGGATGGAATCTGTCTTTGCCCCCGTTTATGCACAGGCTGCCCCCGGCATTCATGTTTCATCCCCAACAGCCGGCAACTGACTCACATCAAATCCCCAGCACGTGAAAACCCGTGACAGCCCTGACCGGACACCCTAATTTTACCACATGAATGACGCGACCCTGCATATCCATCTGGTGTCTGATTCCACAGGCGAGACCGTGCATCAGATCACCCGCGCCTGCGTTGCCCAGTTTTCGAATGTGCGGACGACAGAACATGTGTGGACACTTGTCCGCAGCCACAATCATGTCGACGCTGTGTTCGCCGGTGTCGACCGCAATCCGGGCGTGCTGTTGATGAGCGTTGTCGACGAGGATCTGCGTGCCGAGTTTGAGCGTCGCTGCACCGAGCGTGGCATCCCGCATGTGTCGGTGCTTGATCCTGTCGTCGATCTGCTTGGGCGGATCCTTGGCAAGCCGATGCGCAATCGCCCCGGTGGCCAGCGTCAGCTCGACACCGCCTATTTCGACCGGATGGCGGCGGTCGATTTCGCCGTCCGTCACGATGACGGGCTGAACATGGCCGAACTTCATGACGCAGACATCCTGCTTGTCGGGGTTTCGAGAACATCGAAGACACCGACATCGATGTATCTGGCGCATCGCGGCTACAAGGTGGCAAATTACGCGCTGGTCCCGGGCGTTCCCTTTCCGGCACATTATATTGACAGACTGAAGCTGTTTGTTGTTGGACTCACCAATGACCCGAAACGCCTCAGCGTTGTCCGCAAGACCCGCCAGATCGCACAATCGGATGAAAGCAATGTCACCTATACCGACCTCGAGCGGATCACCGAGGAGGTGCGTGACGCGCGCCGTCTTTTTGCTCGAAACCAATGGCCGGTGATCGATGTCACCAGACGTTCGGTCGAGGAAACCGCCGCGGCCGTCATCCAACTTCATACCAACTGGCAGGAAGAAAATTCGTGACCGCGGAATTCGTACCCACGGAATTCGCGGCCGGGGCCGCCCCCGCCGAAGATATGCCCGCCGTCATGTTGCCGGCCGGCCCGCTGCTGCTGGCATCGGCCAGCATGACGCGTCGACGCCTGCTTGAACGCGCCGGGTTCGAGATTGCCATCTGCGCGGCGCCGGTTGATGAACAGGCCATTCGCGGAAGCTGCGCCGAACAGGGCATTTCGCCGGGTGATGTGGCGGTCATTCTTGCCGAATTGAAGGCGCAGGCCGCCCTGGCCCGCGCGCCATCACAAATTCCATCCTATACAGGGCCCCCGTCATCTGGCGGCGCCACACCGGGCCAATTCCTTCTCGCCGCGGATCAGATATTGGAGATTGACGGCGAGATGCTTGGCAAGCCTGCTGATCACGGCGTTGCCGCGCACCAGCTCATGCGCCTGCAGGGGAAGACGCATCATCTCCACACCGCGGCGGTGATCATGCGCGATGGCGTGCGGATCTGGCACCATCTTGGCGTCAACGAGATGGTGATGCGGCCACTTTCGGAAGCCGAGATCGAGGTTTATCTCGCCCGGCTTGGCGAAGCGGCACTCTGGAGCCCTGGAAGCTACCAGATCGAATCCATCGGCATGCATCTATTCTCTCGCATTGGTGGTTGTCACTACAGCATTCTGGGCCTGCCACTCCTGGAAATCACCGCCTTCCTCCGTGAACATGGGCTCCGCTTGACGCCGACCGATCCGCCCGCGGGTGACCGGCCATGATCATCATCGGACTGACAGGCGGGATTGCCTCCGGAAAATCCACCACGGCAACCATGTTCGGCGAGCGGGATATCCCGCTTCATGATGCCGATGCGGCGGTTCATGAACTGATGGGTCCGGGTGGTGCGGCTGTCGACATTGTTGTGGCGGCGTTTGGATGTGACGTGCTGGCACCTGACGGGTCAATCGACCGCCAGCGGCTTGGCAGTAAGGTGTTTGCCAGCCCGGACCAGCGACAATTGCTGGAATCCATCATCCACCCGCTTGTCGCGGCGGCGCGCGACAGCTTTCTTGCCAGCAACCACAAGGCAGGCGCTCCGCTCGTTGGTCTCGATATCCCGCTGCTGTTCGAGACCGGCGGTGAGGTGATATGTGACTTTGTCATTCTGTGCAGCGTCGATCCGGATATCCAGAAACAGCGGGCACTGTCCCGGCCCGGCATGACACCGGACAAGCTTGACGCCATCCTGCAAAGCCAGATGCCGCTGGCGACGAAACGCGCCATGGCCGATGCCGTGATCGAAACGGATCATGGTCTCGATGCGGCTCGAAGATCGCTTCAGGCCATTCTTGACGGACCGGTGCGAGAGCTTGTTGAAACTGAAACACGGGGTGGGCGCGATGCGTGAAATTGTTCTCGATACGGAAACTACGGGCATCGATCCGGTGGCCGGCCATCGCATCATCGAGATCGGTGCGCTCGAACTCCATAACCAGACACCGACGGGCGAGCGGTTTCATGTCTATATCAACCCGGAACGTGAAATCGATGCCGGTGCGGTCAATATTCATGGGCTGACGCAGGAATTCCTGTCCGACAAACCGGTCTTTGCCGATGTTGTGGGCGGATTCATGGATTTCATCGGCGCGTCACAGCTGGTGATCCACAACGCCCCGTTCGATATGGGTTTCATCAATGCCGAACTGGTCCGTCTCGGCATGGCGGCCTTGCCGATGGAGCGCGCTGTTGACACGCTGGCCATGGCCCGCCGTAAATTTCCCGGCGCGCAGGCGAGCCTTGACGCGCTGTGCCGCCGTTTCGAGGTCGACAACAGCCATCGCGATCTTCATGGCGCACTTGTCGATGCCGATCTTCTGGCCACTGTCTATATCGAACTTCTTGGTGGACGGCAGCGAAACCTGTCGCTGGAGACGGAAAAAACCCGGCCCGCCACCATTGCGGTGGCGGACACCGGCGCACCTGCTTTCACACTGAATGCTGATCCGTCGAAATTCGACCGGCCCCACGCCCCGAGTGACGATGAGCTGGCGGCGCACCGGACGCTTCTCAGGCGCATCAAGGATCCGATCTGGGACCGGTGAGACCCGCCGCTTGGGCCGACCGGTTGGCCTCGTCAATTGAAGTCGTCAGTTGACCTTATCCATCGACAAGGTCAGGCCTCGCCATCGGCCTCGCTTGCCGCCAGCGCTTCTTTCTGGCGCTCGATATTGGACTGATAGACAGCGACGAAATCAATTGGCTGGATGCTCAGCGGCATGAAACCGCCATCGCGTGTCATGTCCGAAATGATGGCGCGCGCAAAGGGGAACATCAGGCGCGGCGCCTCGATCATGATCAGCGGATTGAGATCATCGCGCGATGCCCCGGGTGCCGACACGATGGCGGCATAGGTCAGTTCCGCCAGAAACAGTGCCTTGTCATCGGTTTTGGCGTTGGCGGACAGTGACAGGACCACCTCATACTGTTCGCTGTTCAACCCGCGCGCGCCGACATTGACGCCGATCTGCACATCGGGCTGTTGTGGCGGGTCGATCAGGATGTCGGGCGCATTCGGATTCTCGAAGGACAGATCCTTGATATATTGCGCATGAACGACAATCTGCCGGCCTGCAGCTTCTGCCTGCCCGTTGCCCTCACCCTGTGTCTCGGTGCTGTTCTCCGCCATGCTCTGGCCCCTTTCCTGTTCTCCGGCCCGCTGGCGCCGCCAGCCCGGGATTCATTTGAAGACGCCGCGATAGCACGCCCGGGGTCGGTGCGACTAGTCTTTCCTGTCAATCGGCTTGCGATCGGTCGGCCGTTCCTCGAAGTCGCCTTCGATGATGTCGCCCGCCTCGTCGCCCGTCTCGTCGCCCATCTTGGTACCCATCCCGGCGTCTCTTGATGGCGGGCGCCGGTTGCCTGGCCGATGGCCAAACGACATCCCGCTGGCAAACGGCATTCCTCCCCCCATCATGACACTGCCACGCGCTGAAATCCGTTTCAGGATCAGCGCGCCGATCACCGTGCGGATGCCCGGAAGAAACAGCAGCAGCCCGATGGCGTCCGTCAGATAGCCCGGGATCAGCATCAGCACCGCGCCAACCAGAATCGACATACCACCGGCAAGCGAGGCGACAGGCGCCTCGCCGCGGGCCAATTGCGCCTGTAGCGATTCGGTGATTCGCCGCCCCTGTGATCGCAGAAGCGAGATTCCGATCATCCCGGTGACGAAAATGCCGATCAGCGTCAGCAACACACCGGCAGCGCTGCCGAGTGCGACAAACACCTCGATTTCGGCCCATATCCAGAGGATGAACCCGATTAGATAGACAATTGGCACTGTTATTCCGTTCGATTCAGGAAAAAATTACCATCAGCAGCTTGCTGGATTCTCAAGGCAACATATGTATCCTATATCCCTGCATTGTAAGAGGCTTTGCAGAGAACACCAAATCATCCCGCTGGGGGATCCCGTGCCTTTCATTGATATCATCATTTTCGCCGTGATAGCCGTCCTGCTGGTGCTGCGCCTGCGCTCCGTTCTGGGGCAGCGTACCGGTTATGACAAACAGCCCTCACGCCGCGAGCAGATGGATAACGGGTCGGCCGAGGTTATTTCCATTGATTCGGGCAGGCGCTCCGATGCCGGTGACGGCCATGGGCTCGCCGCCCTGAAGAAGGCGGACCGGCAATTCTCGGAGAAACAGTTTCTCAATGGCGCCGCCGGCGCGTTCGAGATGATTCTGTCCGCCTATGCAGAGGGTGACCTTGCGAAGCTGAAGCGCCTTCTCAGCTATGATCTGTTGCAGAGCTTCACACAGTCGATCCAGCAACGTTCATCGGATGGCGAAACACTGAACATCTCGCTTGATGAGCTGCGCGACCTGCGGATCATTGATGCCAAGGTGTTCGACAATATCGCCTCAGTGACCGTTGAGTATCAAAGTACGCAGACCCGCACGCTGACCGATGGTGACGGCAATACCATCGAGGATGAGGATACAGGAACGCGTGACCTGATCGATATCTGGACCTTCGAGCGTGACCTGACGCTTGATGACCCGAACTGGAAGCTGGCCGAAACCGAAACACCCGACGGGGAGTGACGCCCCGGCCGGGTTGTCGTGACTAGGGACATGACCAAACATCGTGACAATCAGACCGATGATGATGCCACTGTCTGGAAACGTCTGACAGACGGTGTGAAGCCCTATCGTCCCGACCCGCCCGCACCTGTCCGCCCGAAAGTATCGCCGCCGGCCCCGCGCCGCGCCAGGACCGCGGTACCTGCGGCGCGATCGATCCCCGTCACATCACCGGCAAGAAACCCCGACCCGGTTGATCTTCGCGCCGGCGAACATGCAGGAATCGACAAATCGACACGCCGCCGGCTTGCCCAGGGCCAGCTGGCGATCGAATCCCGTCTCGATCTTCACGGGATGACCGCCGCACAGGCCGAACGACGCCTCTCCACCTTCATCGATTCCGCCGCCAGACTGGATCAGCGATGCGTTCTGGTGATCACTGGCAAGGGTGTTGAGGGCAACGGTGTTTTGCGCCGTCTGGTGCCGCAATGGTTGAAGGCGCCGCCGCTGGCACCGCGCGTGCTGGCAATTTCCGCGGCCCGCCCGGCTGATGGCGGTGACGGCGCGCTTTACGTTCTGCTTCGCCGCCGCCGGCAGTCACCATGACCCCGTTTGGTGAAAGAATGCGCGAACTTCGTGCCGCCCGCGGCCTGACGCAGCAGCAGCAGGCGGACCAGCTTGGCGTGTCCAAGGCCTATATATCGGCGCTGGAGACCGGTGCGCGCGGCCGTCCGTCGGCACCTTTCGTCGATCAGATATGCGCATGGCTCGGGCTGATCTGGGATGATGCCGAGGAGCTGAAGGCGCTTGCCGTGATGTCACACCCGAAGCCCGTTATAGATGCCAGCCGCTCGCACGCCGCCGCGGTCGAGCTTGCCAATCTTGTTGCCACACATATCGGTTCGCTTGATGCTGCGGCCTGTCGGCGCCTGATCACCGCGCTAGAGGATGAAGTGCAAAAACCTGGCCGGTAGCGGCAGGGTCGGCAGCGCACGGCGCCGGAACAGATGGCTTTTGTGGTCGGGTATCTTGTGTTAGGACAGCGCCAACAGTGACGGATGTCCGTCACTCCCCTTTTCACCTGCCGAGGCCGCCACGTCAGATGACACCAAGGAAACTGTCCTCACATGTGCCCCGCATTTCGGTTGAAAGCCCGTCGCGGCTCAGCAGCGTCGATATCGACGAGCTGTGCGATGCGGCCGAGGGCGCCATTCTGTCGGGCGGTGGTTTCGGTTGGCTGACGCCGCCGCCACGTTCGGTGATGGAGGATTACTGGCGCGGTGTGCAGATGATCCCGGAACGCCACCTCATCGTCGCCAGGCTTGACAAGGTCATTGCCGGATCATGCCAGATTGTCAGCCCCCCCCGCAATAACGAGGCGCAGGCCTTCATGTGTCAGCTGACAACATTCTTCGTCGCCCCCTGGGCGCGTGGCCATGGTCTGGCGCAGATGATTGTCGCCGAGGCCGAGGCGCTGGCGAAATCCAAGGGCTTCACGATGATCAGCCTTGATGTCCGCTCGACACAGGACCGCGCCATCCAGTCTTTCGAGGCCCGCGGATTTGTCCGCTATGCGGTGAACGATTATTATGCCCGCGTGGGCAATGATTATGTGCCCGGTTTCTATTACCACAAGGAGCTGAGGTGATGGCCGATCACGACCAGACAGCCTATGATGACCAGAATGTGTTCGCCAGGATCCTGCGCGGCGAAATTCCCTGTAACAAGGTTGCCGAGGACGAGCACACCCTTGCCTTTGCCGACATCAACCCGGCACGCGCCGTTCATGTGCTGGTCATACCCAAAGGCGCCTATGTCGACTGGCGGGATTTCGCCGCCAACGCCGTGGCCGAGGAACAGGCTGCCTTCACCCGCATGATTGCGCATGTCGCCGAGGTGACGGGCATTGCCGAAACCGGATTCCGCGTGATTTCGAATATCGGCGTCAATGGACATCAGGAGGTGCCGCATCTCCATATGCATGTCCTTGGTGGTGAACCGGTCGGGCGCATGGTGGATCGCGGCTAAATATCAGAAAAATCTAATAATCTTGCAGGTTTGCCGGCCACTGGCCATCATGGCTGATCCATAGGTATGGGATCGCACGCCATGCATGCAAGTATCAGGACTGTGGCCTTTCGGGGCATCGACACCATTCCGGTGGATGTTCAGGTGCATGTGGCGAACGGTCTGCCATCAATGGCGATTGTCGGGCTTGCCGACAAGGCCGTTGCCGAATCGAAGGAGCGTGTTCGTGCGGCGCTGGCGTCGATCGGTCTGGCGCTGCCGCCGAAACAGATCGCGATCAATCTGGCGCCGGCCGATGTCGTCAAGGAAGGCGCGCATTTCGATTTGCCAATCGCGCTTGGCCTGCTGGTTGCCATCGGCAGCATCCCCGGTGACGCGGTTGACGGCCATATGGTGCTTGGCGAATTGTCACTTCACGGTGCCATTGAACCTGTATCGGGCGTTCTGCCTGCTGCCATGGCGGCGGTGGCCGCCGGTCTTGACCTGATCTGTCCGGCAAGATGTGGCCCGGAGGCGGCTTGGGCAAGCGAGCTGTCGATTGTCGCCGCGCCTGATCTGATGGCGCTGCTCAATCATCTTCGCGGAGTGCAACATCTGCCACCACCAGAGGCCGAATTGCTGCCACCGGCGCATCAGGTGCCCGACCTTGCCGACCTCAAGGGCCAGGAAACGGCGCGCCGCGTTCTGGAAATTGCCGCCGCCGGTCGTCACAACCTTCTCATGATCGGGCCACCCGGCGCCGGCAAATCGATGCTGGCGGCCAGACTGCCGGGTCTGTTGCCCCCCTTGTCGGCGCGCGAGGCTCTGGATGTGACGATGCTGCATTCTATCGCTGGCCAGCTGCCGGCCGGCGGGCTGGTACAGAGCCGTCCTTTCCGGGATCCGCATCATTCTGCCTCGATGGCGGCGCTTGTCGGTGGCGGCGCGCGGGCGCGGCCGGGGGAAATTTCCCTGGCACATGGCGGGGTGCTGTTCCTGGATGAGCTGGCGGAATTCGCCAAGCCGGCCCTCGACGCGCTGCGCCAGCCGCTGGAGACTGGACAGGTCGTGGTGGCGCGGGCCAACCATCATGTCACCTATCCGGCGCGATTTCAGCTGATCGCCGCGATGAATCCCTGTCGTTGTGGCTATCTTGGCGATCCGGCGCGGGCCTGTACGCGGGCACCCGATTGCGGGCGCACCTATTGCGCGCGTGTCTCGGGCCCGATGCTGGACAGGTTCGACATGGTGATCGAGGTCCCCGAGGTCAGCGGCCAGCTGCTGTTGGACCGTACCCCCGGCGAGGCCAGCCTTGACGTGGCGCGGCGGGTTGCCAGTGCGCAGGATTTCGCTATCAGGCGGGCGGCGGTGGACGGGGATTCGGATGAAATTTTCAATGTGCCGCTTCGTGATGTCAGCCCTGATGCGACATCCCTTCTCGAGGTTGCAATCGAGAAGAAATCATTGTCGGCACGCGGGTTTCATCGCGTATTGAGGGTGGCGCGGACAATCGCCGATCTGCAGCAGCAACCGGTGATTGATCGCGGGCATCTTGCCGAGGCGCTAGGCTATCGTGCCATGCCGTTGCTTGCGTGACCGGACTTCTTGCGCTCGATCGCGTCCCAGGTCATTGCGGCGATATCGATTCCGGTCAGGCGCTGGATCTCGCGGATGCCGGTTGGCGAGGTGACATTGATCTCGGTCAGATAGTCACCAATCACGTCGATGCCGACAAACAACAGGCCGCGCCGGCGAAGTTCCGGGCCGATCATGGCGCAGATCTCCCGGTCGCGTGCGGTCAGCCCGGTGGCTTCGGCGGTGCCGCCAACATGCAGGTTTGAGCGCGCCTCGCCGGCCGACGGCACGCGATTGACTGCGCCGACGGGCTCGCCATCCACCAGGATGACCCGCTTGTCGCCCTGTCGGACCTCGGGCAGGTAGCGCTGCACCATTACCGGCTCGCGGGACACGGCAAGGAACATTTCCAGAAGCGCGTTCAGATTCTGGTCATCGGGGGTGAGACGGAATACGCCGGCACCGCCATTGCCGAAAAGCGGTTTGACGATGATGTCGCGATGCCGCTCCCGAAAGGATTTAATGGCCCCGGTATCGCGGGAAATCAGTGTTGGTGGCATCAGTTCGGTAAACATCGTCACCAGAAGTTTCTCGGGTGCGTTGCGTACCTCGGCCGGATTGTTCACCACCATGGTCGATGGTGGCAGCATCTCAAGAAGATGCGTCAGCGTGATATAGGCCATGTCGAAGGGCGGGTCCTGACGCATCAGGATCACATCGAAACCGTCGAGATTGCGACGTTCCGGGGTGCCGGCGGTAAAATGGTCGCCGGCCCTGTCACGAAGTGTGAGGCTCTGTCCGACCGCCTCGACCCGTCCTTCGTTCAGCGACAGACTGTCCGGTGTATAGTACCAGAGGGAATGTCCGCGCCGCTGCGCCTCAAGCGCCAGGGCAAAAGACGTGTCACCGGCAATGTCGATGGCGCCGATTGGGTCCATCTGGAGAGCAATGGAGAGCGGCATCGCCGGCTCCTAGTCGCGAAGATCGCTGCGAAGTGAAATGTAATTGACCACCTGCTGCGCGAAGCGAAGCTCCCGCGCATGGCTGACAACGCGGTTCATTTCCTCGGCATCGGCGGCGACACCGGAGAGATACACCGTGCCATTCACAACATCGATGTTGAAATTCAGCGACGAGACGTCGGGATCGGCGATCAGCTTGCCGCGAAGCTGGGCACTGGCGGCGAGATCCTTGGCCACATCCTTGAGCGAGCTGCGGTCAACGACCTGAAGCTCGTTCACCACCTCGCGGACGCCGCGCACCTCCCAGGCAAGCTTGGTGGAGAGTATCTTTTCCTCCGGCGTTTTCACCTTGCCGGTCAACAGCACCGCGGCGTCATTCACCGACACATCAACATCGACAAACAGGCTGGCGTCATTCTGGATGAATTTGTCATTCAGCTTGGTCACGATCAGATTATCCGATACCGAGGTCGACAGGCCCTTGTCGGTCGACGAGGCGGCAACCGCCGCCGTGCCGGCACCGATCACCGCCGGCGCGCAACTCGATGTGACAAGGCCGGCAAGGGCAATCATGGCGATTGGCAGGGCGAGCCCTGGGCGAAGACGGGGGGCGGCGCTGGAAATCCCGCCTGGCGTTGCTGCTGACATTCTGGGCTGTTCCCTGATTTATGAGTGACTTTGCCTGTAGATGACGTTGGTTGTGACTAACACCATGCGGTCAATGTGCCGCCTGCTGAATCGACGGTCAAGAGGTGGTGCCGCAAGGTTCTTGACCGTGAGTCCTTCTCCACGAGGCCTTTCCTCGCAACACCCTTCATTGCGGAACCTTTCACCCATCGCACCGCCATGCATCCTTCAAATGACGAATTGGCAAGACACTGCCACGTAAAGGTGGCGAAATCTGGACAAGATCGAATCTCCATTCGACATTGTTGGACAAATGCCGGCGTGAGGCGAATTCCTGCGCGGCGCGGCAGATCCGGCGCCGTTGCTGCGGTGAGGGAATGCCGGTTACATCGGGCTGCCGCCGAAATTTCACTTCACAGAAAATGATCACCCGGTGGCGGTATGCCACGATATCGATCTCGCCATTCCGGCCACGCCACCGGCGGGCCAGAATACGGTGCCCGGTCAGCCGCAGCCAGATCATCGCCAAAGTCTCGGCGCCCCGCCCCTGACGCTCGGACTGGCGGCGGTCACGCATTCCGGTCCGGCGCTGCGTCTGTGTCGGCGTTCAATTCCAGGGCCAGCCGATAGACCCGGTTGCGCGGCAGGCCGGTCGTCTCGACCACCGATTTCACCGCGTCACGAAGCCGCTGTCCGTCAAGCTCGGCGCGAAGCATGGCTGTTAACTGGGCATCGTCAAACGCTGGTTCATCATCCGATTTTCCCGCCACCAGCACCACGATCTCGCCCTTCAGGCGCGACATGCCGGCGATCTGTGATGCCAGCTCGGCAAGATCGCCACGCAGTACCTCCTCATGCATTTTGGTCAGTTCGCGCGCCACGACGGCCTGCCGCGGGCCCATGATGTCCGCCATGTCTGAAAGGCTCTGTGCCAGCCGCGCCGGCGTTTCGAACCAGATTGTTGTCGCCGCAAGATCGCACAATTCGGTGATCTGGCTTCGCCGCGCCCCGCCGCCGCTGGCAAGAAAGCCGGCAAACATGAAGCGATCGCTTGGCAGTCCGGAGACAGCCAGCGCCGCGAGCACGGCGCTGGCACCCGGAACGGCCTGAACCGGGATGCCCTGTTCGCGGCAGGCGGCGACAAGCTTGTACCCGGGATCGGAGACCAGCGGCGTGCCGGCATCGCTGACAAGCGCGACAGATTTTCCCTGTTCAAGCTGCGCGATGATCCAGGGCCGCATCTCTGCCCCATTATGGTCATGATAGGGCACCATCCTTGCCATGCTGCTGGTGCCTGTCAGCCGCAACAGCTTGCGGGTCACCCGCGTGTCCTCGCAGGCGATCACCTCGACCGCCGCCAGCGTTTCGGCGGCGCGGCGCGAGAAATCACCGAGATTTCCGATCGGGGTTGCGACAAGTATGAGAGTGCCGGCGGCGGTCATGTCATTTCCGTCATGGCGAGCGTGCGGGTCAGAAGATATAGCCGATTAATGACTTGCGCGCAAAAACAGGTCATCATGATGTACAGGCCGAAGGGAGAGGGTGGATGACAAGGTTGTGGCAGCTCGGTGTGGCGTTGGTCCTGGTGACGGGTCTGGCGGGATGCGGCGTGGCTGTGGATCAGCGCACGCTTCAGACGACAGCCGCCCCGTCCCAGGCAAGCCGCGCCGACACGGCCATCACCCCAACTCCCGAAGCAGCACCCGAACAGGTTTCCGACGCGCCATCCGCAACGGTCACGACAGACCGGACACTTGTGCAGACCCCGGCAAGCGCTGAAATCCAGACAGATTTTGCGGCAGATACTGCCCCAGATATTGCTACAGATATCGCTACAGATGACGGCGAGGTGGACATAGCTGCCGATGAAGATGTCGAGATTGCCAGTCTTGCCCCGTCGGCGGCGGCAAGCATCGATGATCTTCTGAAACCTGAAGAACCGGCTGAAGCGCAACCCCCGCAGGTGACAACGCCGCCGCCGCCGGAGGATGCAGCAAAAGATCAGGCTGATGGTGACGGTGATCTGGATGTCAGTTCCGCCCCCGGCACGCCCTTATTGCCCGCCGGTGACGCGGTCCGGGAGAATGATGGCGAAAGGGATGAAGGCCAGAAAGGTGAAGGCCAGAAAGGTGATGGCCAGACAGATGATGCCGGTATAGCAGGGGATGTGGTGGGGAATATCATCTGGAATCTCGAAGCTGCCAATCGCGCACAGCCGCCGCCACCGCCGGAGCCACAGATTCCGGTCGGCCCTGATCCGTCACTGGCAAGTGACGCGCTGGAGGCCGCCTTCGCGCAGATCGCCAGACGCGGACATTCATTGCCGGATGATGTGTTCGTGCTGCCACCAAAGGTGGCGGGCACGACCCGTATCGCGCTGTTGATCCCGGTCAGCGGCCCCCATGCCGCGCTTGGTGCCGAGCTGCAGAAAGGTGCTGAACTGGCCCTTTTCTCAGTGCGCAATCCAAAGGTCGAACTTCTTGTTTTTGATACGCATGGTGACGGGCCAGACGTTGCCGCCAGCCAGGCGGTGGTCGCCGGGGCGGATATTGTTGTCGGGCCGCTCTTCTCGGACGCTGTTGTCAGCGCCCGCAAGATTGTCAGGCAGGCCAATATTCCGATGCTGGCGCTGTCGAACAACCTGAAGATAGCCGACAGTGGCAGCTGGCTTCTTGGCTATGTGCCGGAACAGCAGGTCGATGTTATCCTTGGCCACGCATTGACAGCGGGCGGCAACAGGGTCGGGATTATCGCCGAGGACGCCCCGTTCGGTCAGACACTGGCCCGGCATGCGGTGGACAGGCTGGCGCAGTTCGGACTCCGCCCGGTGGACTCGCTGATGCTGACAAGCAGCATGCTGGCAGACGAGGATCAGCTGAGATCGGCGATCCGGACCTTCACCGGCTATCAGCCGCCGGCCGCCGATGAAACGGCACCGGCCTTTGCAGACTTGCCGCCGGCACGGTTTGACGCCCTGCTGTTTGCCGGAAGCGCCGATTTCGCGCTGCGCACCGCGCCCGTCCTTGCCTATTACGATGCCGACCCGGAACGGGTTCTCTATCTTGGCAACGCGCAATGGAACCAACAGCGGATTCTGACCGAACCGTCGCTTCAGGGCGGTGTGTTCGTCTCGCGGCCAACCGGCCGTGATGACGCCTTCAACAGGCTCTGGTCCGACATCTGGAGGTCACGGCCGGGGGTGTTGGCACGGCTCAGTTTTGATGCCATGGCGATGGCGACGGTGCTGACCGGCCAGCAACGCCAGCTCTGGCAGGCCGCGCTGGAATCGGAATCCGGTTTCAGCGGGTTCAGCGGCGCCTACCGGTTGCTTCCCGGCGGCGGAAATCAACGCGCCTTCGAGCTTCGCCGGATCGAGAATGGCGTGTCAGCCATGTTGCAGCCGGCTCCGGATAAAATTTAGGGGGCAGGATCTAGGCGGGCATGAGATCGGCCAGAATGCCATCAAGAAGCAACCGCCCGGCGGGGGTTGCCCGAAGTTGCCCGTCGCTATTCTCCAGCATTCCGGACTCCACAAGCCGGTTCAGCGCGGTCTCGTCAAGCCATGAGGCGCGGCTTCCGAACCGGGCCTCCATGGCCGGCATCGACACCCCCTCGGCAAGACGCAACCCCATCATCAGCCATTCGGCGACGCTGTCCGCGCGTCCATCCTCGGTAATGATGTCGATGGCATGGCCGGACTCCCCGACCGCTTCCAGCCAGGCTGCCGGGCTGCGGCGCGTGGCAAGGCCCAGCCTGCCATCAGGCAGAGTGAGGCGCCCATGCGCACCGGGCCCGACGCCGAGCCAGTCCTGCGCCCGCCAATAGACCAGATTGTGACGGCAGGCCTCGCCGGCGGCAGCATGATTGGAAATCTCATAGGCGGGAAGCCCGGCGTCGGTCATGACGTCGTTGGTCATCTCATACATCTCGGCTGCCTGATCGTCCGGCGGGATCAGTGTCTCGCCGCGACGTGTGCGGGTGTGAAAGACGGTCCCCTGCTCGATGGTCAGCTGGTATAGCGACATATGCGTCAGGCCAAGATCGAGCGCTTCGCGCAGCTCATTTACCCAGCCGGCAGCTGTCTGGCCGCGCTGTGCATAGATCAGATCGATCGAGACGCGCGCGAAATGCTGCCGCGCTGCCGAGATGGCATTACGGGCCTCATCGGCCGAGTGTTCGCGCCCGAGAAAGGCAAGCCCTTCGTCACGAAGCGACTGTACACCAAGCGAGATCCGGTTCACCCCGGCGGCGTGAAACCCCTCGAACATGGCAGCTTCACTGGAAGTCGGATTCGCCTCGGCGGTGATTTCCACATCATCGGACAGTCCGAAAAGCCGCTCAGCTTCGGCGACAATACCGGCGACCAGAGATGGCGGCATCAGGCTTGGTGTGCCGCCGCCGAAAAATATCGAGACAAGCTTGCGTCCGGCGCCGTAATGCGCCGCCATATGCGCCATCTCGCGGTGATAGGCGGCGGCAAAGCGCGCATGATCGATATCCTGCGCGACGTGGGAGTTGAAATCGCAATAGGGGCATTTGGCGCGACAGAACGGCCAGTGGATGTAGAGCGCCAGCGGAGTTTTGCTGCTGCTGCTCATGCAAAGCAGGCATCGACCAGCCCGGCAAAGGCGCGCGCCCGGTGCCCCATGGCCAGCTTGGTCTGCGGCTCCATCTCGCCAAAGGTGATGTCATGCCCCTCGGCAACGAAAATCGGATCATATCCGAATCCGCGGTCGCCGCGCGGCGGCCAGACAAGCTGCCCGTCGATCCGTCCCTCAAATCCTTCCTCATGGCCATCGGGCCAGCACAGCACAAGCGCGCAGATGAAATGTGCCCGCCGATCGGTGCCACCGGTGGCGGCAAGCGAGCTTTCCACTTTCTGCATTGCCAGAATGAAATCCTTGTCCGGTCCGGCCCACCGCGCCGAATAGATTCCCGGGGCACCATTCAGCGCCGGCACCACGAGGCCCGAATCATCGGCAAGTGCCGGCTTGCCAGTCGCCGCCGCGGTGGCCCGCGCCTTCAGCGCCGCGTTGCCTAGAAAGCTGTCCTCGGTTTCCTCCGGCTCGGGAAGATCATAGGTCCTTGCCGAGGTGACAAGGAACGGCCGGCCGGCGAAAAGCGCCGTGATCTCACGCAATTTGCCGTCATTGTGCGAAGCAATGACCAGCTCGTCCTCGGTGAACATCCGTGCCATGGGTCAGCCTGTCGTTACCGGTCCCGTCGATCAGAACGCGCCGCGCACGGCGGCGGCCTGCAGCGTGAAAAGCTGCTGGCATCCGGCTTCTGCCAGATCGAGGATCCGGTTCAACTCGTCGCGGCTGAAGGGTCGTTCCTCACCTGTCGCCTGGATTTCGACCAGCCCGCCATCGGCGCTGAGAACAAAATTCGCATCAACCTCGGCGGCGCTGTCCTCGCCATAATCAAGATCGGCGATCGGCTGGCCCTGCCAGACGCCGCAGGAAATGGCGGCGACGTGGTCGGTCATCGGCTGTCGCGTGATCGCGCCAGACAGCAGCATTTTCTCGCAGGCGATCCGCAACGCCACCCAGGCACCGGTGATGGCCGCGGTTCGCGTGCCGCCATCCGCCTGGATCACGTCGCAATCCAGCTTGATCTGATGTTCGCCAAGCGCCTCCAGATCGGTGACGGAGCGCAATGCCCGCCCGATCAGACGCTGGATTTCAAGGGTCCGCCCACCCTGCTTGCCGCGCGCCGCCTCGCGGTCGGTGCGGCTGTGTGTTGCGCGGGGCAGCATGCCGTACTCGGCCGTCACCCACCCGCGCCCGGTGTTGCGCAGGAAATGCGGAACGCGATCCTCGACCGAGGCTGTGCACAACACATGCGTGTTGCCGAATTTTGCCAGGCAGGAGCCCTCGGCATGCAGAGAAACGCCAGCTTCAAGCGTCACGGAGCGGAGATCGGCGGCCGTGCGGCCAGAGGAACGATTCATGGAACCCTCACAAAGATGTATCGGTCCGGCCCTGCCCTGGATGCATCTATGCATCTGTTGCCACATTGCCATATTGCCGCGGCGAGGCAGGGGACGGGCAGACCGGCATTGACCCGTTATCAGGCGTTACCCTAAGCTGGAAAGATGAATGACGCCACCCTTCTTGGCCTGAAACCAAGGGCGATTGAAATTTTCAATGCGCTCGTTGCCGCCTATCTCGAATCCGGCCAGCCGATCGGTTCAAAGACGCTGGCACAGCGGCTGCGTCTTGATCTGTCGCCGGCGTCGATCCGCAGCAACATGAGCGACCTCGAGGCGGCGGGGCTTTTATTCTCTCCGCATATCTCGGCCGGGCGCGTGCCGACCGAAACCGGTCTGCGGATGTTTGTCGACGGGTTGATGGAATACAGCTCCGATCTGACGGATGAGGACCGGATGTCGATCGATGGCGAATGCGCGATGCGCGGTATCTCTGTCGATGATCTTCTGGAAAAGACGACGCGCACCCTGTCCGGCCTGTCACGCTGTGCCAGCCTTGTGCTGTCCTCGAAAAGCAATGCCGAACTGCAGCATTTCGAATTCGTGCCGCTTGGCGAGAATCGGGCCCTGGCGGTACTGGTGCGAATGGATGGCCGTGTTGAGAACCGCCTGATCGATCTGCCTGCCGGTGTGCCGCAATCGGCGATGATACGGGCCAGCAACTATATGAATGCGCGGCTGTCGGGGCGTGATCTCCTGGCTGCCACCGGGCTGATCCGGTCCGAGATCGCCGCGCACCGCGCCGAACTCGACGAAATGTCACGCCAGCTTGTCGAGGCCGGTGTTGGGCTGTGGACCGGGGGCGAGGCAGCAGAGGATGCCGTGCTGGTGATGCGGGGCCAGGCCAATCTTCTTGAGGATCTCGAGGCTGGTGATGATCTCGATACGATCAGGCAGCTGTTCTCCGAGCTCGAGGCGCGGGAAAACGCGCTGCGCCTTCTGGAGGCGACAAGCGGCGGCGACGGGGTGAAGATCTTCATCGGCGCCGAGCACCGGATGTTCGTGAATACCGGCTGCTCGCTGGTCATCGCGCCCTATCACAATGCTGACAGGAATGTCATTGGCGCCATCGGCGTTCTGGGGCCGCGTCACATGAACTATGCCAGGATCATCCCGATGGTCGATTATACCAGCCGTGCCATCGCCGCCGTCCTCAGTTGATGTCCTGAAGATGACCGATTGATTCGGCCAGCGTCTGCTGCAGCGCCGTCAGCCAGCCATGTCCGGCAATGTTGTGGAGCGCGATATAGCCTTGATGATGGCCCCATAGCACCACGCCTCCGATGGCAATTCCGGTACCCAGGATAATGATCGGCCAGTCCGGACGCGCCGCATCGCCGGTTCCATGATAAGGAAAACTGACAGAGCAACAGGGACAGCTCAGGCGTAGCGGCGTGGCGGGTGATATGCGCCTGTTCCGCAGCCGTCCCGGTACCCGCAACTCCGCGTTGCAGACATGACAGACAATGAAGTGGTGGCTTTGCCGCGCCGAGACCGATCTGTCGAGGGGGTGCCGGATTTCATGCGCAGGCCTGAAATCATCATGCGGGCCTAGCCGCTGAACGGTGAAGACATGGCGGCAATGATGACATCGCACCGGCATGTCGTAATAGCGTCGCAGGCTGTCAGGCACCGTGAGGGTTTTCTGGCAATGCGGGCATGTCAGCTGCATTGGTGATCGCGACCCGTTGACTGGACGGCGGGATGTGCCGTCCGCTCCTTTGTGCCGCGACAGTGACTAAAAAATCGTTAGCAAAGTGAAAAAATAAGCCCGGTCGGTCAGGTGTCCGATCAATCTTCGGATTCCGGGGCCGCGGGGGATGTCTTCGCGCGGGTGG
>Ga0181592_10001452_pt1 | contig 19180 bp, 18 predicted proteins | sample 071ome_20_FD_133755 | JGI IMG/M metagenome (GOLD analysis project Ga0181592, IMG submission 133755) | Coastal salt marsh microbial communities from the Groves Creek Marsh, Skidaway Island, Georgia - 071412BT metaG (megahit assembly) | ecosystem: Environmental > Aquatic > Marine > Intertidal...
ATTATAGGGTTTGCCCATGGTGCCGAACTGGGATTTGAGCCCTGATGCGCGGGTTGCGGTAAGGCCGATCGCCTGACGCCGCTGGCCGCGATCAAGGCCAAGCAGACGTGCAGAGGCAAGTGTCGCCCCGAACGCTCCGGCGGTTGCTGTCTGGTGAAAGCCTTTGTTGTAATGGGCCCGGCCAAGGCGGGCGCCGATCCGGCAGGCCGCCTCAATGCCGATAGCATAGGCATCAATCATCGAAGCAAGGTTCATATCCTCCGCTTCGGCCAGCGCCAGCACCGCAGGGTATATCGCCACCGACGGATGGCCGACATAGGCAAAATGCGTGTCATCGTAATCCAGCGCGTGACTGGTTGCGCCATTGGCAAGGGCGGCGGCGCGTGGCGCCACCCGGCATGATGACCCGAAAAGGGAGGCATGCCCTTTGCTGTCTTCGCTTTCAGCAAGATTACGGAGGATCACGCTCACCTCTTCGCTCCGTCCGGCACGGGCAACGGCGGCCCAGTCAAAAAGCGCATCACGCGCCATATTCAGCACAGATGAAGGCAAGGCATCAGCCGGTGTTTCGCTGAGGTTGAGAATACTGTCAAGAAAGGCGGAATGGGTCATGGTCGTTCAGTAGGATTTCGGCAGGCCAAGGATATGCTCGGCAATGTAGGACAGGATCAGGTTGGTGGAAATCGGCGCAACCTGATAAAGACGGGTTTCGCGGAATTTGCGTTCAACGTCATACTCTTCGGCGAAACCAAACCCGCCATGTGTCTGCAGGCAGGTTTCCGCCGCTTCCCAGGAGGCATCCGCCGCCAGCATCTTGGCGATATTGGCCTCCCCGCCGGGGTCTTTGCCGTCATCATAAGTTGCCGCGGCACGGTAGACGATGGCCTCGGCGGCAAGCATATGGGCATATGCCCTGGCGACAGGGAACTGGATTCCCTGATTCTTCCCGATGGGATTGCCGAACACAGCGCGGTCATTGGCGTAGCTGGTCGCCTTGTCGATAAACCATTTGGCATCACCGATGCATTCCGCGGCAATGAGGATACGTTCGGCGTTCATGCCGGAAAGGATATAGCGGAACCCCTTGCCTTCTTCCCCGATAAGGCAACTTGCCGGGATGCGCATATTGTCGAAGAAAACCTCGGTCGTGGAATGGTTGATCATGGTGCGGATCGGGCGGATGGTCATTCCGTTTCCGATGAGATCTTTCATCTCAAGAAGAAAGACCGAAAGCCCGTCGGTGCGCTTGGCCACCTGGTCACGTGGTGTGGTGCGGGCCAGGAGCAGCATGAGGTCTGAATGTTCCGCCCGGGACGTCCAGATTTTCTGGCCGTTTATGATATAGTCATCGCCATCTTTTTTGGCGGTGGTACGTAAGGACAGAGTATCCGTGCCGCTGGTCGGTTCGGTCACGCCAAAAGCCTGGAGGCGGAGAGAGCCATCCGCAATACGAGGCAGATAGGTCTTTTTCTGCGCATCATTACCGTGACGCAGGACTGTTCCCATCGTGTACATCTGGGCATGGCAGGCGGCGGCGTTGCACCCCTGGCGGTGAATTTCCTCCAGAATGACGGCCCCTGCGGTCAGGCTCAGACCAGTGCCGCCATATTCTTCGGGGATGAGTGCGGCCAGATAACCTGAAGTTGTCAGCGCCTCGACAAATGCCTCCGGGTATTCCCTGGCGGCGTCACATTCCTGCCAGTAGGGTCCGGGAAAATCCTGACACAGCGCGGCAACACCGTTTCGGATTTCTTCAAGAAGGCTTGCATCAGTCATGGAAAACTCCGGATAAAATCACTGAACTCACACCCTACAGCCTATAGGCATGTTGGTGTTCGAGAAAGAGGAAACTGTGATAAATGCCAGGTTGATGAGCAAAAAACAAACTTAATTGCCAGCCCGTTCAAGTACCTTCCGGCGGGCCTGATCAATGGCACGGATCATGGCATCATGCGTGAAGGGATAGTTATCCCAGGCGGTCTTCTGGAGCGCATGTCGTCCGGCCGTATCATCGACAAGAGACCGGATTGCCCGGGCAAGACTGGCCACATCCGGTGTATCGATCAGCATGGCTCTTCCTTCCGCGTATTCAGGAATGCCGCCACGCCGGCTGGCAATCAGGGCCGCACCGAACATCAGGGCTTCGATCACCACCCGTCCAGCCGGTTCCTGCCATTGTGAGGGAACGAGGATGATTTCGGCACCGGCCTGATACCGCTGGACATCTTCATAAGGCAAATGCCCGAGGAGAGTGGCCTGCGCACCAAGCGGGGCCAGCCGGTCCTTAACATCTTTTTCATAGGATGACGGCGCGGGGCCATTGCCGCGGCGTGCCCCGATCATGACAAACTGCCAGTCCGGGTAATCGGGCAGAACGGTGGCGGCGGCCTCGGCGGCTTCAAGCATACCTTTTTCCGGCACCATACGTCCTACAACAAGGATAGTCTTTGTCTTGGGGGGTGGGGACAGGCAGGGGCGGTCGGCACCAAAAGCCGTCAGGTGAAAGAGGGAAGTATCAGTCTGTTCCGGCAGAAAGCCATCCTGAAAGCAGCGGATCAGGTAATCCGAGACAGCGAACACACCAGCGAGCACCCCGGCAAGATGAAGCCGCTCTTCAAGGCTGCGTGCGCCTTTCATGTCCCGCGGATCGTTATGCAGGACAAGAACAACCGGGATATCAGGCACCGCCTCGGCAATCATACGGGCCAGCGCACAGCGTCCGTGCACCTCAATCAGACTGGGTCGTTCGGCTTTGGATAATCGTTTCAACCATGCAAGATACCCCTTGCCGAGACCGATATTCCGGCCATGAATAAACCGGTGCCATGTACGAATACCCCGATAGGAAAAGCCGGATAGGGGCCCCTCATCCAGCGGCTGACCAAAGACAGTGACCGTGTTCTGGAATTTGCTTCCTTTAAGACCATCATGGGCAACTCTCGCCACCGCTCCCGCTCGGCGATCGGTAAACTGTTCTTTTGCTGGCAGAATGACGTGAAGCGACACGATTTCAGCTTCCCTTTACAGGTCATGTTATACAAAGCCTCATATCATGTATCTGGGCTTTCTGTCCAACCCGGGTGCATCAGGGCGTCATGGCGTAGCAGGATTGTATTGCGCATGGCCACAACTGAAGGCACCATGGAAAGGGTCCCGGCAGGGTGCCGCATGACCAGCAGATTAAAGGAGGGTTACCATGGGCAGATTAGAAGGTAAGACCGCGCTTGTGACGGCGGCCGGGCAGGGCCAGGGGAGGGCTGTTGCGCTGGCCATGGCCGAAGAAGGCGCAAAGGTTTTCGCAACCGATATCAACGATGAGCTGTTGGCAGCTGTAAAGGCAGAAAACCCGGCTATTGAAACCTTTCCTCTCGATGTCACCGATGCGGCGGCAATCCGGGCCGCGCCGGAGAAGACAGGGCCTGTCACCACGCTGTTCAACTGCGCGGGTCATGTTCATCACGGCACCATTCTTGACACCGATGATGATGATTTCACCATGGCCTTTACCCTCAATGTCCAGTCGCAGTTCCGGCTCATCAGGGCGTATCTGCCGATGATGCTGGAGGCTGGTGAAGGATCGATCATCAACATGGCGTCGGTTGCCTCCACCATCAAAGGGGCACCGGATCGCTGTCTTTATGGGTCCACCAAAGCCGCTATCATGGGCATGACCAAGGCCGTGGCAAGGGATTTTGTCGATCGCGGGATCAGATGCAACGCGCTCTGCCCGGGTACCATCCTCACCCCGTCCCTGGAAGAAAGAATGCGGGCCCGGGGAGATCTTGAAAAAGCCAAGGCTGAGTTTCTCGCGCGCCAGCCCATCGGCCGTTTTGCAACACCAGAAGAAGTCACAGGCATCGTCATCCATCTGGCATCGGATGAATCGCGCTTCACCACCGGCACGTTCCAGATTGTCGACGGAGGCTGGGCGCTGTGAGACTATCCGGCGGAAATCAAACCATCGGCTTTCTTGGCGCCGGGCTGATGGGCCGGGGGATGGTGATGCGTCTTCTGGATGCGGGACGTGATGTTCGCATCATGGCGCATCGCAATCGCGCCCCCATTGATGCGCTGATCTCCCATGGGGCAGTCGAAGAGGCTGATCCTGCTTCGCTTGCCGGGGTGTCGGATGTCGTGATCTTTTGCCTGCCCAACGCGGATATCGCCGCCAGAGTGCTGGACCAGATCCTGCCGTCATCACGTCCGGGCATGCTGGTGATCGACTGCACCACGAGTCATCCTGATGCGGTGGTGGAACTGTCGGAAACAGCGGCAGAAAAAGATGTCCTTTACGCTGAAGCACCGCTGACAGGGGGTGTCGCACAGGCGGAGGCGGGAACACTTGGTGCTATCCTAGGTGCTGCCGAAGATGTGGCCGAAAAAGCGCGTGCTGTGCTTGAGCCCTGCTGTTCGGCCATTGAACATATGGGCCCGGTCGGGATGGGGGCCACTACCAAACTGATCAGCAATTTTCTTTCCCTCGGGACAGCAACGCTGGTCATGGAGGCTATGCGGGGGCGCGTGATCATGGTGTGGACTGGGAGAAATTCTATCGCCTTGCCTGCCAGGGTTCCGGCCATTCGATGAGTCTGGACCGGATCGCTCCGGCGGCGATTGCCGGTCGTCATGACGGCTATGTGTTCAGCCTTGAGAATACGATCAAGGATCTGGGGTATATTGAAACCCTGCTCCGGCAGAATGGCGATGCGGGACGTCTGGCCTCGCTTCTCCTTGATATCGTGAAGGAGGGCGCAAAGTCGCGGGATGGACAGGCGTATCTGAGCAGTCTTCTCAACGACAGATAAGCTCATAATAAATGGTCAGGTGATATCCTCTGCTGTAGCATCGGTGATCTGGTGAACTTCGATGACATTGCCGTCCGGATCATAGAAGAAAATCTGGTGCCAGCCAGCAACAGCCCTGTCTCCCCAGTCCGAATAGGGTATTCCGTTTGTGTCAAGATGTGCCTTGAACGCCTCAAGATCATCGGTGCGATAGGCGATATGCCCGCGGGCCACCGGATTGACAATCTGTCCTGTTCGGAAACCGGCGCCGATATCACGTGCCGCCAGATGCATCTGGATATTGCCGTCGGTCACAAAGGCGACATCACCGTCATATCCCTTCTTTTTTTCAAGCCGGGGCAAGCCTTGTGTTTCCCGGTCAAGCCCGAGAACATCGCGGTAGAAAGCATCCATCTCCCCGACCTGGGTGGTTGAGAGATTGATATGGTGGAGATAAAGTTTCATCCTCTGCCTCAAAACGCTGCCATCGATTGCACACCAGCATGGCACAGACCCGGCTTCATTACCATGGCGTGAGGCCGGTTTTGCGCGAAAGCCATTGACAGCAGGCATGGGGGATGAATGATGAATACCTGAAGGGAGAGGCCATTCACATGCTGGCGATGACACAAGATAAGTTAGAGATATTTCTTGAAAAGGAATTCCCGCAGATTGCCCCTGATATCCGCATCCATCATCTGGATGAAAGCGGAATTTCAGTGGATATGCTTGCCGCATCAAGGCATCTGCGGCCCGGCAACACGGTCTCAGGGCCGACACTTTTCACCCTTGCCGATGTGGCCTTCTATCTTCTGATCCTGTCCCGGATAGGACCGGAAGCGCTGACCGTGACAACAGGCGCACATATCAACTTCATGCGCAAACCTGAGCCGGGAACACTCCGTGCCTATTCCCGTATTCTCAAACTCGGGCGAAGCCTTGTGGTGGGGGATGTGGAAATCTGCAGCCCTGATGATACGGCGCGCGCACGCCCCTTTGCCCATGCCAGCCTGACCTATTCCATTCCACCAGGATCGTCGCAACCATCTTCAGGAAAGAATGTATCATGACCAGTATGCCAAAACCTGTCGCCGTGGTCACCGGGGCTGCCCGGGGCATCGGCCTTGCCACCACCAGACAGTTTCTTGATGCCGGATGGCGAGTGGCCATGGTGGATCGCGATGAAGATGAGCTGATGGCTGTGGTCAAAACCTGTCAGGGTGCCGAAGCCTTCCTTGCTGATGTGTCAAGCGAGAGTGATGTTGCTGAGATGACCAGATCGGTCCTTGATTGGGGCGGGGGTGTTGGTGTTTTGGTGAACAACGCAGGTGTGGCTGATTTCGGGCCGATTGAAGAGATGGATTTTGCCCGCTGGCGCCGGGTGATGGCGACAAATCTCGATGGTGTTTTTCTCTGCTCCCAGGCCATGATACCCGCACTCAAGGAAAGCCGGGGCAGCATTGTGAATATAGCCTCTATCTCCGGGCTTCGGGCATCGACGCTGCGGGTGGCGTATGGCACATCCAAGGCGGCGGTGATCCAGCTGACGCTTCAGCAGGCGGCAGAACTCGGGGAATACGGCATCCGCGCTAACTGTGTTGCCCCCGGTCCTGTCCGGACCAAGCTTGCCATAGCGGTGCATACGCAAGACATTATCGATGCCTATCACGATGCTATCCCGCTCAACCGTTATGGCAGTGAAGATGAAATCGCATCGGCCATTGTTTTTCTGGCATCGGAGAAGGCCAGTTATATCACCGGCCAGACGCTGGCGGCCGATGGCGGGTTCGAGGCCACAGGGGTTGGCCTGCCAGCCCTTCGCCAATAGCTGGCTTTACCTGTCTTTATCTGGTTCCGATAGCCGCACCGCTTACGGTCAGGTCACCGCCGATCAGGCCATAGAGAAACCCGGCCTCCTCCCCGCCCGGGCCAAACAGGCTGCCGGTGATCGATGCCTGATCAAGGGGGATCAGCTCACCCCCGAAGCTGAGGGTAACGTTACGTCCTTCATGGAAAATATAACTCTTTTCAAGATCGACAGACGCATCTATCGCCATGCCGCCACCTGTTAATGAGAGCTCACCCCCAAGCTGATCGAAATCAAGGGTTAATCCTCCGGTCGCCACGCCGTTGAGAGGGACGCCGCCCGCCTCGCATCCGATGCAGGTCCAATGGCTTTTCAGCCCGTAGCTGGCCTGACCGGTCAGGACAGCGACGGGGCGCCGACCCCAGAGCAGATACCGGCCCGGGTCACGCTGCGCTGAAATGGCGGATTGCAGATACTGAAAGCGGGAAAATTGTGTCGGGATCTGCTCCGTGCTTGAGAAGGACGGTGAAGGCAGTTTGGCCAGAACAGCATTAGTGGCAGGGTCTTCGCCGGCAAGCTCAAGTCTTGCGCTGTCGCTTTCTATCAGGCTTATCCATGGCCGGCCTTCTCCCTCCAGATGTTGCATGAGCTCAGCCGCCTGACCCTGATCAAGGCTTGATTGTGCCGGTGCGGTGATAACAAGAGGTGGGGCGGGGGCAGTGCTTCCCCCGCCCCCGCAACCTGCCAGGCCGGAAGTGAGACTTGCAAGGATAAACAAAAAACCCCACCTTGCTGGGATGACGAGGTCAGGCTGCATGATCTCAATGTACTGTGAAAAAAAGTGGCCTGGAATCGCGCTTCGGCATAGACTTTATCAACCTGACGCATGAGGATGCCTGCCCAAACGAGATTTCAGGTTTTTTGTTCCAGCGGTCATTGCGACAAAAGGCATGTGAAAAAACTTATGGAAGGAAAAATCATGAAGTTTCTTTTTCAAGTCCGGCTTTTTGCCATGCCGCGCTGGGAGACAGCGTTGAGCCGTGCGACCCTCCTCGTCACCCTGATTTTTGCAGGCGTTATGACCAGGTCCGGTGTTGCCGAAACCGTCTATTTCAATGCCTGGGGAGGTTCGCCCGCCATCAATGATTATATCCGCTGGGCAGGTGACGAAGTTGAAAAGAGGTATGGCATCACCCTTGTTCACGTCAAACTGACCGATACAGCCGAAGCGGTGGGCCGGATCCTGGCGGAAAAGACCGCTGGCCGGACCAGTGGTGGTTCGGTTGATCTTATCTGGATCAACGGGGAAAATTTTGCCTCGATGAAACGCAACAAACTGTTGCAGGCAAAACCATGGGTGATGGACCTGCCCTCTTTTCGGTTTACGGACCCTGTGGCACTGCCGGCCATATTGAACGATTTCGCGACCCCCACCGACGGGCTGGAAAGTCCATGGGGAAGGGCACAGCTTGTCTTCGGTTACGACACCGGAGACCTTAAGTCACCACCTAAGTCGGCGGCGGCGCTTGGTGAATGGATCCGGTCAAATCCGGGGCGGTTTACCTTCCCGCAGCCGCCGGATTTCACCGGCACAAGTTTCCTTAAACAGATTCTGCTTGAGGTCGCGGCCGAACCTGCAGTCCTGCAACACCCCGCGGATCAGGTTGACGCGGAAGCCGTGATGGCCCCGCTCTGGGCATGGCTTGATGATGTGACGCCGCATCTCTGGCGGCAGGGCCGTCATTATCCGGCCAATTATACCGCCATGGTCCAGTTGCTCGGGGATCGTGAAATCAGCATTGCCATGGCCTTCAACCCTGCCGAGTTTTCCAACAATATCTCTTCAGGTGTTCTGCCCGATACGGTGCGAAGCTATATTCATGACGGCGGCACCATCGCCAATGTGCATTTCGTTGCCATCCCGTTTAACGCATCGGCCCCACAAGCTGCGATGAAAGTTGCAGATTTTCTTCTCTCGCCTGAGGCCCAGTTGCGCAAAGCCGACAGTTCCGTCTGGGGAGATCCGACGGTACTGGCCATGTCCAGATTACCGGCAGCGGACCGGGCGGCGTTTGATGCGCTTCCGCGCGGCATCGCAACCCTGACCGAAGCTGAGCTGGGCAAAAGCCTGGCTGAACCGCACCCATCCTGGATTCCCCTTATAGAAGAGGAGTGGCAGAAACGCTTTGCCAGCGGCAATTAGAAAATCCATACGAAGGGCAGAGGGCTGATGCGCGGGATAATCATGGCTGTTCTTCTCCTCCCTATCATGGCAGGGGTTACAGGGGTGGTGCTTCCGGCCTTCGGGGTGCTGCCATCCCTTGGCCGGATCGATCCGGGCCTTGATGCGTTTGCTGAGCTTCTGCAAGTGCCGGGGATTGAGGCATCGATCTGGCTTACCCTTCGTACGGGCCTGATTTCAACGGCCCTCGCCACCGTCATTGCAGTTCTGCTGCCGGGGCTTTTGTTCCAGTCGCGGGGATTTGGTCTGCTCCGGCGATATCTGGCGCCTGTTCTTTCCCTGCCCCATGTTACCATGGCGGTGGGTCTTCTCTTTTTGCTCCAGCCCAGTGGCTGGCTGATCCGTCTTGTCTCTCCGGCGCTCACGGGCTGGACGAGGCCACCCAATCTTGCGCTGGTTCCGGATGAAGCGGGGTTGGTGCTGATACTTGGACTCATGGCCAAAGAGGTCCCTTTTCTTGTGCTGATGGTGCTCTCGTCACTGGGGCAGATCAACACCATCCCTTTGATGACATCTGCCCGGAGTCTCGGCTACGGCAAGATGACATCCTGGATACTGGTTGTTCTGCCTCAACTGTGGCCACGGTTGCGTCTGCCGGTGCTGATTGTCATGGTATTTTCGCTGTCTGTTGTTGATATGGCTGTCGTGCTTGCCCCGGGCACGCCGCCTCCCCTGGCGGTGCGGGTGCTGCGCTGGTATCAGGACCCTGATCTGAGCATGAGATTTCTGGCCTCGGCCGGCGCGTTAGTCCAGCTGGGCCTGTCGGTTTTGGGGTTTGTTGTCTTGCTGGGGCTGGAGAAAACCGCCGCCCGGGCAGGCCGGTGGCTCTCATTCCGTGGGGTAAGATATATCAGGTGGCGAAATGTTTTCCGGCATGGCACATCGGCGATACTGCTGGTGGCGGGGATTCTTCCCTTCGTGTTGGCGCTTCTCGGGTTATTCTCCGCCCTGATCTGGTCGGTGGCAGGTGTGTGGCGTTTTCCTGATGCCCTGCCCTCTTTCCTGACCTTACGTTACTGGCTTCAGCTGGAAGGGGGTCTCGGGCTTGCCCTGATGGAAACAGTGCTGATCGGAGGCATATCCGCCTTTCTTGGCGTGGTGCTGGTCATCATCTGGCTTGAGGCGAAACCTGCCCGGGCAAAGATTGCCGAAGAGCTGATTTTCATGCCCCTGCTGATCCCGCAGATCGGTTTTCTGTTCGGGCTGCAGATCATCCTGCTCTGGCTTGGTCTGGATGGCCTGCGATCGGCGTTGATCTGGGCCCATCTATTATTTGTTTTTCCCTATGCCTGGCTGACGCTGGCGCCATCCTGGCGGGCGTATCCCCGGGAATGGGACATTCTTGCCGCCACCATGGGCAAATCCTGGCCTCAACGGTTTTTCCTCATCAAGATCCCGCTTTTGCTGACCCCGATCCTGACGGCCTTCGCCATCGGATTTTCGGTCAGCGCGGCGCTCTATCTGCCCACGATTTTTGCCGGCAATGCCCGGATCCTGACGCTCACGGTGGAAGCGGTTACGCTTGCCACCGGCGCCGGACGCCAGCCCCTCGGAGTTGCCACCGGCCTTCAGATGCTGCTGCCTTTCATGGTCTTCGTGCTGGCAGGGGCGGTCAGTCACTGGCGGTTTCGCCGGTTTTCCGGTATTTCCTGAACTAAAGCAGGTCCTATAATTTTTACGCAAGATACCTTGCTCTTCCCGGCCCTTGGCGGTATAACCGTGCCAATTCATACATCATCACATGTAAAGCGCTGCGTTCCTGCGGCGGCTTTTCCCATATTCAGGAGACAGATATGCCATCACCTTTTGACGGAAAGACCATTGCCATTCTTGTTGGTAGCGGATTTGAAGAAAAACCTTTTGTTGCCCTCCAGCGTGCGCTGACGGCGGCTGGTGCGAAGGTGAAAGTGATTTCCCGCGATACCGGCCTGACCAATGGCTGGGCGGATGGTGCCTGGGGTCTTTCTTATCCTGTTGATGGGCATATTTCCGAAACACTGGCGGTGGATTACGATGCTCTTGTCGTGCCTGACGGCAAGCGGCATGTCGAAATTCTGCTGAACGAAGCGCACGCCAAGCGCATCACATCAGCATTCGTCCGTGAACATGTGCCCTCGCTTTTTATCGGCTCAGGGATGGGGCTGGCACAGGAATGCGGGCTCTCTCTTTCAGAAATTCCGGAAGAAATCACCACCATGGATGCCTTTGTGCTGGCACCTGCCGGGGGTGATACCGAAGAGATTATGGTTGCATTCAACGCCGTTATCATGAACGCTTCAGCTGAGGAAGCCGCTGCCTGAGGGCTGTCATGTCAACGCAAGCCAGACTGCCATCTCCATGTATCAGCATTTGCCAGATCAATCCTGTTGATGGCCAGTGTCTTGGCTGTTACCGGACAAGGGATGAGATAGCGGCCTGGCCACGGCTCACCACAGGTGAGCAGATCCAACTGCTTGATCAGCTGCGGGACAGGCGGGCTGAACACACCGGACGAAAGAGAAGGCCGACAAGGCGGGTTTCAACACATGGATAAGGTATCAGCCGATAAATTTTCCGGCCTGCTGGCCGAAAAGGGCGTCATCCTTGCCGATGGCGCCACAGGCACCAATTATTTTACGCTCGGGCTTGAAACCGGCCATCCGCCGGAATTCTGGAATATTGAACGTCCTCAGGTTGTCCGTGATCTGCATCGACGCTTTCTTGAGGCGGGTTCTGATCTCATTCTGACAAACTCTTTTGGCGGGACACGTTACCGGCTCAAACTTCACGCCGCCGAAGCGCGGGTGAATGAACTCAACACCGCGGCGGCAAGACTTGCCCGGCAAGCCGTCTCGGAACTTCAGGACAAGGCGGGCCGGGATGCCCTGGTCGCCGGGTCCATGGGCCCGACCGGTGAATTGTTCGCCCCTCTGGGTGCGCTTGATCATGAAAGCGCGGTGGCAGCCTTCACCGAACAGGCCGAAGCTCTCGCCGAAGGCGGGGTCGATCTCCTGTGGATTGAAACCATCTCTTCGCTTGAAGAGGTCGACGCTGCCATGAATGCAGCAAAGGCCGTGGGTCTGCCATTTGCCGCAACCATGACCTTTGATACAGCCGGTAAATCGATGATGGGTGTTGAGCCGAAGGATTACGCCCGCCATGCCCATGAAGGCGGGGCGACCGCCGTCGGGGCGAATTGTGGCGTCGGCCCGGCTGAGCTGATGCATTCCGTTATGGGTATGCGTGATGTTGATGGCGTCAGGCTGATCGCCAAGGGGAATTGCGGGATACCCGAATATCGCGACGGGTCTATCCACTATCACGGGTCACCGGAACTGATGGCAAAATATGCTGTGCTGGCCCGTGACGCTGGTATGGCGGTCATTGGCGGCTGTTGCGGGACAACACCTGAACATATTTCCGCGATGCGCCGGGCGCTCGATGAAACCCCGCCCCGGGGCCCTGCGGACAGAGCCAGACTTGAGGCCGAACTGGGGCCGGCCTGGGCAGGAATTGCCGATCAGAAAGAGGGCCGTTCCGGTCAGGGCGCCCGCCGGGGCCGCCGCCGCCGCTAGTCACGGCCGGCAATCACAGCCCCGCCTGAAAAGTCTTTCTTGCCAATCCCGGCCAGCCGTGCATACTCCGCGCCGTGGACTGGGGATCAGGCTGACTTGGAAAAGGGTTTATCATGCATATCTACCGCACTCATACCTGTAAGGATCTGCGCCTTGATGATGTAGGCAGGGAAGTTCGTCTATCGGGCTGGATTCACCGCAAGCGTGATCATGGCCAGCTTGTCTTTATCGATCTGCGGGATCACTACGGGATCACGCAATGTGTCGCCGATTCTTCCGATCCGACCTTCGCTGCGGTGGAAACCATTCGCAACGAGTCGGTGGTGACGGTAACCGGCAAGGTTGTTCAGCGCACAGAAGACACCGTGAATAAAAGCCTGCCGACAGGTGAGATCGAAGTGCGGATCGAAACCTTTGAGGTGCAGTCCGCCGCTGAGCTGCTGCCACTGCAGGTCAATTCCGATGAAGATGCCGGCGAAGAAACCCGGTTGCGCTATCGCTACCTTGACCTTCGCCGCTCACGTCCGCATCAGAATATCATGTTGCGGGCCCGGATCATCCAGTCTATCCGCCGGCGGATGGTCGAGCAGGGGTTCATGGAATTCCAGACACCGATCCTGACCGCATCCTCGCCTGAAGGTGCCCGTGATTTTCTGGTCCCGTCCCGCCTTCATCCCGGTAAATTCTACGCCCTGCCGCAGGCGCCACAGCAATTCAAACAGCTGATCATGGTCTCCGGCTTTGACCGGTATTTCCAGATCGCCCCCTGCTTCCGTGATGAAGACAGCCGCGCTGACCGTAGCCCGGGTGAGTTCTATCAGCTCGACCTTGAAATGAGCTTTGTTGAGCAGGACGATGTTTTTGCTGCGGTGGAACCGGTCATTGCCGGGGTTTTTCAGGAATTCACCGAGGCTGATGTTGTCGCCCCGTTCCGGCGCATCACCTTTGCCGATGCCATGCTCAACTACGGCACCGATAAGCCTGATCTGCGGATACCGATCATCATCCATGACGTCACGGAAACCTTCCGCGGCTCCGGGTTTGCAATTTTTGCCAAATCCATCGAAACAGGTGCCGTTGTCCGCGCCATTCCCGGGCCGGGTTGCGGCAGCCGGTCCGTGGCAGATCGCATGAACGCCTGGGCCCAGGGCGAGGGTGCTCCGGGGATGGGGTATATCATCTATGCCGAGGGCGAAGCCCGTGGACCGGTGGCCAAGGCTCTTGGCGAAGATAAGGCTCTTGAACTCAGAGATCAGCTCGGACTTGCCGACGGGGATGCGGTGTTTTTCGCCTGCGCGCCCGAAGCCGAAGCCGCCGCGCTCGCCGGCCGTGCCCGCATCAAGATTGCCGATGATCGCGAGCTTCGTGAAGACGGCTATGCCTTCTGCTGGATTGTCGATTTCCCGATGTTTGAGAAAGATGAGAATACCGGCGAAATCGTGTTCTCGCACAACCCGTTCTCGATGCCTCAGGGCGGGCTTGAAGCACTGGAAACCCAGGATCCCCTTGAGATCAAGGCCTGGCAGTATGATCTGGTGTGCAATGGGGTGGAACTGTCTTCAGGGGCGATCCGGAATCACCTGCCTGAAGTCATGTATAAGGCTTTCGCCATTGCCGGATACGGCCCTGAAGTGGTGGACAGCAAATTCCCCGGCATGATCAACGCGTTCCGGTACGGCGCGCCGCCCCATGGCGGGATCGCCCCGGGCATTGACCGCATCGTCATGCTCATTGCCCAGGAGCCGAATATCAGGGAGATCATTCTCTTCCCGATGAACGGCAAGGCCGAAGATCTGATGATGGCGGCACCATCCGAGGTCGGGGATGAGCAATTACGGGAGCTGCATATCCGTCGCCAGCTTCCCCCCAAACCCCAAACTTCAGAACCCCAGAGCAACTGAACAGACAGAAAGTGAATAGCCGCGGGCAGTCCCTCAGGTCAGCCGGAGATGCTTTTCCGGCTAAGGCCATGGGCACACCAGATGACGGCGGCAAGCAACGCGGCCGCGCCGGCCTGATGCAGGGTGCCCAGACTGACGGGCACAGCATGAAGAAGGGTGGCGATGCCGAGGGTGAATTGCACCCCCACCAGGGCCAGCATGGTATACCCCCGGCCACCCAGTCCTGCTGCTGAGGCACGCCGCCAAAGGCTGATGACACCAAGCACGACGATGAGGGCAAGGATCCGGTGGTGAAACTGGGCGGAAGCGCCGTTTTCAAAGGCATCCATCGCCCCCATTTCACCATACTCAACAGGAATAAACCCGTCCCCCATCAGCGGGTATTCGTTATAAAGTTTACCGGCGTCCATACCGGCAACAAATGCCCCGGCGACAATGGTGACCGCGAGGATCATAAGAACCCCGGCCGTGTGTCCGCCGGGCCAGGTGCCACGGCCATGACGCAGGTCAAGGGCGGTCCAGATCAGCATGCTGAAAATCAGCAATGCCATAGAAAGGTGTACCGCCAGCCTGTATTGAGAGACATCAGGGTCCTCGGCCAGGCCGGATTTGACCATCCACCAGCCAATAATCCCTTGCAGGCCCCCCAGCATGAAAAGAAGAACAAAACGCATCCCGTATCCGGAAGGCAGTTTTTTCCTGACAGCGAAAATCAAAAAGGGAAGGGCATAAGCCATCCCGATCAGCCGTCCCAATACCCGGTGCACGTATTCCCAGAAGAAAATCGTCTTGAACGCCGCCAGATCCATATCGCTGTTGATATGGATGAATTCGGGGGATTGCTGATAGAGCAGGAAGACACGTTCCCATTCACCAGCGGAAAGCGGCGGCAGAATACCCATCAGAGGTCGCCATTCCACCATGGAAAGACCACTGCCGGTAAGGCGGGTGATCCCGCCGACCACCACCATGACAAAGACAAGGGCGGCAACAGAAAAGAGCCAGATTTCCACGGGGCGGAAACCTTCGGCACCAAACATGTCTTCATCACGGTGTAAGTTCTGCATAAATGACTTCATACCTTTTTTCCGGAATGACGCCTAGATGGATGCCGGGCAGAAAGGCGTGGCGAATTGAAGCGTCAGGCTGAAATTCAGATTTTTTTGCCGGATTTCGGGCGGATATCAGTTTTTTTTTGAATATGGTCTTGACGCCGGAGGCCAGAAGTCTCATATGCACGTTGTAGTTTTCAGCACTCAAGAGGGAAGAGTGCCAATTTTCCCTCCTGTGTGTTTAATTTCAACTCTTAGGAGGACAGGCATGAAATTCAAGCCTCTTCACGATCGTGTTCTTATTCAGCGGGTGGAAAGCGAAGAAAAAACCGCTTCCGGTATCATCATTCCGGACACAGCCCAGGAAAAGCCCATGCAGGGCAAGGTCATTTCTGTCGGCTCTGGTGCCCGCGATGAAACCGGCAAGGTCGTTCCGCTGGACGTCAAAGCAGGCGACAGCGTTCTTTTCGGCAAATGGTCAGGCACCGAAGTCAAGATTGATGGCACGGAATACCTGATCATGAAGGAATCCGACATCATGGGCATTATGGAATAAGCCCTGATCTGATCCGTATCCCAACATCACATAATTAAGGAAAGGTTAACCTGAAATGGCTGCCAAGGATGTAAAATTTGGTTCAGACGCTCGCACACGGATGATGGCAGGCGTCGACACTCTCGCAAATGCAGTGAAGGTCACCCTCGGCCCGAAAGGCCGTAACGTTGTGCTGGAAAAAGCTTTCGGCGCACCTCGTATCACCAAGGACGGTGTTACCGTTGCCAAGGATATCGAGCTGAAAGACAAGTTTGAGAACATGGGCGCACAAATGGTCCGTGAAGTGGCCTCCAAAGCCAATGACATGGCTGGCGACGGCACCACCACGGCAACCGTGCTGGCCCAGTCCATCGCCCAGGAAGGCGCCAAGGCTGTTGCCGCTGGCATGAACCCGATGGATCTCAAGCGTGGTATTGATCTGGCTGTTGAAAATGTTGTCGCCACGCTGGCGTCACGTTCAAAGGCTATCACCACTTCTGCTGAAGTTGCCCAGGTCGGCACCATCTCCGCCAATGGCGAGAGCGATATCGGTGAAATGATTGCCCAGGCGATGGAAAAGGTCGGCAATGAAGGTGTTATCACCGTCGAGGAAGCCAAGAGCCTTGATACCGAGCTTGACGTTGTGGAAGGCATGCAGTTCGACCGCGGGTATCTCTCCCCGTATTTTGTCACCGATGGCGACAAAATGAAAGCCGTTCTCGAAGAGCCATACATTCTTCTGCATGAAAAGAAACTCTCCAATCTGCAGGAAATGCTGCCGATCCTTGAAAAGGTTGTGCAGTCCAGCCGTCCGCTTCTGATCATCGCCGAAGACATTGAAGGCGAAGCACTGGCAACTCTCGTTGTCAACCGTCTGCGTGGCGGGCTCAAGGTAGCTGCGGTCAAGGCACCTGGCTTTGGTGATCGTCGCAAGGCGATGCTTGAAGACATTGCTATTCTGACCAACGGCACCGTGATCTCCGAAGAAGTCGGCATCAAGCTTGACAGCGTGACCCTTGAAATGCTCGGTTCCGCCAAGCGTGTTGAAATCACCAAGGAAAACACCACCATCGTCGATGGTTCCGGTGACAAAGAGCAGATCCAGGCTCGTTGCAACCAGATCCGCGCCCAGGTCGAAGAAACCACTTCCGATTACGATCGCGAAAAGCTTCAGGAACGTCTGGCCAAACTCGCCGGCGGTGTTGCCGTGATCAAGGTTGGCGGCGCTACCGAAGTTGAGGTGAAAGAGCGTAAAGACCGCGTTGATGATGCCATGCACGCAACCCGCGCTGCCGTGGAAGAAGGTATTGTTCCTGGTGGCGGTACGGCACTGGTCAAGGCGATAGCCGGTCTTGATTCCATCAAGGGTGAAAACGAAGACCAGAATGTCGGCGTTAACATCGTTCGCCGTGCCCTTCAGGCTCCGGCACGTCAGATCGCCAATAACGCAGGCGCAGATGGCTCCGTGATCGTCGGCAAACTGCTGGAAGAAAAGAGCACAACCAAAGGCTACAACGCCCAGACAGGTGTTTTCGAAGACCTGATCAAGGCTGGTGTCATTGACCCGACCAAGGTTGTACGTTCCGCTCTTCAGAACGCGGCCTCTGTTGCCGGTCTGCTGATCACCACCGAAGCCATGGTGGGTGAACTGCCTGAACCGAAAGCTGCGGCACCTGCCCCTGATATGGGTGGTATGGGCGGCATGGGCGGCATGGGCTTCTAAACCCGGGCCAGCCCCAATACGTCAGGGAATAAAAAAGGCCGGGTTCATCCCGGCCTTTTCATGTTTATGGTTTTATGTCTATCGGCGGCCGGAAACCCACTTCCAGGCCATCGGGAAGGCCAGCACCGCGAGCACCAGTTTGAGTGCATCGCCGATCAGGAAGAGGGCAAACCCCTTGGTGGCCACTTCACCGACAAGTGCCATGCCGGCAAAATCGGTATTGACCGCATACATATAGGAAAGCCAGAGCGTGCCGGGAATATAGATGGCGATATTACCCAGAACCATCGCAACAGCGGTGCTGAACGGATGACGGTCCCAGCCCTGTTGTGCCAGCCATCCGGTCACATAGGCGGCGCCGACAAACCCCGCCAGATATCCGGCTGTCCACAGGGTGAACGGATGGGCCCAGGTCCGGGCTTCGGCAAAAACCGGAAACCAGATGCCTTCGATGAGATAGGCAATGGCGGCAAGGGCGCCAAGACGCGGGCCCAGCGCCATGCCGACAATAAGAACGGCAAAGGTCTGGCCCGTGATCGGCACAGGTGAGATCGGCAGACGGAAGACGATCTGCGCAGAAATGGCGATCAGCACGGAGCCGGCAAGGGCAAGCAGCGCATTGCGGAAAAGGGTGTTCCCCTCATTTCCGAGAATGGCATCCGCAAGGCTTGGTGAAGGCTTTAGCGAAAGTGCAGGCATGGATTTTTCCCTTTCACCTGGTAAAGGTATGTTTCGTGTGTGTTCTGACCCCGCCTCCGTCAGGGGCAAGGTCATCAATGTGGAAATCATACGCATCCGCGCCGGGAAATGCAAAATCTTATGAAAGTCATTACGCGGAGAATGATGAATGATCAGGCCCGTGGTCTAATCCTTCAGGAAACGCCGGGTTTCCGCCACCGCATCAGCCAGCCCGCAACGTATCACCTCCGCACCTTTGGGAAAGGCGCCGAGCAGGCGGCTGGGCAGGCGGCTGTCCAGCACGACAAAGACACCACGGTCATCGCCGCGCCGGACAAGACGACCAAATGCCTGACGAAGTTTCATGCTTGTCAGCCGGTCGGACCAGGCGTCACGTCCGAAAAATCCGGCTCTGGCTTTATACAGCATATCCGGTCTGGGCCACGGAACCCGGTCAAAGACGATCAGTTGCAGCGCATCTCCCGGCACGTCGATACCATCACGGACCGCATCGGTGCCAAGCAGGCAGGATTTCCGGTCTTCCCTGAAAATCTGCAGCAGGGTTGAGAGGTTCATGGCATCGATATGCTGGGAATAAAGCGGCAGGCCAGCGGCCTCAAGCGCCGGGTTGAGCGAGGCATGCACATCTTTGAGCCGCCGTATGGCGGTAAACAAGCCGAGCGCCCCGCCTCCCGACGCCGTCATCAATGCGGCCATGGCAGCTGATGTCTGGGCAGGATCATCCCTTGCCACATCACCAACCACCATGATGCGGGTCTGGCTCCGGTAATCGAAAGGTGAGGCGACGGTGGAGACCAGCGCCGGATGGGGAAGATGGCTCTCACCGCTCAACAGGCGGGCAAATCTCCATGGGTCTTGCTGCTCCGCCTCAGGTGTTTTGGCG
>Ga0181592_10001459_pt1 | contig 19139 bp, 15 predicted proteins | sample 071ome_20_FD_133755 | JGI IMG/M metagenome (GOLD analysis project Ga0181592, IMG submission 133755) | Coastal salt marsh microbial communities from the Groves Creek Marsh, Skidaway Island, Georgia - 071412BT metaG (megahit assembly) | ecosystem: Environmental > Aquatic > Marine > Intertidal...
GCCCAAAAATCGAGTATCAGAGATTGTTCGGTGAGCTGCGCATGGGCGGGTTTAACACCGGTATTATATCCTCGAAGCTGTAAATCAGTAGCGCGCGAGCGTCAGAGGCATGTTTTCCATTGCTTCACGATACCAAGTGACTATCTGGCGGCGTTCGTCTTCCTCCATCCATGATACATTGGCTGGGGGCATGGCGTGTGTCACGCCCGACTGGATGTAGATCAGGCGAGCCGCTGCTGCGATGTCCGAGGGTGTTTCCAGCAAAATGCCTTTTGGGGCGTACGTAATGCCCTCCCAGAATGGTTCACGCGCGTGGCACATAGCGCAGCGTCCGGGGACGATACTTGTGACTTCTTGGAAGCCTTCAGCGCTGGCAAAGACCTGTTCTGAGGTCGACAGTTCGCGGGATTCGCTTTCTTCCCATGTGTCCTGACGGAGCGGGGCGGTTGATAGCCACATGATCAGGACAAAGAGCACTGCCGTTACCAGCCATGTCCAGTTCGGCTGACCCTTTTTGGCGTGCATCGTGTTGAAGTAGTGTCGGATCGAGACCCCCATCAGGAATACCAGTGCGGCAATGATCCAGTTATTGTCGGTGCCAAACGCTAGTGGGTAATGGTTGCTGAGCATCAGAAAGATAACCGGCAAGGTCAGATAGTTGTTGTGGGTCGAGCGCAGCTTGGCAATTTTGCCGTATTTCGGATCAGGGGCCTTTCCGGCTTGCAGATCAGCCACAACGATCCGCTGGTTCGGCATGATAATGAAGAACACGTTGGCCGTCATAATGGTGGCGGTAAAGGCACCCAGATGAAGCATGACTGCGCGTCCAGTGAAAACCTGATTATATGCATACCCCATGATCACCAGAAGAATGAACAGAAGGATCATCAGAACGGTCGGTTGCTCGCCCAACTTTGATTTGCACAAGAAGTCATAGACGATCCAGCCGACTGTCAGGGACAGGGCCGAGATGACGATGCCAATAAATAGGCTGATTTCCGCTTTGCTCTGGTCGATTAGAAAAAGCTCTCCGCCCGCCCAGTACACAATCATCAGCAGGGCCGCGCCTGATAACCAAGTGGTGTAGCTTTCCCATTTGAACCATGTCAGATGCTCGGGCATCTGATCGGGGGCAACTAGGTACTTCTGAATGTGGTAGAATCCACCGCCATGGACTTGCCACTCTTCGCCGTCGGCAGGGCCTTGGATATTGCGGTTTAGACCCAAGTCGAGCGCAATAAAGTAGAATGAAGACCCGATCCACGCGACGGCTGTGATTACGTGCAACCACCGAACGGCAAATTCCAACCAATCCCAAATTATGGCCAATTCACCCATGCGTACCCCTCCGACTGATGATGGTTGTAAACTATCAGCGGATTTTCTTTCAAGGAAACCGAAAAATATTCCAAGCTGCTTCAAAAATAGCCTAAGAATGATTCATGGCTTATTTTGACAATATCCGCACATTTGTGCGCGTTTACGAATTGGGAAGCATGTCCGCTGCTGCCCGTGACTTGCGGATTTCTGCGGCTGTGGCTTCGTCGCGGATCTCCCAGTTGGAAGAACATCTGCATGTGCGCTTGTTCCAGCGCACGACGCGGACATTGAACGCGACCGAGCAGGGCAATCTGTTTTACCCCGGTGCCAAGAAAATTCTTGAATCCGTTGAAGAGGCCGAGGCGGAAATTGTCAGCGTAACCCAAAGCCCTAAGGGAACAATCCATATCGCGGCACCTTTGGGGGTGGGGCAAAGATTGATCGCACCGTTTGTTCCCGAATTCCGCGAGCTATACCCGCTGATTCACGTGCGGTTACGTTTGTCGGACCGCAAACTGGACCTTGCGGCCGAAGGCTTGGACGTGGCCTTTATTCTGGGTGTTCCAGAAGACTCGAACCTGCGCATTCGGAAAATAGCCGATTGTTCAAGGTTGTTATGCGCTGCCCCCGAATACATTGCCAAGCACGGAAAACCAACAGACAGCGCCGCTTTAAATGGGGGACGGTTTGACTGTCTTAACCTGCGCTATCCCGGCGCGCCCGAGTTTCAATGGCCTCTGACAACCCCGGGCGGGGTGGTGCGCGTGCCTGTCTCTGGTCCGATGGAAAGCGATCACGGAGATGTGCTGACCAACTGGGCACTGGATGGTCACGGGATCATTCTTAAAGCCCGTTTCGAAGTGGCCGAGCACCTTGCTAGCGGCCGTCTGGTACCCGTGCTTGAACACGAGCCTCCTGTGCCGGTTCAAATGGCCTGTCTTTATACTCACCGACGGCGCCAAGACCCGAAGACACGACTGTTCATCGATTTCATGGTAGATAAGATACAGCAGTCAATATAATTCGGAGCCTTGTGCTAATTAGCGTCACGTGTATTTTCTTTCACACTTCAGCGCAGAGCTTCGGTTAGGTGATGCGATGAGCGCGGTTTTGGAAATCACTTAAAAATCCAGGCGCATAAAGGAAGCGATGACTTTTGGTCAACAGTCGCAGGCGAGCTAGAGAAATACAGTATCGCCTCGATATTCTATGCATCTTTTCCCTCCCATGCTATTCGCGGCGCAGAGGACAACCGCTATCAGGAAATGTTTTTCTGGACGAACCACCCAAAGGAATGGGTGAGAGCGGTCGAGGGAGATAATCTTCTGGACCACGACCTGACAAGCGAGTTGGTCATCGCTGGTGCGGAAATCGTCGATTGGCAGGATCCGCAAATTTGGGAAAATGCGGCGCCTGCGTATGTTGTACAAGCCCAGTTGGAGCGCGAACTGGGCCTAGATCAAGGCAAAACCCTTGCTCTTTCCAGAGTTTGGGGGTCTGGAGTGTTTTCTGACATTGGTCTGAGTATGCCCAATCTGAGTACTCGCGAGCTTGATATCCTGTGGCGGGACTACCAAGAAGAGATAACCCAAATGAGCTTTGCTGTGGATGAAGCTATTCGGGGAGAGCGCAGCAGTCTTTTGATAGGTCTCACTCCCCGTGAAATGGATTGTTTGACCTATCCGGCCGTGGGACTAAGGCCCAGCGAGATTTCATTTCGGTTGAAAATTAGCCCGAAAACGTTTGAAAAGCACATCACCAACGCAAAACCAAATTGCGTGCCCGCACACGCGATCTCGCAGTGGCAAAGGCCGCCGGGCTTCGCGTACTGCACCCTCAATGGGGAAAGTTCCCCAATTGAGTGCATGCTCTTTACGGCACACTTAACTTGGCTAAGCCAAAGTTTGGGCGCACGCATTTTATCTGACTTTTTGCCTTTCGGGGAAGTCGAGTATCGTACCAGTTTTTTTATGCCGTGTGAGTGAGTGGTGGCAATGTTTAGATTGGGTGGCCGTTCCCCGAGATTATCCTCGTGGCTATCTATACTGTGCGTCCAAACGACTTAGCTTCCGCGATAGGTTGAGTATCCGAACGGGGAGAGCAGCAGCGGCACGTGGTAGTGGGCTTGCTCGGACATGCCGAACCGCAGCGGGACAATTTCTAAAAAGCGTGGGGACTCAGGCGGGGTGCCGATCGCGTCAAGATATGCACCGGCGTGAAATACCAGCTCATAGGTTCCCAATGCGAATTCGGATGCCGGCAGAATTTGCTCGTCCGTTCGACCATCATCGTTGGTGGTCAGACTGCGCAGATGGGTCCTGCCGTCACCTTCAATGCGGTAAAGGTCAATTTTCAGCCCCTCCGCCGGGCAACCGCGGGCCGTGTCGAGTACGTGAGTGGTTAGATATCCGGACATTTATGAAACTCCTGTTTGGGAACAAAATGATCCGCATTCGAGGCGCAGGCAACGATGAAAGTTCCGAAACAGTTTCAAGCAAACGCGAAAAACCGAAATGTTATTGTGTGCAATGCAAGTTGCATTGGATCCATGGCGAGGACAAAGTGTGCAGAGTTGTAAGGGAAATGGTGGGTCGTGAGAGGCTCGAACTCCCGACATCTTCGGTGTAAACGAAGCGCTCTACCAACTGAGCTAACGACCCGCCGTGAGCGTCCGTTTAGCCAAGCTTTTTCACGGGTGCAAGAGGTCTGGTTAAGTTTTTTGCGGAAAAGTTTGTTGAAATGAAATGGGCGGCTTTCGCCGCCCTTGAATTGTTTAACTTTGCGTCATCGCATCCAGAATGCGCGCCCATGACCTGATCCCTTTGTGAAAACTTTCCACATCATATTTTTCGTTGGGCGAATGGATCTGGTCATCATCTTTTCCAAATCCGATCAGCATGGCGTCCATATCCAAATAGGTTTTGAAATGTCCCGCAATCGGAATTGATCCGCCGCATCCCACAAAGGCAGCTGCATCGGGCCATTCGTCTGAGAGGGCTGTACGGGCTTGATCAAAAGCGGGATGATTGGTGGACATTTGCGAGGCTGGCGAAGCTCCGTGTGCTTTGAATTCGACTGAACAGTCGGGTGGAAGCATGTCTTGAACCATTTTGCGGAAGTTTGCGCGGATCGCTATTGGATCCTGCTGGCCGACCAGCCGGAAGCTGATTTTGGCGCTGGCTTTCGAAGGTAAAACGGTTTTGAACCCGTCGCCGGTGTAACCACCGTTGATGCCGTTCACATCGCAGGTCGGGCGGGACCAGATCATTTCAAGTGCGGACCGATCTTGTTCGCCTGCAGGGGTGTTTAAATCGACACCACCCAGAAACGCCTTGTGATCGAAGTTCAGCCCGTCCCATTGAGCGCGTATGTCCTGAGGTAATTCTGGAACACCGTCATAAAATCCGGGAACAGTAATACGGCCCTGATCATCGTGCAAACTGGCAATGATCCGCGACAAAACCCGAATCGGATTAATCGCCGCGCCACCGTACATGCCCGAATGAAGGTCTTTGTCGGGGCCGGTGATAATTAATTCTTCGCCCAAGAGACCGCGTAACATCGTCACAATCGACGGTACGCGACTTTCAAACAGTCCTGTATCGCAAATCAATGCGATGTCGGCTTTGAGTTCTTTGGCATTTTCTTTCATGTAGGGGATCAGGCTGGGCGAACCACTTTCTTCTTCACCTTCGAAGAAAAACGTGATGCGGCAAGGCAAGTTGCCATGCACGGCTTTCCATGAACGGCAAGCTTCAACAAATGTCATCAACTGACCCTTGTCATCTGAAGATCCCCGCCCTCGAATGACTTTGCCCTTAGCGGTCTCTTGGAGCTGCGGATCAAAGGGGTCGTTGTCCCAAAGATCAAGCGGATCAACAGGTTGCACGTCATAGTGCCCGTAAAACAGAATGTGCGGTCCGTCGCCATCGATGTGCCCGACCACCATCGGGTGCCCTGGCGTTGGCCGTTTCGAAGCCGTAGCTCCGATGCTTTCCAGATCAGCAACAAGCCAATCAGCTGCGGTTGCGCAGTCGCCTTTAAAGGCGGGGTCAGTGGAAATTGAGGGAATTCTTAATAGTTCGCACAAACGTTCGATTGATTGGGGAAGATCAGCATCAATATGGTCAAGGACTTTTACTATGGTCATTTCAGATGGCTCCGATTTTGCATTGGACCTAGCGTAGCAACGTTGTAGATGCTGTCCAGATGGACTTGATCCACATCAACGCAAACCTCGCGGCAATTTGTAACGTCGCAGAAAATGAAAACGTGACATACATAATCACAGATTGTAATATGTTCTGACGCGCACCCCATCACTCGGGGCAGGACGATACGAAGGAGACGCCCGTGGATTATACGGACCAGCTCGATTTAGCATTGAACCGTCTGCACGACGAAGGCCGTTATCGGACCTTCATCGATATCGAGCGGAAGAATGGGCATTTCCCTCATGCTGTGTGGAGCCGTCCTGATGGATCCAAACAGGAAATCACCGTCTGGTGTGGCAATGACTACCTAGGCATGGGGCAGCATCCGACTGTTCTTGCGGCGATGCACGAAGCTATCGACGCGACCGGAGCGGGTTCGGGCGGTACGCGCAATATCTCTGGCACCACAGTCTATCACAAACGTCTTGAGTCTGAATTGGCCGATCTGCACGGAAAAGAATCGGCACTGTTGTTCACAAGCGCTTACATTGCCAATGACGCGACCTTGTCGACTCTTCCAAAACTTTTCCCGGGTTTGATTATTTATTCGGACGAGCTGAACCACGCTTCAATGATCGAAGGTGTTCGCCGCAACGGTGGCGCAAAGCGTATCTTCAAGCACAATGATGTAGCGGATCTGCGCGCCAAACTTGAAGCGGACGATCCGAATGCGCCCAAGCTGATTGCATTTGAATCGGTGTATTCAATGGATGGCGACTTTGGCCCCATTGAAGCGATCTGCGACCTGGCGGACGAGTTCAATGCACTGACATATATTGACGAAGTCCATGCTGTGGGCATGTATGGTCCACGCGGCGCAGGTGTGGCCGAGCGTGACCGCTTGATGCACCGTTTAGACATCATCAATGGCACTTTGGCAAAAGCCTATGGCGTTATGGGGGGCTACATTGCCGCCTCAGAGAAAATGTGTGACGCGATAAGATCTTATGCGCCGGGCTTTATCTTTACTACATCGCTTTCTCCGGCGGTGGCTGCGGGGGCCGCGGCGTCGGTTGCACATCTGAAGACTGATCAAGCGTTGCGTGACAAGCACCAAACGCAGGCGAAAATTCTGAAGGCCCGTTTGAAAGGACTTGGCTTGCCGATTATTGATCACGGCAGTCATATTGTACCTGTGATCGTTGGCGATCCGGTTCATACTAAAAAACTGTCTGATATGCTTTTGGAAGATCACGGTATCTACGTTCAACCGATCAACTTCCCGACTGTGCCTCGCGGAACTGAACGTCTGCGCTTCACACCGTCACCGGTTCACGGTCCGAGAGAAATTGATGCCCTTGTTCATGCGATGGACGATCTCTGGTCGCGTTGTGCGCTGAATCGCGCCGAGTTATCTGCCTGATAGAATTCCCCCTGAACTAATCCTTTCGATGTGGTAAAGAAACCGCATCGAAAGTTTCGTTTTTGCGAATCGCCTCTGGGGAGAGGTCTCGCTGCCGGGGCTTTCTTGGGGACAGGCAATTTGACCGGAAGGGCTGTCGTATGTTGCGACGCAAGCCAGGGCGTGAAGAGGCGTCGGCTGAGGTTGAACCTAAAGGGTTCGACGACTACGAGGTTAAACTCGGCGACACCATGCGCGGAGAGCGCGCGACCCTTGGTAAATCCCTATTAGATGTTCAACGTGAATTGCGTATCAAGGCTGCTTATATTGCGGCAATCGAAAACTGCGATGCATCGGTTTTTGAATCTCCTGGTTTCGTTGCAGGATACGTGCGCTCTTATGCCCGTTATCTGAAAATGGATCCGGAAGTTTCTTATGAACGCTTCTGTGCCGAAAGTGGCTTTTCGGTCTCTCGCGGTCTGTCGAGCGATGAGCAGGCCAAAACAACTGGTGCGAAACCGAAAGCCAAAAAGCAAAGCCGCCATTCTTCCGACGATTTGTTTGAGCGGGCAAAAACCCCCTTTATCCCAGCTCCGTCTTCGGCACTTTCTGGTGTTGCGCCGGAAGCAGTCGGGTCGTCTATGATTTTACTGTCGGTGATTGGTCTGATTGCTTTTGGCGGGTGGACCGTCTTGAAGGAAATCCAGAAAGTCAGCATTTCGCCTGTGGAACAAGCCCCGCAGATTGCCATGTCGGTTGGGCCTGAGTTCGATTTTGCTCAGAGTAATGTTCGCGATGAAGCCGATATGCCGGAGCCTTCGGCCGAGGCGTTTGACCGTCTTTACCGTCCACAGGCGTTGGATATCCCCGTTATAACAGCGCGGGATGAGCCAATTGCCTCCTTAGATCCGTCCAAACTGGGAATGTTTGCATCGCCGGAATTTGAGACAGATATCGTCATTGCTGATTTGAGCGAAACAGTTTCGGAAGATTTCGCTAGCCTTGTCATGGAAGAGCAAACGGGAAGTGCCGAAGTGACGGTTGCTGAGGCCGAGACGCCTGATCCAATCGTTGTCGAAGATTCAGCCCCAGAGATTGCTGTGCTTGCAGTTCAACCAGCATGGGTGCGTGTACGTTCGGCGGACGGGAACGTGATATTCGAGAAAATCCTCTCGGCCGGTGAAGAATATGTGCTTCCCCAACTTGAAGGCGCACCAACCTTGCGCGCCGGCAATTCCGGTTCCGTCTATTTCAAAGTTGGAACTAAAGTATACGGGCCCGCCGGCGGGGCAGGCGGGGTGGCCAAAAATGTTGCGTTGTCATCTGACAACTTGACGGCTTCGTATGCACAGGCTGATCCGGCAGCAGACAATGATCTGGCCCAGTACCTAAACGTCGCTCAAGCGAACTAATCCCCGATACCCGATTGCCGCCAAAGGCATGGCGGACTATGTAGGCGTCAAGTCCGAAAGCCTTATTGACGAGGGATATTATGTCTTTGAACGCTGTTCGCCCGTGGCGTACAATCGAACGCCGGAAATCCCGATTGATACATGTTGGCAATGTTCCTGTCGGCGGAGACAGCCCGATCAGTGTACAAACGATGACCAACACCATCACTTCGGACATAGCGGCCACGGTGCTTCAGGTGCAGGCAGCGGCCGATGCGGGGGCAGATATTGTGAGGGTCTCGACCCCTGACGAGGCATCTACAAAGGCTTTGAAAATAATCGTTGACGAAAGCCCCGTGCCTATCGTCGCTGATATTCACTTTCACTATAAGCGTGCAATTGAAGCCGCCGAAGCAGGGGCTGCCTGTCTGCGGATCAACCCCGGAAACATTGGGGATGAGAAACGTGTGAAAGAGGTGATCAAGGCAGCAAAGGATAACGGTTGCTCTATCCGGATCGGTGTGAACGCCGGATCGCTTGAAAAACACCTGCTGGAAAAATACGGAGAGCCATGCCCAGAGGCTATGGTGGAAAGTGGGCTCGAACATATCCGCATTCTAGAGGATAACGACTTTCACGAGTTCAAGATCAGCGTGAAAGCCTCTGACGTGTTTTTGGCGGCGGCTGCCTATCAGGCACTGGCAGAGGCGACTGATGCGCCAATCCATTTAGGGATCACTGAAGCGGGTGGATTAATGTCTGGCACGATCAAATCCGCCATTGGGTTGGGAAATCTTTTGTGGTCGGGTATCGGTGATACAATCCGCGTTTCCTTGTCCGCTGACCCGGTGGAAGAAGTTAAAGTTGGCTACGAAATACTCAAGGCTCTGGGGTTGCGTCATCGTGGCGTGAATATCATTTCTTGCCCGTCCTGCGCCCGCCAAGGATTTGACGTGATAAAAACTGTTGAAGCGCTTGAGCAGCGTTTAGAGCATATCAAAACACCAATGAGCCTGTCGATTATCGGCTGTGTTGTGAATGGTCCTGGTGAGGCGTTGATGACGGACGTGGGCTTTACCGGCGGCGGGGCAGGGTCTGGCATGGTTTATCTTGCTGGCAAGCAAAGCCACAAACTTTCCAATGATCAGATGATTGATCACATCGTAGAGCAAGTCGAAAGAAAGGCCGCCGAGATTGACGCGGCGGCCTTGGAGGACTGAGTTAAGCGGAATTAACCGCGCAACTCGTCCAGAATTTGTATAAACTGATCCATAGGAACATAACCGCGTAGCGCTTCAGTTCCGACTATAAACGTGGGTGTGCCGTCGATCGACAGGGCGCCTGCCAGTTGACGGTTGCGATTGATTTCATTGGTAACCGCATCTGAGGTCATTTCGGAGAGTATCTGATCAGCATCCAATTCAAATTCACCTGCCAACCGTCGCAGTACTGGTTCAGACACGTTGCCCTGCAGATTCATAAGTGCGTCGTGAACTGATTTGTATGCGTCACCACCGTAGATCATTGGGTAGCAATGGCGAAACGGGACGCGATAACCGATTGTTCTCCTAGAATTGGCAACTCCTTGATCACCAGAGCAATGGTGTCGTCATCTGCCATCATTTGCAGCAGCTCTGGGTGTGCTTTTCGGCAGTATCCGCAACGGTAATCCAAAAACTCAACAATGCGCATGCTGCCGTCTGGGTTGCCGTCGACATAAGAATAGCCGTCGTCAAATATCTCATCCGAGTACGCTGTGATCATCTGGACTTCAGAATCTTTCGACGCCTGCGCTTGGCGGCTTTCCAGGACACCGATTACCTCGATAATCAATTCAGGGTTCTCAAGCAGGTAATTGCGGATCTCAGATCGAAAAGCGCTGCGCTCTTCATTCGTCATAGCTGAAATATCGAAAGCAACCGCAGGGGACGCAATGGACAAAAGCAGTGCAAGGGATTTCAATAGCCGAAGCATAAAGGCTCCTTTGTTTGTTTAGGGGCCGTATACAAGGCCGTGAATTCTTGACTTTCTCGCCTGTTATCCGATGACAGCACGTCATGCATTGACCCGCAACCGCCGGAATGAAAAAAGCAGTTTAGGCATGAATAGGGGGGCAAGATGCGGAACTCAAGCAGAAGCGAGGTTGATCCCTTTATCGTGATGGATGTGATGGAGGCTGCGCGAGCGGCCGAGGCCGCAGGTCGCCACATTATTCACATGGAAGTTGGTCAGCCAAGTTCTCCGGCACCGGAAGCTGCACGCGCGGCTTTGACGGATCGTATTGCTGCTGATCCACTTGGATATACAGTTGCCTTGGGGATTCCCGAACTACGCGCCCGCATCGCAAAGCTGTACAAGGATTGGTACGGCGTCGATGTATCCTCGGATAGGATCGTTGTAACATCTGGTTCTTCCGGCGCATTCCTTTTGGCATTCACTGCACTTTTTGACGGCGGGGCCAAGGTTGGCATTGGTGAACCCGGCTATCCCAGTTATCGTCAAATTCTGACTGCGCTGGGAATGGAAACTGTTGGTATCCAGACAAGCGAAGCGGCGCGATATCAGCCCCCGCCGCACGGCCGTGAGCGGCTTGAGTTGGACGGTTTGGTGGTTGCTTCGCCGGCAAACCCGTCCGGCACGATGCTGGGTTATGCCGAACTGAAAGAGTTGATAGACGCCTGTCATGCAAAAGGCACTGCATTTATTTCGGACGAGATCTACCACGGAATTGAGTACGAAGCGAAAGCTGTCACAGCCTTGGAAATTAGTGATGACGTCTATGTGATCAATTCGTTTTCGAAGTACTTCAGCATGACCGGATGGCGCGTTGGTTGGATGGTCGTGCCGCCGGATCATGTGCGCCGGATTGAACGCTTGGCGCAGAATATGTTTATCTGCCCACCCCATGCCAGCCAGATCGCAGCATTGGCGGCGCTGGATTGCGAGGATGAATTGCAGGCCAACCTTGCCGTTTATGCAGAAAACCGACGTTTGATGCTGGAGGGCTTGCCAGACGCAGGATTTGACCGGATCGCGCCTCCGGACGGAGCGATTTACGTGTATGCGGATATCAGTCACTTGACCAACGACAGTCTTGGATTCTGCAAACAGATTCTGGATCAGGCGGGCGTGGCGGTAACGCCAGGCATGGATTTTGATAAGCAACGTGGGAACGGAACCCTGCGGTTTTCTTACGCGCGAAGTACTGACGACATTCGTGAAGGCTTGAAACGTCTGAAGGCCTTTATGGAGACCCGCGCATGAGGCATCTAGTTGCCGCGATAATGTGTCTGTTCTGGGGGGCATCCTTGGCTGCTGCCCAGGACCTGACGGCTTTGGCGCGATTTGACGCCGAGCAAAGCGCTGTCAACGATCGCTGGCGCGGAGCGTCGATTGAGCTGATGTTCTCTCAGGGCGTGCCCTGGCGGGTTTTTACCCTTGATGACCCTCGTCGTCTGGTCGTGGATTTCCGCGAGGTTGACTGGGGTGGTGTGTATTCACTTTCAGCAGATGATACCGAGCGGGTCAGTGCTGTACGCTTTGGGCAATATCAGCCTGGTTGGTCTCGCATGGTGGTCGATCTGGCGGCCCCTTTGGGATTAAGTTCGGCTGATATGCGGGTTGATGAGACGATCGGACAGGCGGCATTGGAAATCGTTTTAGAGCTGGTGTCCGACGATGAGTTTGCTTCGTCGGCCGGAGCTCCCGACATGGTCGGGTGGCGCAACACTCCCGCGGCGCAGGTCGCCAAAGCGCGGATGCGCCAATCTGGAGACGGCGATATCACCGTTGTTATTGATGCTGGTCATGGAGGTATTGATCCTGGGGCAGAACACGGCGACGACACGGAAAAGGACCTGATGCTGGCGATGGCGCGCGAGCTAAAAGATGCGCTTTTGCGTGCTGGACGGTTTAATGTGATCCTGACGCGCGAAGATGACAGTTTTGTTCCGCTTGAAACCCGAGTCGCTATTGCTAGGCATGCCGAAGCGGACTTGTTTCTCTCGTTACATGCGGATGCGTTGGGGCAGGGACAGGCCACGGGAGCGACGGTCTATACCCTCTCGGAAACCGCTTCGGACGAAGCCAGTGCGGCCTTGGCTGAACGTCACGATCGTGAAGATCTTTTGGCCGGTGTCGATCTTAGCGGACAGGATGACACAATCGCCGGCATCTTGATGGACTTAGCGTGGCTTGAAAACCAGCCTAGATCGGATGCCGTGGCGAATGCGATTGTGTTAGCCTTTGATCAGGCAGGTATTGCGCTTCACAAGGTTCCGCGCAGGGCCGCCGGATTTTCGGTCCTCAAAGCGCCTGACATTCCGTCGATCTTGATTGAGGTTGGGTATCTTTCTAGCAAAGAAGATCGCGACCACATCACTGATCCTGCTTGGCGTGCGACCGCCGTAGACGCGATCCGTCAGGCGATCGAATCGTGGGTTGTGACCGACGCCGCTATCGGTAATCTTGTGCGGCAATAAGAGGGATTACTTGGTTTGAAGCCATTGTGTTTTGACCCCGCTCGCGGGGCTGTTTATAGAAGCTCTCGAACCTATTAAAGGCACTGGTTTTGCTGCGCGCTATCTTTTCATTTTTCGGGGCGATTTTTAGCTTTTTCGTCCTTTCGACCTTGTTGGGCGCGCTCTCGCTGGGCGCTATCTTCTGGGTCTATGGTCGTGACTTGCCCAGTCATGCTGCATTGGCGAAATATACGCCGCCGACAATCAGCAGAATTTATTCAGGTGAAGGGCGGATCATTGACGAATTCGCCAAAGAACGCCGCCTGTTCGTGCCGATCGAGGAAGTGCCAGAAATTGTCAAATGGGCCTTTGTTTCGGCAGAGGATAAGAATTTCTACAATCACGCAGGCTACGATTTGCGTGGGATCGCAGCGGCAGCGGTTGAAGGGGTGCTGTCCGGTGGGCAGTCCTTGCGTGGAGCTTCAACCATTACCCAGCAGGTTATGAAGTATTTCCTACTATCCGGTGACCGCAAAATTGAGCGGAAGATAAAAGAAATCATCCTGGCCAGTAGAATTGAGGAAACGCTTACGAAGGATAAAATCCTTGAGCTTTATATGAACGAGATTTTTCTTGGGCAAAACTCATATGGTGTAGCGGCAGCCTCTCAGACTTATTTCAATAAACCTCTGTCGGCATTGGCCCCTCATGAAGCGGCCTTTCTGGCCTCAATGCCCAAAGCTCCGGGAAGTTTCCATCCTGTTCGTCGTAAAGAACGTTTGAAACAGCGGCGCGATTTTGTTCTGAAAGAGATGATGGAGAACGGCTACATATCGGCCGAGGTCTATGAAGCCGAGCGGGCCTTGCCGCTGAAATCCGTGCAGAACGGCGACTACGAAAGCTTTCGTGCAGAATTGCCCCCGCGTGATTACTTTACTGACGAAATTCGCCGCCAGCTTTCGCGTGACTTTGGCGAGGGCGAGTTTTTCTCAGGCGGGTTGACTGTTCGGGCAACATTGGACCCCGAGATGCAGGACGTAGCTGCGTTAGCGTTGCAGACCGCGTTGGAACGCTATGATCGCGCACAAGGGCATTGGCGCGGTACAGGCATCGTCCTTGAGGGAAGTAAGCTGGAAGAGGGAGTTTGGCGAGAAGCGTTGGCCGAGGTCGATCTTCCGCGCGACATAGATGTGGACGGTAAGTGGCATTTGGCCGTGGTGCGCATGCTTGGTAACTACGCGGCGCAGATAGGCATTGAGGACATCCCAGATGATGACGACGGGCATTGGATATTACGCGAAGACGTACAATGGGCTAGCCTGACCCAAATCGAAACCGAAGACGGTGTAAAACCTGGGCCGAAAGCCTCGGTTGCCAAAGATTTGTTGCAACTAGGCGAGGTTGTCTATGTCCGCGCCGAATTGAACGATGAAGGCGAGTTCGATCGATGGACGCTTCGTCAAGTGCCGGAAATCCAAGGCGGATTCATGGCTATGGACGTTCATAACGGGCGTGTTTTGGCGATGCAGGGAGGGTTTAACTATTCAAATTCGGTTTATAACCGAACCACCCAAGCCATGCGTCAACCGGGGTCTGCCTTTAAGCCGTTCGTTTATGCTGCTGCTTTGGACAGTGGTTATACTCCCGCTACCATCGTTATCGACGCCCCTCTTGAAATTGAAACTCCCGAGGGCGTGTGGCAGCCGAAAAACTCGTCAGATCGTTTTTATGGTCCGACACCCGTGCGTACGGGAATCGAGCAATCTAAGAACCTGATGACAATTAGACTAGCCCAAGATGCGGGGTTAGAACTAATCGCAGATTATGCCGAGCGTTTCGGGGTCTACGACAACATGAACCCCTATCTGGCAAATTCGCTTGGCGCCGAGGAAACCACGCTTTATCGTATTGTTGCCGCCTATGCGATGTTTGCCAATGGTGGCGAAAGGGTTGAACCAACATTGGTGGATAGGGTTCAGGATCGCTATGGGCGGACTGTCTATCGTCATGATCGCCGAAAGTGCACAAATTGCTCGGTACCAGAATTGCCGGATGGTGAGCGCCCTGAGATCGTGTCCAACCGCGAACGGGTAATGGATCAGATCACCGCTTATCAGTTGGTGTCGATGCTGGAGGGCGTGGTCGAGCGCGGTACGGCGGCGCGTTACGTTGATCTTCCGGTCCCTTCAGCCGGCAAAACCGGTACAACAAACGAAAGCCGTGATGTGTGGTATGTGGGCTTCACTAGCAACATCGTTGCGGGATGCTACATGGGGTATGATGTGCCCAAACCTTTGGGACGGGGCTGGTACGGCGGCTCGGCCTGTGGGCCCGTGTTCCAGCAGTTCATGGAAAAGGCGGTCGAAAAATACGGAGGCGGTCAGTTTGTCGTTCCGCCAGGGGGGCAATTCATCAATATGGATCGCTATTCAGGTGCCCGCCTTCCGGATGATGCTGAGGGTGAAAATGTCGTTGCCGAGTATTTCCGCATCGGAGAAGAGCCTGTTTTCGGAGTTAGCATCACGGATAGTTTTGCGCTGGGCACCAACCTGAAATCCGAACGCGATATTGCCGAGGAGACTGCTGCGGCAGCAGAAGCCGCTGCAACCGCTGCAGAAAACGGAGAAGGGGGCGAAGCGACGCCACTTCCAGCGGACGAAGGTAAGGCAGATTTTGGCACGCTCAGCTCGGGTGGCCTTTACTAGCGGCCCATCCGCTTGCCCATGCCGTGCCTGTGGTTTATCACGCGAAGCACCCAAACAAGTAGGACGCAACAATGCGCGCAGACGTTCAAAACGCGGTCAACAAGATCGAAAAATCGCTAGACCTGCTCAAGCAGCGGATGGACTGGGAAACCGTCGAACACCGGCTTGAAGAGTTTAATGCGCGTGTGGAAGACCCGACCCTTTGGGACAACCCGGAAAATGCCCAAAAGCTGATGCGTGAACGTCAGATGTTGGTTGATGCCAAAGCGACCCATGATGGTATCGCCCAAGACCTTTCGGACAATATCGAGATGATCGAATTGGGCGAAATGGAGGATGATGCCGAAGTGGTCAAAGACGCCGAAAATTCGATTTTGGCGCTGGTCGAAAAAGCGGCCGAAAAAGAGCTAGAAGCTCTTTTGGATGGAGAGGCTGACAGCAACGATACATTCCTTGAGATAAACTCGGGTGCCGGAGGTACGGAAAGCTGTGACTGGGCCAGCATGTTGGCGCGGATGTACATCCGCTGGGCCGAGAAAAAGGGTTATAAGGTTGAGCTTCAATCGGAAACTCCTGGGGAAGAGGCGGGAATCAAATCGGCTGCCTATAAAATCTCCGGTCACAATGCTTACGGATGGCTTAAATCGGAAAGCGGTGTTCACCGACTGGTGCGTATTTCACCCTATGACTCGGCGGCGAAGCGGCATACCTCGTTCTCGTCTGTTTGGGTTTATCCGGTCGTCGATGACAATATCGAGATCGAAGTTAATCCATCAGATATTCGCGTCGATACATACCGTTCATCGGGCGCGGGTGGTCAGCACGTGAATACGACAGACTCGGCCGTTCGAATTACCCACATTCCAACAGGCATCGTGACGACGAGTTCCGAGAAGTCGCAACACCAAAACCGTGACATTGCAATGAAAGCGCTGAAATCGCGTCTTTATCAGATGGAGTTGGACCGCCGGAATGCGGCGATCAACGAGGCACACGAGAATAAGGGTGACGCGGGTTGGGGCAACCAGATACGATCGTACGTGTTGCAGCCCTATCAGATGGTGAAAGATCTTCGCACCAATCATGAGACATCGGACACCAAAGGTGTTCTTGACGGAGATCTAGACGGCTTCATGGCTGCTACTTTGGCGCAAGACGTTTCAGGAAAAAGCCGGGCAGAAGCCCAAGGGGCGGATTGATCCTATGACCCACGATATTCTGACCCGCTCTGCCGTTGATCTTGTTTCACAGATGGCGCGGGGTGATGTCAGCGCTGTCGAATTGATGCGTGCGACGCTTTTACGCATCAATCAGGTGAACCCTGTTGTGAACGCGATTGTCTCCCTTCGTGACGCCGATCAGTTGATGGCCGAAGCCCTCAAGGCGGACGAAACGCCGATTGATCAACGCGGCCCTCTTCACGGGCTTCCTTTGGCAGTAAAAGATCTTGCGGCGGTTAAAGGCTTGCCGACCACAATGGGTTCGCAAGCGGTTTCTCATGCCCCTGCGAAGGCAGATGAGTTGATGGTCGCGCGCATGCGTGCAGCGGGTGCCATATTTGTTGGAAAAACCAATGTGCCGGAATTTGGTCTGGGGTCGCACACGTTCAATCCTGTTTTCGGAACTACTTTAAACCCCTATGACACAGGGCGTTCAGCTGGTGGATCTTCGGGCGGAGCAGCTGTTGCCCTTGCAACGGGTATGATGACGCTGGCTGACGGATCGGACATGATGGGCAGTCTGCGCAATCCGGCAGCTTGGAACAATGTCTATGGTTTTCGCCCCACCGTCGGGCGGGTTCCTGGGGATCCTGTTGGTAATATCTTTCAGACGCCGTTGGCGACTTTGGGGCCTATGGCGCGTAATCCGCGCGACATTGCCCGTCTGTTGTCAGTTCAATCCGGACCGGTGCCGCACGCCCCCAACTCTCTGGAAAAGTTCGAACTTGGAAGTTTCAAAGCTGCGAGCCTAAAGGGGATAAAGATCGGTTGGACCCGAGATTGGGGCAGCGCACTTTCTTTCGAACCCGGAATCTTGGACCTTTGTGAAAAAGCGCTAGAGCAGTTTAAGGATATGGGAGCCGAGGTCATCGCTCTTGATCCGCCGTATAGCCGTGAAGCGCTTTGGGAAAGCTGGATGCTTTTGCGTGCACATGCCAACGCCAGCCGTCTTTCGATTTTGATGGAGAATCCGAAAACCCGTGACTTGATCAAAGAGGATGCTCTTTGGGAGGTCGAAACCGGTTTACGCCTAAGCGCAATGGATATTGAGCGCATGCAGATGATCGCTAGCGACTGGTTTCGGACGTCAGCGAAACTTTTTCAAGAATTCGATGCATTAATCATGCCTACGGCACAGGTTTGGCCCTTCCCTAAAGACGAATCCAAACCGATGAAAATAAACAGCACTCAGATGGATACCTATCACCGCTGGATGGAAACGGTCATACCAGTCAGCTTGATCGGTTTGCCCAGTCTGAACATCCCAATAGGCTTTGGTAAAAACGAGCTACCTATGGGCATGCAAGTCGTTGGACCTTTCGGTGCGGACCGACGTGTTTTGGAGATCGGGGGAACCTGGCATCAGGCGACCGATTGGCCGAATAAAAAGCCCCCGCAAAGCTGAGTTTCGAATACACTTGAAAATATACTCAGTTCGCTGTCCCATTCCCTGAAGCAGGGAAGGAATAAGAATGATCAACGACAAACCCCACGGGGCTCCAGAGTTTGAACGGATCACGCCGGCTTTGATCGGAAAAGCCCTGAAGCTTGCAATGGGGGATATGAAAGCAAGCCTAGGCTATGGGGTTATTTTTGCTTTGCCTTACGTGCTTGGCGGGATCGGATTTCTATGGCTGACTTGGGTGACCGGCCAATCCTACTGGTTGATTTTCGCCGCTGTTGGATTCCCTTTATTAGGTCCCTTCGCAGCCGTCGGTTTGTACGAAGTCAGTCGTCGTAGGGAAGCAGGGCTTGCTATGGATTGGCGCGCCATCCTAGGGCTTGTGTCCAGTCAACGATCGGGGCAGTTGCCATGGCTATCTGCGGTGATCATTATGGTGGTTATGTTCTGGTTCTTTCTAGGTCATATGATTTTTGCCCTGTTTTTGGGACTATCCACGATGACCAATGTCTCAAGCAGCTTTGAAGTGTTTCTGACGCCAAACGGGCTAACGATGCTTGCGGTCGGGTCCGCGGTTGGCGGTGTTTTTGCTTTTATTGTGTTTGCGATTTCCGTGATGGGTATTCCCATGTTGTTGGATCGAGAAGTCGATTTTGTAACCGCTATGATAAATAGCTTTGCGATGGTTGTATCCAATCCGGTTACGATGTTGCTTTGGGCTGCTGTGATCGTTTTCCTGAATGTTCTGGCGATGCTGCCTATGTTCCTTGGGATGTTTTTCGTGTTGCCGCTTTTAGGGCATGCAAGCTGGCACATGTATAAAGAGGCCACTGTTTTGCCAGACCTTAGAAAATGAGACCGACTGCTGTCGGTACTAAGTGACTTTGCAAGAATATTTGGAAGCGATGTAGGAATATCAAAGCAAAAACGCGCCCGAATTCAGGGCGCGTTTTGATTTTCAGTCAAGAACGTAATTTTAGTCTTTAGCAGCTGTTTTTTTCGAGCTCGAATTTGTCAGCGGGTCTTCGGCGCGCTGGACTGTCCCCTCGAAGTGAGCGCCTGATTCTATGGCGATGGTCTTGTGA
>Ga0181592_10001483_pt1 | contig 19042 bp, 20 predicted proteins | sample 071ome_20_FD_133755 | JGI IMG/M metagenome (GOLD analysis project Ga0181592, IMG submission 133755) | Coastal salt marsh microbial communities from the Groves Creek Marsh, Skidaway Island, Georgia - 071412BT metaG (megahit assembly) | ecosystem: Environmental > Aquatic > Marine > Intertidal...
ATCTCTGGCGTGTAGCCCGATCGGACGTGCCCGCCATCCTGGGTCTCGCTGGTGTTAAGCGCATCCGGGTGTCTTTTGGCGACCCGTTGCAGATACAGCAGCGACGGCATGGTGAGGACGACATAACCGCCCGGTCTGACCGATGCGACGATGCGTCTGAACACGCCGTGATCGTCCATGATGTGTTCCAGCACTTCCGACGCCCAGGCGATATCGCAGGGCGGCATGGTCCAGTCGTCGTCGAGGTCCATGTTGTGGAACCTGTGCGGAACTTTCATGCGCGCATACCGTTCCACCAGCCGCGCGGCATGGATGTCGATGCCGGTATATTCCGACACGTTGTCGCGGATGTTTTCCAGGTAGTAGAGCATCAGCCCTGAGCCGCAGCCGACATCGAGAAAATTCGGCCGCTGCAGGTTCAGCTCGTCCATCAGGGAGAGCCCATATCGGAACCGTTCGTGGATCGCGCGCTCGCGCGTCAGCCGCAGCCACGGCAGTCCCACTTTCGCCGCCAGCCACCAGTCCAGATCTTTCAGTGCGGACATGATCAGTTTCCTGCCTTTACTCTACTACTTATCCATCCGGATCCATTCGTCGATCAGTCGTCTTGCGATGGAATCGGATCGCGGACGCTGGGCAATGCCGGCGCCGCCATCGGCCAGTTCTTGACGCGTGAACCATTGCAGGTCTTCGAGTTCTTCCTCGCTGCGGACCAATTCCTCGGTCACCGCGTCGGCGAAAAAGCCCAGCATCAGCGACGCCGGAAACGGCCATGGCTGGGACGAATGGTATCGGATGTTTTCGATCCGCACGCCGGATTCCTCGAACACCTCGCGCGCGACGGCCTGTTCCAGGCTTTCGCCGGGTTCGACGAAGCCCGCCAGGGTCGAATACATGCCCGGCATCCATTCCGCCTTGCGGCCCAGCAGGGCGCGGTCGCCCCTGGCGACCAGCATGATGACCGCCGGGTCGGTGCGCGGAAAATGCACCGCGCCGCAATCGCGGTTCAGGCACTTGCGCAGGTGTCCCGCATCGCGGATCTCGGTCGGGCTGCCGCACACGCCGCAATACAGATGCCGCGCGTGCCAGTGCATGATTCCCTTGGCGTAGGCCAAGATCGACGCTTCCGACCGGTCCATCACGGCGCCGACCGAGCGCAGATCGACGAATTCGCTGTCGTCGTGCAGATCGCGGACCTCGTGTTCTTCCAGATGCGAAATATCGACCGCGAAATGAGCGATGTCGTCGCGCAGACCCAGAAGCACGGTCGCATTGGCGATTTCCATCAGGTCGCGGGCGCGGGCCGTCGGCAGCATCACGCCGCGCGGTTCCGCCGGGTTGGCGACCAGATTCCGCGACCGCCAGACCGGGATCACCATTGTGTGGTCCGCGCGGATCTGCGAGTTCAGCCACGATTCGTCGCTCCGCAGGTGCGAGACGCGGTCGAGAATTTCGTCGGTGTAGTGATTATCGCCGATCATGGCGCTAGTACTCGCATACCTGCGCGGACGGCGCAATTCCGCAGGATCGCCGAAATATTGCGAATAAGGCGCTGACTCCGTTTGGTCCCCGCGCCGGACCTGATATACTGCCCGCGGGAGGCTGGCGGCGGACGGATTGCTCGCCAACCCGGTCAGGTCCGGAAGGAAGCAGCCGTAACGAGATTTCTCCGGGTCGCCTCACCAGTCTCCCACCCGATTTTGGCTCCTCCGGTTTTGGAGGGCCGTTCACGGCCACGTCCCGCAGGACATCGGGGCAAAACCGGGCGTACCGCCCGGCGCGCCAGACCGGAGAGACCTAACGCCCGCAATGGCAGACAGCCCGGACACTCAGCCTTACCGCGTTCTGGCGCGCAAATACCGGCCCAGCGATTTCACCTCGCTGATCGGCCAGGAAGCGATGGTCCAGACCCTGTCGAACGCCATCGCGTCCGGCCGTCTGGCGCATGCGTTCATTCTTACCGGCGTGCGCGGGGTCGGCAAAACCACCACCGCGCGCATCATCGCCAAGGCGCTGAACTGTACCGGTTCCGACGGGAATGGCGACGCCACGGCCGAGCCCTGCGGCGTGTGCGAGAACTGCGTCGCGATCTCGGAAGACCGGCATGTCGACGTCATGGAAATGGACGCCGCCAGCCGCACCGGGGTGGAGGATATCCGCGAGCTGATCGACGGCGTGCTCTACCGGCCGGTTTCGGCGCGGTACAAGGTCTACATTATCGACGAAGTGCACATGCTGTCGCGCAACGCGTTCAACGCGCTGCTGAAGACGCTGGAAGAGCCGCCCGAGCATGTGAAGTTCATATTCGCGACCACGGAAATCCGCCGTGTGCCGGTCACGGTGCTGTCGCGCTGCCAGCGGTTCGATCTCCGCCGCGTGAAGTTCGACGTGCTGGTCGATCATTTTGCCGGCATTGCCGAAAAGGAAGGCGCCAACATCACGCGCGGCGCCATCGGTCTGATTGCCCGCGCCGCCGACGGCTCGGTGCGCGACGGGCTGTCGCTGCTCGACCAGGCGATCGCCCATAGCGGTCCCGAAACGGAGATCGGCGAAGACGTCGTCCGCGAGATGCTGGGCGTCGCCGAACGCGTGCAGGTATTCGACCTGTTCGAACGGCTCATGAAAGGCGAGATCGCCGACGCGCTGGAACGATTCGATTCCATGTATCACGCCGGCGCCGATCCGGGGACGATCCTGCAGGATCTGGCGGAGCTGACCCACTGGCTGACCCGCCTGAAGGCCGCGCCCGATGCCGCCGAGGCGACGCCGACGTCGGATCTCGATCTCGACCGCGGACGCGACGTGTCGTCCCGCCTGCCGATGTCGGCGCTGGCCCGCACGTGGCAGATACTGCTGAAGGGCCTGGCCGAAGTACGTACCGCCCATTCCGCCACCCAGGCAGCCGAAATGGTGCTGGTCCGCATTGCCTACGCCGCCGAGCTGCCGACCCCGGCCGAAGCCATTTCCGCGCTAGACAGGGAAGCGCCGTCGCCTGCGCCCGCCGCCGCCGCAACCGGCGCGCCGGAACCGGCGGCCGCGACGTCTGCGCTGGCTGCAGATACCGCGTCCGCGGGACAGGTTTCCCCGCCGGCTCCCGTGTCTGCCGATCCGGTACCGCAAAACGCGGTTCCCGAAACAGACGGCCCGACCGCGCTGGCCATCCAGCCGGCGCCCGACCCGGCCGATAGCGCATCCGACGGACATCCGGGTATCCCGGCGACCTTCGAAGATATGGTCGCGATGTTCTCCGCCAACGGCGAACCGCTGCTTCATGCGTATCTGGTCAATAACGTCCATCTGGTGAAGTACGAGATAGGCAAGATCTCGCTGCGCGTGTCCGAGGGTCCGCCGAAGGATTTCGCGCAAAATCTCAGCCGGTGTCTGAACGAATGGACGGGCCGGGCCTGGTTCATCGAGGCCAGCCGGGAAGAAGGCGCGGCGACCCTGCAACAGCAACGCGACGATGCCGCCGCCAGGCGGCGCGAAGCGGCGATCGCCCATCCGCTGGTTCAGATGACGCTGGAAGCGTTTCCCGGCGCCGAGGTTGCCGATGTCCGCAGCGTCGCCGACCGTGACGCCCTACCGGATGAGCCGGCTGGTCTGCCGCCCGCGCCGGACGACTATCTTTCCTACGATTACGAGGACGAGGGATTCGATCCCGATCGCTTCGATCCCGATGACACCGACGAGGACTACATATGAAAAATCTCGGCAACCTGATGAAACAGGCGCAGGAAATGCAGACGAAAATGCAGGAAATGCAGGACCGTCTGGCCGACGTGGAAATATCGGGCGAATCCGGCGCCGGCATGGTGAAGGTGACGCTGAACGGCAAGAGCGAAATGCGCGGCATCAAGATCGATCCGTCCCTGTTCAACAGCGAGGACGCAGAAGTCGTCGAAGATCTGATCGTGGCCGCGTTCAACGACGCGAAAGCCAAAGCCGAACAGCACATGCAGGAACAGATGGCGGAAGTCACCGGCGGGCTGAACCTGCCGCCGGGCATGAAGCTGCCGTTCTAGGCTGAATGTTTCGTAACGGTCTGTCCTTCCACGTCATTCCCGCGAAGGCGGGAATCTCCGGGAAAAAGATCCCCGCCTTCGCGGGGATGACGGGGTGGAGGGACAAGGCCAAAACCGCGAAATCAGATTAAATGTCCTCTCCCGAAATCGAACGCCTGATCCAGATGCTTGCCAAGCTGCCCGGCCTCGGTCCGCGCTCGGCACGGCGGGCGGCGCTGTATCTCATCAAGCGCAGGGATTCGCTGCTGGATCCGCTGGCATCGGCAATGGCGCAGGCGGCGCGGTCGGTCACGACCTGCGGGGTATGCGGCAATCTCGACGCCACGGATCCCTGCGGCGTCTGCGCCGATGCCCGCCGCGACCGGGGACAGGTCTGCGTGGTCGAGGACGTGGCCGATCTGTGGGCGCTGGAACGCGCGGCGTCGTTCAAGGGCACCTATCACGTCATCGGCGGCACGTTGTCGGCGCTGGACGGGCGCGGTCCCGAAGACCTCAACATCGCCGCGCTCGTTTCCCGGGTCGCGGCCGGCGACGTGACGGAGGTCATTCTCGCCACCTCGGCGACGGTCGACGGGCAGACGACGGCTCATTACATCTCCGACCGGCTGGAAGACCTGGCGGCGGAAAAGGGCGCCGGGCTCAACATTACGCGGCTGGCGCATGGCGTCCCTGTCGGCGGCGAGCTCGATTACCTGGACGACGGCACCCTGTCGGCGGCGCTCAAGGCACGGCGGCCCGTTTAGGGCAGTCCCTGCGGAAGAAGTTAATCGATCGTTAGGGCCCGGCTGGGAGAATGCCCGTTCGACACGAATCGCAATCGGGCATATGGGCGTCACGACCAAAATCGATACCGCGGATTACGCCGCCTGGGCGGACCGCCTGCAGGGAACCAATATCAACGGGACCAAGCTGCTGACGACCGACTATCTGAGTCATTTCAACGAAGGGATCATGCTTATCGAAATGGCGCCTGACATGCCGGACATCATCGAAGACGTCCTGGCATGGGAACCGAAAATCTATGTCCGGCATTTCGCCGACAGCATGAAGGGAAGCGCAATGGCGTAATGACCGATTTCGGGGATCATTTCTCGCCGCCGCCTTTCCACTGGCCGGATTTGCGCAACGCCTCGGCGACCTCCGGCGGCATGTAGTTTTCGTCGTGCTTGGCCAGCACCTCGTCGGCGCGGAAGCTGCCGTCCGGCAGCAGACGGCCTTCGACGACGACGCCCTGACCTTCGCGGAACAGGTCGGGCATGATTCCCTTATAGGCAACCAGCACCTCGTTGGTGAGATCGGTCACCGCGAAATTGTGCGTCAGCCCGTCCGCCGCCTTCTGCCAGCTTTCGGGTTTCACCAGGCCGCCGACGCGCAGGCGGCGGTCGCCGCCGAGCTCCTTGTTCGTGGCAATGTCCGTCGGGCTGTGGAAAAAGACGATGCTGTCCTCGAATGCGGTCAGTACCAGCGCAGCCGCCGTGGCCAGCAGCAGCCCGCCCAGCAGGACGACCGTCAGTCGACGGCGTTTCCGGGTCACGCGGATTCTCCGGCTGTCTGTTCCCGGCGCCGCCGTCGGCGCGGCGATGCGGCTTCGAGATCCGCCAGTTCGCGTTCCCGCGCCCGCATGGTACGGATGCTGGCGACGATCAAGGCGCCGATAACCGCCGCCGCGATGCCCCAGGCGGGCCAGACGTATGCGCCGTACCCGCCCATATCGAAAATTTCAGTCATCGTACCGTTCGTTCTCTTTCTGCCATTCGTCAATCCCGCTTTTTCGAACCGTGCCAGCGCGCGCCCGGAAGCAGGACGGAAATCCGTTTATGTCTTCACGTAACTCGGCAGAGATACCCGCCTGCGCGGGGATGACGCACCGATTATCGTTTCGCATGTGGGATTCATACAGGTCATCACTCATCCGCCGGCCGCTTCGGCGTGGATGCGCGCCGCGCGCAGCGCATTGATCCGGCGCGACGCCAGTTCGGCGCGGCACCGGATGATGACCAGGGTGAAAAACAGCGTCGTAAACCCGACCGCCATCAGCAGCAGCGGGATCAGCATAGAGCTGTGGACCGCCGGCATGCCGATCTTGGTGACGCTGGACGGCTGATGCAGCGTGTTCCACCAGTCGACGGAAAACTTGATGATCGGCAGGTTGATCCCGCCGATCAGCGCCAGGATCGCGGAGGCTTTCTCGCCGCGCGCCGCGTCGTCGAACGCGTTGGCGAGCGCGATAAAGCCGAGATAGAGGAAAAACAGCACCAGCACCGACGTCAGCCGCGCATCCCAAACCCACCAGGTGCCCCACATCGGCTTGCCCCAAAGCGAACCGGTCGCCAGGCAGACAAGGGTGAAGCAGGCGCCGATCGGTGCGGCGGCAAGGGCGCTGACATGCGCGACGGGATGTTTCCAGATCAGTCCGACCGCGCTGGCAACCACGATGAAGGCATAGGCGAACATCGCCATCCAGGCCGACGGGACGTGCACGTACATGATGCGCACCGTCTGGCCCTGCTGGTAATCCGGCGGCGAGGCGGCGAAGGCGAAATACAGTCCCGCCGCGATCAGGATGACCGTCAGGCCCGCGACCCACGGCAATACCGCATTGGCGAGTTTCAGAAAGCGTGTCGGATTTGCGTATTTCTGGAGCATTACCGTCCCGGTGACTGCCTGTGTTTCCCTGAGCGCCTTTGTGCGGAATTATGGTTAACAAGACGTTAGGATTAACCGCTAAATGCTTCCTGTTAAAGCAATTTCAGGGCAGCGCACGGGGTGTTGAAGCCATTGGGAACTCCTGACCCTGCGCACGGTTCCAGACATATTGCAGTGTCGATCCCGGACCGCCCGCCGGCGCCGGCGACACGCTGAGCACCAGACGGTCGTTCTCGATCATGACGGTCTGTTCCAGAACGGTGCCGATGTCGCGGATATTCGCGCTGACTGCAATCGAGTGAAAGACGCGGTCGGCAACGATCTCGTACTGCCCGCAAAACGATCTCGTACTGCCCGCAATAGGAAATGCATTCGATGTTTCCGGTCCGACCGGGATAGTTCAGCGACAGGCACATGTGCCCGTTGGGTGAATAGATGAGATAGCCGGACGCGCTGCTGGCCCAGGGCCGCTGCGTTTTGCCGTTGGCATAGGTCAACAGGCAGTCGGCAAGGTGCCAGGCCCCCGTGATGTCGAGGCCGGTCACCGGCGCAATACCCGGACTTATCGAGTCGCTTCCATCCATCCCGTTTATACCCGGCCGCTACTCGGCGGCCTTTTTCGTCCGCCGCTACTCGGCGGCCGTTTTCAGCGCGATTGCACACCCCCACGGACAAAGTACAAGACAGGCGAGCAACAACCCGCCCATAACAAGCAGCTGCTGAGCGGCGGGAAACCCGCCGATCGACGCTTCGACCGCTCCGGCGCCGAAAATCAGCACCGGAATGACGAGCGGCAGCACGAGCAACGACAACAACACACCGCTTCTGCGGGAACCCAACGTCAGCGCCGCACCCAGCGCCCCGATCAGACTGATGATCGCCGTCCCCAGAGCCATCGCTACCATCAACACGCCATACCCCTCCGGCTCGAGATTAAGCATGATACCAATCAGCGGCGTGGCCACCAACAGCGGAACGCCGGTGGTAAGCCAGTGCGCCGCGATCTTGGCCAGCGCCGCCAGCCACAGCGGCTGGGGGGCGATGACGAGCAGGTCGAGCGTGCCGTCCTCGAAGTCGTTCTGAAACAGCCGATCAAAGGACAGCATCGCGGATAAAAGCGCCGTAACCCATAGAATTCCGGGGGCCATCCGGGCAAGCAGGTTCGGCTCCGCGCCGACGCCGAAGGGAAACAGGGCGGCGGCGATAACGAAGAAAACGATCACCATGAAGGTGTCGCTTAACTGGCGCAGTGCGATGCGGATATCGCGGCCGACGAGGGCGAAAAACGCGTTCATGCCGAATCACCTGCAGCGGATTCGTCCGCGACCGCATCTCCCCACAGGGTTTCGTCGTCGCGCGCGTGGACGGAAACGTTGATCGTCGCCGCGTCGTCGATACCCAGCGGTACGTTGGTCGACGCCACGACGATGCCGCCGCCCGCGCGATGGTCGGCGATCGCCGTCTGCAGTCTGGCGACGGACCGGGTGTCGAGGGCGACCGTCGGTTCGTCCAGCAGCCACAGCCGCGCGGGCGCGGCGAGCATGCGCGCCAGCGCCAGTCGGCGGGTCTGGCCGGCGGACAGCATGCGCGCCGGCAGATCGGCAAGCGCCGAGAGCCCGGTTGTTTCCAGCGCGCCGTCGATATCCGGCGCGGCGGTGCGCAGCGCGCAGTGAAACGCGAGATTTTCGCGCACGCTCAGCGCCGCCTTCACCGCGTCGCGATGACCGACATAGTGCATGTCTGCGAAATACCGTTCCGGATCTTCCGCGACCGGCACGCCCTGCCAGGCGATGTGACCGGCCGCCGGTCGTGCAATTCCCGCCATCAGCCGCAGCAGGCTCGATTTGCCCGATCCGTTCGGACCTGTCAGCACCAGCGCCTCGCCCGGCGCCACCGAAAAGTCGAGCCCCGCGAAAACGATCCGTTCGCTTCTGATACAGGCAAGGCCCGTGCCGGTGAAACCATCCATGCGGACGGGATAGCCTATAAACGCCGATTCGTCATCCGGGCTGTGGCCTGTGTCCGGGCTGCGGCAGAAAAAAGGGCCGCCGATCTTGCGATCGGCGGCCGAGGAGGGATCCAGCGTGTCCGCTGGTTGGACGCTCTGGGGAGAACGTCCAGGGGGCTACAGTTCTATGTGGGACGGGCATTGGGGCCGGACAAGGGCGCAATTGTGGCGGAATTGTGATTTGTACCGCGCCCGCATATATCGAAACGATACAGGCGAATGGGGAAAAAGCCCCCGGTTTCGTTCTGTTCGGGCGGCCGCGCCCGATGCGCGGATGGCTATTGGATTCAGGACCGTTTGCCGCTAGTTTCCCGCCCGATCACTGCTTAAGGAGAACGAACGTGAGCGCAACCGGACAGGATACGCTGAAGGCCCGCCGCACGCTGGAAGCCGGCGGAAAATCTTACGACTATTACAGCCTGGATGCCGTGTCCGACGCCGGATACGGCGATATTTCGCGCCTGCCGTTTTCGCTCAAGGTTCTGCTCGAAAATCTGCTGCGCTACGAAGACGGCCGCTCGGTCTCTGTCAGCGATATCGAACAGGCGGCCAAATGGGTCGAGACCCAGAAATCCGATCTGGAAATCGCCTATCGACCGGCGCGCATCCTGCTGCAGGATTTCACCGGCGTGCCGGCGGTGGTCGACCTTGCCGCCATGCGCGACGCAATGGTGCAGCTCGGCGGCGATCCGCAGAAGATCAACCCGCTGAACTCGGTCGATCTGGTGATCGACCATTCCGTGATGATCGACGAATTCGGCACCGACGGCGCGTTCGACAGAAACGTCGAGCTGGAATTCGAACGCAACAAGGAACGTTACGAATTCCTCAGCTGGGGATCGAAAGCGTTCAACAATTTCCGCGTCGTGCCGCCCGGCACCGGGATCTGCCACCAGGTCAACCTGGAATATCTGTCGCAGACCGTGTGGGTGACCGAAGATGCGTCCGGCAAGCCGGTCGCCTATCCCGACACGGTGGTCGGCACCGACAGCCACACCACCATGGTCAACGGCCTCGCCGTCCTGTCCTGGGGCGTCGGCGGCATCGAGGCCGAGGCCGCGATGCTCGGCCAGCCGATCTCCATGCTGCTGCCGGAAGTCGTCGGCTTCAAGCTGACCGGCGAAATGAAGGAAGGCACCACCGCTACCGACCTGGTGCTGACGGTCACGCAGATGCTGCGTGCCCAGGGCGTGGTCGGCAAGTTCGTCGAATTCTACGGGCCCGGCCTGAATGCGCTGTCGCTGCCCGACCGCGCGACCATTGGCAACATGGCGCCCGAATACGGCGCCACCTGCGGCTTCTTCCCCATCGACCGGGAGACCTGCGATTACCTGACATTCACCGGCCGCGATGCCGACCGGGTCGCGCTGGTCGAAGCCTACGCCAAGGCGCAGGGCATGTGGCGCGATGAAAACACGCCCGATCCCGTCTTCACCGCGACGCTGGAACTCGATCTCGGCGACGTGGAACCGTCGCTTGCCGGACCGAAGCGGCCGCAGGACCGGGTGGTTCTGTCCGCCGTGCCGAAGACGGCGGTCGACGCGATCACGGATTACCGCGGCGCCGCCCCGGCGGAAACCGATCAGCTTTCCCGCAACCTCGGCGACGATTTCGAGGTCGAGGACGGCGACGTGGTCATCGCCGCGATCACCAGCTGCACCAATACGTCGAACCCGTCCGTGCTGGTCGGCGCCGGGCTGCTGGCGCGCAACGCCGTGGCCAAGGGCCTGAAGGCAAAGCCGTGGGTGAAGACGTCTCTCGCCCCCGGCAGCCAGGTGGTGAAGGATTATCTCGAGAAGGCGGAGCTGCAGGACGATCTCGACGCACTCGGCTTCAACATCGTCGGCTTCGGCTGCACGACCTGCATCGGCAATTCCGGCCCGCTGCCGGAGAAGGTCGCCACCCAGATCGACGAAAAGGACCTGGTGGCCGGCGCCGTGCTGTCGGGCAACCGCAACTTCGAGGGCCGCGTGCATCAGCAGGTGCGGGCGAATTTCCTTGCCTCGCCGCCGCTGGTCGTCGCCTACGCGCTGGCCGGCTCGCTGAAGATCAATCTGGCGGCCGACCCGCTCGGCAACGACGCCGACGGCAACCCGGTCTATCTGAAGGACATCTGGCCGACAAATCAGGAAATTCACGACACCATGCGCGAATGCCTGACCGCCGATATGTACCGGGCGCGCTACGACAACGTGTTCGAAGGGCCGAAGGAATGGCAGTCGATCGACAGCGTCGGGTCGGAAACATACAGCTGGCAGGAGGCCAGCACCTATGTGAAATACCCGACCTTCTTCGAGGGCATGGAACGCGAACCGGGCGAAATCACCGACATCACCGGTGCGCGGCCGCTGCTAATCCTTGCGGATTCGGTGACCACCGACCACATTTCGCCGGCCGGCTCGATCCAGCGGGAAAGCCCGGCGGGCGAATACCTGCTGGAACGCCAGATCCGTCCCGCGCAGTTCAATTCCTACGGCTCGCGCCGGGGCAACCACGAAGTGATGATGCGCGGTACCTTCGCCAATATCCGCATCCGCAACGAAATGGTGCCCGGCGTCGAGGGCGGCGTCACCACGCACCAGCCGTCGGGCGAACAGATGCCGGTCTATGACGCGGCGATGAAATACGCGGCGGAAGGCGTGCCGCTGGTCATCGTCGGCGGCAAGGAATACGGCACCGGCTCGTCGCGCGACTGGGCGGCCAAGGGCACCACGCTGCTGGGCGCCAAGGCGGTCATCGTCGAAAGCTTCGAACGCATCCACCGGTCGAACCTGATCGGCATGGGCGTGCTGCCGTTGCAGTTCACCGGCGGCGACACCCGCGAAACGCTGGGCCTCGACGGCACCGAGACGTTCGACATCAAGGGCGTGGCCGACGGCCTCAGCCCCCGGTCGGAGCTCGACTGTACGATCCACCGCGCCGACGGTTCCAGCGTCGACGTCAAGCTGCTGTGCCGCATCGATACGCTGGACGAGCTCGACTACTACAAGAACGGCGGCATCCTGCAATATGTGATCCGCAACATGCTCGACGCGGCGTAGCGCGACGTTAACCCGGACGGCGCCGGCCCGTTCCCCGCGCGGGGACGGGCCGGGGCGTATTTTTCACCGATTAATGCCGTTTGGCTAACGGGCCGTCTGAAGCCTTCCGGGCAGGCATCGGACGCAACAAGGAATCACGTCGGGGCCGAACCTAGCCGGTAACACATGCCGACCGCATCCGGGGCGGTCGCTTCGAAGCCGTACTGGGCGTACAGCCTGTCTGCCGGCACATGGGCGGACAGGTAAACGAACGCCCCCTCTGCCAGTTGCGTTGTCGCATAAGACATCAGCGCGTCCATGACAATTTTGGCCAATCCCTTGCCTTGATGCACTGGCTCGACGACGACGTCGACGATTTCCACAAAACACACGCCATCGCCGACAATTCGGCCCATGCCGATGAGCACGCCGTCCTTGCGTAGCGTCACCGCGTGGCAGGATCGTTTAAGGCTCTCAGCGGCGACAGCCGCTGGGAAAACCGTGAAACCGACAGATCGCATAAGAGAACGGTATTCTTCGGCCGACGGCGGGGAATGCGATATTTCGATTTCGTCTCTTACCTTCGGCATGGATTTCGCCCTCCTTCCCTGGGAATTAAAACGTTCCCTGACGTCCCATCGGGCAATCCGGCAGTTTATGTCGGCCGTTATCGCAAGGCTGCCATTTCGTATTCCGGGATAGTCTGCTCCGAATCCTGTTTGGACGTCTGACCATACCTCAATTTCGCTTCTGGCAGAGACCGTCAGTCACCGTGCATGAAGAATCTGGATGCCTTATCGGGAAACCCGGGTCCCTTTATCAGCATGAGAACAAGGCGGTCGCTATACGTGGTTTCGACACCATGCACGACACCGGAAGGCGTGAAAACCACGCTACCGGGCTTGACCGGGATATCGTCCCGATCTTCGAAGGTTATGACCCCTTTTCCTTCAACGACATAAAATATCTCGTCCTGGACGGGGTGTTTGTGAAAGTCGGCGGATTGTCCGGGCTCGAAACAGACAAAATCGCACACGATACCTTTTGATTGCATGACTGCTTTGCGCACGAATTTTTCTTCGGAAAATTCGGCGAGATCCAAAATTTCGTGATGTTCGACTTGTTCAATCAGTGTCATGGTTTGGTCCAAAGTCCTGGTGCGGTAATTAAGATGGCCGTTTAAGGCGCGCGGGAGCAGAGCGCCGCAGTCAGACGAGCTCCCGTCAAATAACCGCAAGGGAGAGACGATAAAACAGCCGGAAAATATCAGGAATGCCGGTCTTGTCCAACGCTGGAGCGTTGGTCCGCTAATGGGTCAGAAGCGGACAAAACCGGCAAGCCGCCATAACGATTGCGTTTAGTCGGAAGCGGCGTCCACGCTTCATCCATTCGGCTCAGTCCTCAAAGCGGTTCAGCTCGCATGCGTGCTTTCGTGGAACAGCCGCTCGGCGGGATAGGGCGCGGCGATCAGGCGCTGGTCGTGGCTGTAGCCGATGAAGCGTTCGAGGTTCTTGCGGTTGGCGGCCAGGCCGTTCGTCCACGGGTCGTCGCCGAAGTCGCGGCGTTCGCCTTCCAGCGCGAGGCGGGCGTCGGCCATCAGCGAATAGTTCGAATCGTCGTAGAAGCCGTAGGCTTGGCGCTTGGCCTCGTCGAACGTCTCCATCAACTGGCCCGGCAGGTCGGGCAGTTTGTCGGCGAGGTCGCGCTTCATCACCATCAAATGCATGATCGGCCAGTAGCCGTGCGTGGTGAAATAGCGCACCTCCTCGGCCCGCACGTCGGGGAACAGGCGGCGGTAATCGCCGGGGCGCGACAGCATGGATTTGCGCGGCTGCGGCGAGATCAGCGCGTCGATTTCGCCGTCGCACAGCATGTTGCCGATATCCTTGCCGTCCGGGATGACGCCGACGCTGACGTCCGATCCCAGATCGACCGGCACCAGCTCGGGCTTCATGCAGTGCCAGTCGATGGTTTTCCAGTCGACCCCGTAATCGAGGCCGAGGTCGCCTTTCCCCAGCACGCTCATCGTCACCTGGAACGCATGCACGCCGACCCTGCGGCCGTTGAGGTCGCCCGGCGCCTCGATATCGGATTTCGCGGAAACGTATACCTGGCCGGCGGTGAAGAAGCGCCGCGGAAAGATCGGCAGGCCCACCAGCGGCAGGTCCGGATTGCGGTCGACCGCGATGATGAAGCTCGACAGCAACATCTCCGCGATATCGAATTCGAGATCGTCCAGCATGCGCTGGTGCCGCTCCGTACCGTCGCGGAACGCCGAGCTTTCGCCGACTTCCAGCGGAACGAGATTCACGCCGTCGATCGGCGGCAACGTGCCCATGAAAAAGGGAATGTGTCGGTCGTAGCGGTTGAGGGCGAGCGTCAGGTCCATGGCGTTCCGGCGTCCTTCGGGGCGGTTTTCAGAGCCGACCGATGTTAGCCGGAACGGGTCCCCTTTCCAAAATGCTCCGCCCGGTTACGCCGCCGCGGCCCCCGTCGGCGTTCCGGGGCGGCGTGTGGTGGCGATGTAGAGCGCGGCGACGACGATCAGATTGACGGCGCCGGCGATCGCGGCGTTGGCGAAGGCCCAGCCGTAATTTCCCATCAGGTCGAAGAACAACCCGCCCTGATACCCGCCGATGGCATGGCCGAAGAAAGCGAACGCGGTGACGATGCCGGTGGCCGACGCGCGCCGGGCGGCGGGGGTCAGCACCTGCATGGTGACCAGAATGGTGGTCATCACGCCGCCATATCCGAACCCGTAGATCACGGCGAAGATCAACAGGCTGTCGAGCGACTGGAACTGCAGGAATACCGCCACCAGCGCCGTCTGCCAGGCCGAGGCCACCCAGTAGGCGCGGACCGCGCCGATCATGTCGGCCAGTTTGCCGAACGCGACGCGGCCGCAGATCCCGGCGATCAGCATCACCAGAATGATGCCGCCGGCATCCGACAGCGGAATGCCGCAGCTCTGCGCATAGGGTACCAGATGGATCAGCGGCACCGACATGGTGGTGCAGCAAAGGACGACCGCGATGCTCATCCAGATAATGACGGTGTTGGTCGACAGCGGGATATCGGGCGCGTCCGATGCGGCCTGCGCGGCGCCGCCGCCTGCTGTGGCGGGCGGGGCTTCCGGCGGCCGGATCAGCAGCGCCAGCAGCGGCAGCGTCACCAGCATCAAAACGCCCATCCACAGAAACGTGTCGCTCCACCCGATGGCGCTGATCGCCTTGCCGCCGAAATAGGGAACCAGCCCCTGGCCCAGCGCCTGGCCGCCCGACACGACCCCGATGGCGAGGCCGACGCCGGTTTTGAACCACCGGCTGGTATTGGCGACCATCGGCGCGAACAGGCTGCCGCCGCCGATGAAACTGCCGATGAAGAAGATGGCGTAGAACTGCCACAGCTGGTCGGCGAAGCTGGCGATCAGCACCATGACGCCCATCGTGACGGTGCCCAGCAACACGGACCGCCGGATGCCGATGGCTTCCGACAGGCGGCTCATCACGATGCCGCCGATGGCGATGCCGGCCAGCCCCGCGAAGCTGATGAAGGAGGCCGGCCCGCGGCCCCAGCCGAATTCCTGTTCCAGCGGCACCAGGAAAACCGAGATTCCGTTCATGATCAGCCCCAGGCTGCCCGCCATGATGACGGCGGTCACGATGACGATGACCCAGCGATAAGCGGGTTCGGTAGCGGAGGCGGGGTTTGCGGGTGACGCGGACATGGAATGCTTTCAGCGGCGATTGTCGGGGCGATCATAGAGCAAGCCCGGGGGCAGGCAATCGCGGCGTCGGACAGGCCGCCCCGGCCGATCATGGGCATTGCCGCGGCTGAATGCCGCCCGCCTTCACCGACAAGTGATCCCGGTTGATTAGGGAATTTTAGGGGGCGCTCCCTATATCTGCGGACATGTTTCGTCCCGTCCGGATAATTCTGACCGCGCTGTTGCTGAGCGTTCCGCTTGGCACCTTTGCCGCCGCGCTGTCCTTCGCGGCCGACGGGGGCAGGAAGATCGTGGTCGAGCTGTTCACCTCGCAGGGCTGTTCGTCCTGTCCCCCGGCGGATGCGCATCTTGCCGAACTGGCGAAGCGCGACGACGTGATCGCGCTGTCGTTCCATGTTGATTACTGGAACTATATCGGCTGGACCGATCCGTATTCTTCGCCGGAAGCCACCGCCCGCCAGCGCGCCTATGGCCGCGCTCTGGGCAGGCGCTACGTCTATACCCCGCAGATCGTGGTCGACGGCCGGGCCGAGGCCGTCGGGTCGAACCGCAACGCGGTCGAGAACCTGATCCGCATGGCGGCGGCGGCGCAGAAAGTGCCGATCGACGTGACGCACGGTAAGGACGGTACGGCTCACATCGCCGTGCCGGCGGCAAGCGGACCGGCGCGCGGCGAGCTGTGGATCGGCTTTTACGACGACGGCGGCGCTACCGATGTGGGGGCCGGCGAAAACGCGGGCGCGACGATCGTCAATGCCAATGTGGTGCGGGCATTCCGCCGCATCGGCACCTGGGACGGCAATGCCGCAACCCATCGTGTCGACCTGAAAGCGCTGGGCGCGTCGGGCCGCGACGGCTGCGTGGTTGTCCTGCAGGCAGCCGATAACGGACCGGTCCTCGGCGCGGCATCGTTTCCGCTGACCCCTGGCACCTAATGGTTGGGAAAACTCTCAGGCTTCCGGGTATTGCTGCGCGCGGAAAACGGATAACGGCAGGTCGTCGGCGCTGACGCCCGGGCGGATACTGAACAGGGTCAGGCCCGGTTCCCGCCGGTCGGCGATACGGGTCTCGATCCCGAGGAGAGGATCGTTCGCCAGTTCAGCGTTTCTCCGCGATAAGCGCTTCGCCGCTTTCAAGCGCGCTCAGCTCCCAGTTGACGATGTGGTGGGCGGCGCTGGCCAGCAGGTTGCGGTAGATGCGTTCCACCGGGCTGCCGTGGAAAATCGCATTGCCGCCGGCCGTGTTGAACAGGCGCGTGCCTGCGTTCAGCGCCGTGCGGCAGGCCCAGGCGGAATTACGCTTGGCGGTCAGCAGCTCGATCTCCGACAGTTCCTTCCCGGCATCCAGCACCTTCATCGCCTCGCCCACGGTCAGCCGGTTCAGCGCGTCGGCGCCATCGATCTCGGCGGCGCATTCGCCGGCGATCATGTGGCTCGACGGGCTGTCGCCGACCGGTATGCCGCGCGATTTGCGGGTCGCCGTATAGTCCAGCCAGGCATCCATCAGCCCCTGCGCCATGCCGATCGACATCGACGCGAACAGAGCGGGAGTCAGATAGCCGCGCGGCACCCGGTAGACGCCCTGCGGATTGACCTCGGCCCCCGGGCTGCGGCCGAGGCGCGCCAGCGCGCCGTCGAGCACCGCGTAATCGGGGACGAACGCGTCCCCGACCTCGAAGCTTTTCGATCCGGTGCCTTCCAGCCCGACGACGTTCCAGTCGTCGATCAGCGTCGCATCCGACCGGCGCACCATGAAAAAATGGGGTCCGTCCCTGTTTTCGCCGTCAACGATGAAACCGGCGCAGATCAGCCAGTCGGCATGATTGATCCCGCTGGAAAACCCGAACCGGCCGGAAAACCGGTAGCCGCCGTCGACCGGGGCGGCGATCCCCTTGGGATCGAACGAGGCCGCCATGACGGCTTCGGGGTTTTCATTCCACACGTCTTCCTGCGCCTGCAGCGGGAACGAGCCCAGCATCTGGGCGTGATCGCCCATAATCGCCATTACCCAGCCCTGGGCGCCGTCGCCCCGCGTCAGGCGCTGCGCCACGCCGCACAGCACGTCCCAGCCCATCGCGTTGCCGCCGAACCGTTCCGGCTGGGTCATGCGGATCAGCCCGGCATCGCGAAACGCCTGCACCGATTCCGCCGGTACGCAGCGGTCGTGTTCCGCCGCCGCCGCACGTTCCCGCAGGGCCGGCTGCAGGGCTTCCGCCCGCGCGTAGAATTCGGCGGCGTCCGGACGCGCATGGGCGGGAGCGGGGGCTGAATCTGGCATGATCGGCTCTTCCACGGATTTGAACCGCAATACTCCGGGAAATCCGATGCCGTGACAACGCGTTTGCCGCCGCCGGTGCGAATGCTACTCTGCCCGGATGACTGGTATCCGAACGATCCCGCCGGCACGCCCGTGACTGACTCTGCCGCTCCCGCCGCGCCGAAAGGCCGCGAAGGCATCGCCCATGTGATGATGCTGGTTGCCGTGCTGATCTTCGGCCTGAACTACGTCGTCGGCCGCTGGGTCGCAGGTGACGTGCAGCCCTACGTGCTCGGCTTCGTGCGGTGGACGGCGGGCGCGCTGATTCTGCTGCCTTTCGCGTATGCCCATCTCAAAGGCGACGCCGACCGCATCCGCGCCAACTGGAAGCTGCTGTGCCTTGCCGGATTCCTGATGCCGTTCATGGGTGCCGGCGTGACCTATGTGGCGCTGACCTATACCGAAGCGATCAACGGCGGCGTCATTCAGACGTCAATGCCTGTGATGATCGTGCTGTTGTCGTGGATGTTCCTCGGCGAGAAGACGCGCGGCATCCAGTGGCTCGGCATCGCCGTCGCCATCGCCGGCGTGCTCTACATCGTGGCACGCGGCAACCCGGCGACGCTGGTCGACCTGTCTTTCAATATTGGCGACGCGATCCTGATCGTCTGCAATCTGGGCCTCGCGGGGTACGGCGTGGCGGTCAAACGGCTGCCAGGCGGGTTTCACCCGCTGTCGCTGATCACCATCATCTGCGCCGTGGGCGCGATCTGCCACATTCCGTTTTTCATCTACGAACTGATGTCCGGCATTGCGGTGATCTGGACGGCGAAGGCGTGGATATCGCTGGCCTTCGTGGCGATCTTTCCGTCGGTCTGCGCCATCCTGCTGTGGAACAGTGCGATCGCGCGCATCGGGCCGAGCCGCGCCGGATTTTACATGTATCTGACGCCGGTCTACGCCGCGATCTTCGCCATTCCGTTGCTGGGCGAGACTATCGGAATTTTCCACATCGTCGGAGCCGTGATAATTATCATCGGCGTGACGCTGTCGAGCCGAAAGGGTTGACGCCGAAATCTCAGGGAGCCCTACCTTGAAAGCAATTCAGTTCAGCGAGACCGGCGGACCCGAAGTCCTCCATGTTGTCGATCTGCCCGATCCGACGCCGGGTCCCGGCGAAGTGCTGGTCAAGGCCGCGGCGCTGGGCGTGGGCAAGCCCGACGTCCTGCTGCGGACCGGTGTCTATAAATGGATGCCCGACCTGCCGGCCGTGATCGGCAACGAAATGTCGGGATATGTGGCGGCGGTCGGCCACGGGGTAAGCGATTTCGCCATCGGCCAGCCCGTCCTCGTTTTCGGGACC
>Ga0181592_10001498_pt1 | contig 18959 bp, 17 predicted proteins | sample 071ome_20_FD_133755 | JGI IMG/M metagenome (GOLD analysis project Ga0181592, IMG submission 133755) | Coastal salt marsh microbial communities from the Groves Creek Marsh, Skidaway Island, Georgia - 071412BT metaG (megahit assembly) | ecosystem: Environmental > Aquatic > Marine > Intertidal...
CACAATACGCGGCACACCGGCCACCGAAGCTGTCGCTACCGACATATGGGCAGAGGCCACCATCGGAAACTTGCCGCCCGGCACATAACAGCCCACCGATTGTACCGGAATATTTTTATGCCCCAAAATAACGCCTGGCAGGGTTTCTACCTCGACATCCAGCATACTATTGCGCTGTATCTGGGCAAATTTTCTGACCTGTTCCTGAGCAAATTTTAAATCGTCCATATCGCGCGTCGATACGCGTGCCATCAGCGCGTCAATTTCGCTTTGTGACAGCCGAAAGGCAGGCGGGCTATAATTATCAAATTTTTCTGACAGGCGGCGCACCGCAACATCGCCCTCTGTTTCGATAGAGGCCAGAATTTGTTCTACATTTTTTCTGACCTCTGCATCGTCTTCTGCCCGCGCTGTTTGTGTCTTGCCTTCTTTTAGATAGCGAATTGCCATATCACCCTCATTGCCAGATATTTATTTTACGTATGTTTGGTCTCCCTCATTTTAGTGTAATCTTTCTAAAAGAGGTTAAAACCCTTTTCTTGCACCGATCGGTAATTTCCTGTCTGTTAAAAATTTTTTGCCAGTTTGGCAGCCAGCTCCTCTGCCTGTTTGGCAACCGATCCCGCCCCCACCTCATCGCCCAGACAAGAGGCGGTCATCGCCCCGATCGCAAAAAGATTATTCTGCGGGTCATAGGCTCTATCCATGACGCCAAGGCAGGTGGCAATGCGCAGGCTTTTTCCTGTCCTGTCAGGCACTGCCAGCCCGTCTGCCAGCATCTGCTGAACCAGCCTGTCCGGGGCAGGGCCGGTACAATTTACCGCCCTGTCTGCCAGATATTCCCGGCCGTCTTGCAGGATAAGGCAAAGCTGGCTGTCCTGTTTTTTTATCTGGCGGACACGCCCTTTTATAAGTCTAAGCCGGCCAGTAGCACGCAATGTCTCGGCGGCATCAAAATTTTGCGGAGCAGAACGAAATCTGGCCAATTGCCACCAATGGCCAACTTGGCGCATCAGCCGGTTCTGTTCTTCATCTTCCAGCTGTTGCCAGACACTGTTGATATGGATGCGTAAGGCTTCAAAACGCGATTGCCAGCTTGTCTGTGTCCAGTCCCGCGTCCCAAGAGAATGTTTCATAAATCGAAAAAACTGGCTGGCAGTGGTGATGTTATCCGGCCAGATAACAGGCGGCTCTGTTTGCCAGTCTGTTTGTTTTGGCGGCAGGATGCCATGCGGTAAAACCACCTCTATCTGGCCGATATGCCCTTGCCGGGCAAGGCTGTAAATTCCATCCATTGCGGTTAGCCCGCCGCCGATAAAAGCGACCTTATCTGTTTTGGCGATTTCACCCAGCCATTGGCCAGACCAGGGGTTTTCCACCAGCCTGTCTGCTGGCAGGTCGCTTGCCAACTGGCATGGCCAGCGCGGCGGCGAATTGCCTGTTGCCAGAACAAGGGCTTTTGCGTTGAGTTTTTGCCCTGTGGCCAGTTCCAGCTGCCAGAGATTATCTGTCTTATCTGCAAAAATAACCTCATCTGAAACCAGGTTTAACCTGTCAAAGCCGGATAGCTGATGGCGAAGAACAGACAGATATCTGCCAAAATCCTTGCGCCGATAAAACGCCCCTTGCGGATTATGGGCAGCTGTATCATCAATTTCTGTTTCTGCCCATCTGCGAAAATCTGTTGGCCTATCGGAAAAAATACGCATGATCTGGGCGCGCACATTCAGCCTGAAATCCGGGTGGCTGCAGCCATAAGCCGCGCCATATCCAAAGGGCTCTGGCCCGATAATGGTGATATCTGATGCGCGCTCAGGCTGATCCCGCAACAAATGGGCGGCCAGACAAAAGCTGGCGAAGCCGCTGCCAACAATCACCAGCGGGCAGATAGAATTTTCTGAAAATGCGGCTGGCACGGTAGCGTGCCTCCCCTTATCAAACGAGTAAGCGCTTTACGCCTCTACTGGGCCGCCCTGTTCTTTCCAGGCGCTAAACCCCCCTACATTGGAGACATTCTGATAGCCCATATCAATAAGAGTTTTTCCTGCCAGCGCAGCTTGCCCGCCTGCGGCACATATTAAAATCACCTCTGCATCCTTTTGCATGGCAGGCTGATGAAACTGAGTATTGGAATCAGCGGCAAATTCGATAAAGCCACGCGGAATACGCAAGGCACCTGCGACCGTTCCTGTCTTGGCAATATCCATCCCGTCGCGCACATCCACAATGACGACATTGGCCTGGCCATGACGGGCAATGCCGGCATCGGTTTCAATTCTGGGGACTATGGCGTTGGCTTCGGCCAGAAAATCCTGTGCGGTTTTAGACATACTCTTTTCCTCATTTTTCAGTAAATTAAAATAGCGTTCAAAAAGTATCTGCTCAGGCGACAGGGCTTGTCAAAAGATTTTACGCCCTGTCTGCAGATGGGCTGGATGTGGCGATATAGACCCCGATAGTTGCGGTGACAAGACCGATAATATCCAAGCGGGTTAACAGCTCGCCCAAAAACAGATATCCCATTACCGCAGAGACAGGCGGCACCAGAAAAAACAATGTAGCGGTGCGGCTGGCCGACCCTATTTTGATCAGATACATCAAAATCGTAAATGCCCCGAAAGAAACCGCCAGAATTTGCCAGCCCATCGCATAGATAAAAGCAGGGGTGAAATGAATAAAGGGTGTTTCCACAAAAACCATCACCAGCAGATGAAACAGACAGGCCGCCAGAGCCTGATAAAAATTGGAGACAGATAAAGGCAGCCTGCCGCTTAGCTTTTTCTGCCAGAGCGTGCCAGCGGTTACCGCCAGTAATCCTGTCATGGCCGATAAAAACGCTATCAGCGGAAAACCTGTTCCTATATCCAGCCCCAGCACCATTGCCGCCCCGCCAAAGCCAAGAGCAATACCCAGCCATTGCCGCCATGTAACCTTTTCGCCCAGAACAGGACCTGCCAGCGCCCCTGTCAGGACAGGTTGCAAGGATACTAGCAAGGCGGCCATTCCCGCTGGCATCCCCCTGGATATCGCAAAAAACACCCCGCCCAGATAAAAACCGTGAAATAAAATACCGGTTGCCCCGGCTTCGAGAATATCAACAAATCTATGTCGTACCCAATCGCGCATTAACAGAGCAAAAGCCAAAAACCCCAGCGAAACCAGCGCAAATCGAAATCCCAATGCGGCAAAGGGGCTGGCACTTGTGACAATTACCTTGCTGGTAATAAAAGCAGAGGCCCATAACACCACAAACAACAAAGGAAATGTCCGCACCATTATATCTAGCCTTTCAGCGCTAGACCGTTTCATACAGGTCAACAGCTGTATCGGTTTGTGTGACTGTCAGCCGACCGGTTGTTACCAGATGGGTAAGATGGGCACGTGATTCGCCAGAGGCAAAATATAATTCATGATCGCCAAAAGACCGCCCGAATAGCACATCCATCGCAGACGCCACGGTCAGAGGCTGGGTTTTGGCCGCCTCTTCAAGCTGGTTGAGGCGCATATGATGATGATCTATTAGCGCAGCTGCGCGTTTTCCGCCTTCGCAAAAAGGCCAGTCATGCCCTGGGAAGATAGACATATCTGCTGGCAAAGCGGTCATCTCCTGAAGATAGGTAAAATAATGCGATAGCAAATCCAGATCCGGATTGCGAATATCGGCTGAAATATTGGGCGAGATGCGCGGCAACAAAAAATCAACGCTTAAAAACAAATTACGTTCAGCGTCCATCAAACTGATTTGGGCATCTGAATGGCCTGTATCTATTCGCGCTTCCCAAACCCCGGAACGGGTTTTAATTTTATCGCCTGCCTTCATTTCCCGGAAGTTTGGTATGGGGCTGGCATTTGCCCGAAAACGGCTGCCATTTGTCGCAACGCGCTGAACCGTTTCAGACGGCAAATCATAACGCTGATAGGTGCGCGCCATAATAGACCCGAATTCCTCTGGCGAGAGATTATATAGCCAATGCCCGTGTTTTGCTTCTTCATCCGACGCATAGACAGGCGCACCGGTAATCGCTGATAACGACCCGGCATAGCCGATATGATCGACATGATGATGAGTGACAAGAATAGAAGATACGCGCTGATGGGCAAGCGGGCCTGAAAGCAGCACCTGCCAGTGATCAGCTGTTGCCTTGTCATTCACCCCTGTATCGATAAGACACCACCCATCAGGCGTATCCAGAACATAGAGATTGATATGATTAAGCCGGAAAGGTAGCACAAAGCGTGCCCAATATAAATCATCCGCAAGCTGGGTGAGTGTACCATATTCTGGTACAGGAATATCAAGCGGCTTCATCTACCCCTCCTGGACTGGATAAGCTGGTGAAATGATTAGCTAAGAGTGATTTTTATTTCGCCAATCCCCTCAACGCCTCCTTCCAGCACATCGCCGGAAGTCACCGCACCCACACCGGCAGGCGTGCCAGTCATAATCAAATCCCCTGCCTTCAGGGTGACGGACTGGCTGCAAAAGGCAATAATATCGCGAACATTCCAGATCATATCATTTAAATCTGCGTCTTGGCGCATTTCGCCATTCACACTCAGCCAAATCCTCCCGCTATCCAGCCCTTGCTGGGCTTGCGGCAAGGCAGAAAGCGGATGAAAGCTGGTCATCGGGGCAGAATTGTCAAAGGCTTTGCCCCAGCACCATGGCCGGCCTTTTTCGCGGTGGGCAATTTGCTGATCGCGGCGGGTGAGATCAATCCCGACACCCGCACCCCAGACGTGATCCATCGCCGCATCAGCAGAAATATTTGCCCCATCCTTGCCAATAGCCAGCACCATTTCAATTTCATGATGCAGGTCATTGGTAATCGGCGGATAGGGAATGGTAGCCCCATTTTCTGCAATAGCATCTGCCGGCTTGGTAAAGAAAAAAGGGGGCTCTTTATCGCTAAAGCCCATTTCCTTTGCATGTTCGCCATAATTTCGGCCAACGCAGAAAATACGCCTCACAGGAAAATAGCTGTCTGAACCGGCGACCGGAACGGCCGCTTGCGGATTTGGTGTGATCACATAATTCGTCATAATATGCCCTTATCTTTTTTTGATTTTAAAGCAAAGCATTTGCGTTTTATGCCCAACCGGATGCAAGGGCATGAAAAAAGCTTTGCTGGAAAATGAACAATCCCTGCTTTTATATCAACCACATAAACCAGCTGGCCGACAACTAAATTTTTGCATTTTTGCGTCTAACACTTTGGTCTTTGCTGTCCTGCAGAAAAGGCTGCCATAATACCTGCAGCAATAATCAGCCCCATACCTGCAACCTCGCCCATACCAAAAACACTGCCCCATAACAGCCATCCCGCCACCCCGGCTGAAATAAGATAGCTATATTCAAAAATGCTCATATAGCTGGTTTCCGCCATCTGATAGGCTTTGGTGATCATAAAAATCCCTGTCACAGATAACAGGGTCATCACCGCAATCCAGCCAAGAACAGACGCAGTTGGCCATATCAGACCGCGCAATAGAAAACTCGTCTCATCCTGGCCCTGAATACCCAGAAAATCGATAATAGAGGCCCCGAACAAACCGATGACCCCGATCATGACAAAATAGGCAAGCGAGAGCGTGTAGGGGCTTTCGCTGACACAATATCGGCGGGTAATCAGGCTGGCACCGGCATAAAACGCCCCTGCCAGAATCGGCAGGAGCTGTAATAAATGAAAGCTTTGGGCATCGGGGCGCAACACTAAAAACACGCCAAGACTGCCGCAGATGACCGCCACTATACGCCGCCATCCCGGACGCACCCCAAAGAAAAGAAAGGAGAACAACAGAACAAAGACAGGCGAAGTAAATAGCCCTGCCCCTGCCAGTGCGACGGGCAGAAAGGACAGAACAGAAAAGAACAATGTCATCGACAGGGACAGGCATAAAGTGCGCCAGAAAACCGGCTGCCAATTTATCGGCGCAAGTTGAAAATGCAAAAAAGGACGAAGGCATAAAAATATCGCTGTCGACATGGCAGAGCGCAAAAAATGATATTGCCCCAACCCAACCTGATCAGAAACAAGGCGCACCAGATTATCCGATAATCCCATTATAGATATCCCGCATATCAAGAAAAAGGCAGCCACAAGATAGGCCGGCAAGCTGGCGATAAATATCGATAGGCGAGTAAACATAGACCCTGTTCTATAGCTGAGTTTACAAAAAGAGGAAAGAGGCGAGGTGCGCTAGCTGCCACCGCCGGCATAAGGAGCTGAGACCGCTGTTGTCATCCAGACAATATCTGCTTCATCTGTATCATCTGCCAGGCTGGGGGAAAGCCTGGCAGGCAGGGTGCGCAAAGACCAGATATAGCCATAGGCCGCGCCATCGCGCGCCCGAATAGTGATCACAAATCGCGCCCTGTTTTCAGATAGCACCCGGTCATTGATGACATAATCGCGCAGCCCGATAAGCGGGGCATAGGCTGGCAAATCAAAGAGCCGGGAAAACCGGGTAATAGGCCCTGTCACTTTACGATTATCGGGATGGGCAAATCGCCAGACCTGTTCTATACCGGCCGGCCGATCATCGCCTGCCGCTTGCAAGCCCAGCAATTGAATTTCTACCACCTCTTCAGCAGACAGCCTGGAAGAGGGTTTGATAAATTCATCTGCCTGACCCAAAACAGGCAAAAACAGAGTAATACATAGCAATAGGCGGTAAATATTTTTCATATTGCTGATACGCCGGCAATCGCTATCCAGATGATGGGCGTCTTTATCACAAAAAATAAGATTTTTTAAAAATATCCTAGCTTTCTTTTTTACGCAACCGAATGCCCGCAGCCCTGGTGATATACAAGCTGATTAAAATCACTGCCATCGCCAGCATGGTCATAGGCGTTATTTCCTCATCCAGCAGAAAAAAGCCGATGAGCAGCGCGACAACCGGGATCAGATAACCGACATTTGCCATAAAACCTGCCCCTGCCCGTTCAATCAAAATATAGCGCAAAGAAAAGGCAAAAGCGGTCGAGATGACTGCCAGCCATAATAACGCGCCCCATACAGGCAACGGCCAGTCTTGCGGGGTTGGCGCTTCCAGCCATAATGCTGCCGGCACGCTTATCACCGCAGAGATTAGCAAGCTGCTGGCAGCCAGCTGTACCGGGGTTAACAGGCTACGCCCGCGTACCATCAAATTACCGGCTGCATAACATCCAAACGCCACAATCAGAGCCAATTGCCCCGGAATGGAACTGGTGCCCAGCTTGGCCAGCCCATCTTGCATCAGCAACACAATCCCTATCAGCCCTACCAGCACCCCAAGCAATCTGCCTTTGGTCATCAGCTCATCGCGGGTGATAAAATGCGCCCCAAGCACTGTTACCAATGGGCCTGCCCCATTTAACAGGCCAGCAACCGCACTATCGACAGTTTGTTCTGCCCAGCTGATAAGGAAAAAGGGAAGTAATGTGCCGATAATGGCAATCGCCAGCAGCCGGCGATAAGGAAGGCGGGCATAATCCAGCTTTAACCCGCCTGAAAATGCAAGAAACAGCCATAAAGCCAGAAACCCTATCAGGGTGCGTGCTGCCACTAGGCTGAACGGGCCGGTACTGTCAACCGCAATTTTTATCGCCCCGAAAGCTGATCCCCAGATAACAGCAAGTAAAAGCAATATCACAAAATCCAGTGGCTTTGGACGGATAAAATCATGGCTCATATCACATTATCCATTTTTCCTGAGGGTTAGCATTTTGGCAAAAAAGCGGAAAATTACAGCCATAGGGTGCTGAGTGTTACCAATAGAGCGCCCAGCCATGCCCCCCAGGCCGGGCATTTTCCTGTCTTATACCACACAAAGGGCAATATCATTACAGGGCTCATGGAAGATAAGATGGCTACTTGCGCGACCGCCCCTGTTTCCAATGCCTTTAGCAATAAAAAGGCTCCGAAGCTGAGGCCAAAAAATCCATTTGCCAGAATCAAAAAAGACATTTTGAGATCAGGAAACAGGGGATGGTCTGATTTTTTTCTGTCAAAGGGCCAGCTGATCCAAAAGAGTAATCCGGCAATAGATACCCGTATCAGCCCAACCAGTAACGGGTCGGCCCCGGCGGCCATAACAGGGCGCAAAATTAGCACCCCGACAGCCTGGCCGGTGGCGGCAAACAGACCGGCGGCCAGCCCTATCCATAAGGGCGGGGTAATCGCCTCCCAGACATGAAGCAGATCGCGCCGCTTGCCATAGATAATTGCAAAACAAATACCGGCAAAGCCGATCAAAATAGCCAGAATTTGCAATAGCGAGAGGATTTCTTCTAAAAATAGCCAGCTCAAAATAGCGGCAATCGGCGCATTTCCGGCAAATAAAATCGCTGTCCGTCTGGGCCCTAATCGCCGCATCGCAACAAATAAAAAATAGTCGCCCAGCACGACCCCGATAATGGCCGATGCCAGAACAGGCAGCCAGAAAACCGCTGGCAAGCGAAACTCCCCGCCTGTGATGGTAATCATTATCAGCAACAAAAAGGCAGCTGCGAGCATCCGCATACGGTTGAAATGCAGAGAGCCAAATCGCAATACAACCTGATGGCTTAACAGGCCAGCCAATGTCCAGCTAAGCGCAGCCCCAAGAGCCAAGAGATGGGATATAGCCATTAATTGGAGGCGACCTTGGCAAGTGCCTGAGACAGATCAGCCCATAAATCGCTGATATGCTCCAGCCCGACCGATAGCCGGATATGACCTTCGGTAATGGATAATGCCGCCCTGTCTTCGGGGCTGAGATTGGAATGGGTGGTACTGGCCGGATGACAGGCCAGGCTTTTTGCATCGCCCAGATTATTGGAAATATCTATCAGCTTCAGGCTATTCAGGGTTTGAAAGGCTGCCTGTCTGCCGCCTTTAACCTGAAAGGCGATAAGCGAGCCAAAGCCTTTCATCTGTTTTTGTGCCAGTTCAAATTGCGGATGGCTGGCATGGCCCGGATAGGAAATATTTTCAATGGCCGGGTGGCTGGCCAGCTTATCGGCAAGCTGGCTGGCGGTAGCCGACATCGCCTCAACACGCAGGCGCAAGGTTTCCATCGATTTTACCAGCATCCAGGCATTAAACGCGCTCATCGATGCCCCTGTCTGGCGATAAAAGGGCTGAAAAACATCCTCGATAAAGGCCTTGCTGCCGAGTACCGCCCCACCCAAAAGACGCCCCTGACCATCGAGATGCTTGGTCGTGGAATAGGTGACAATATCTGCCCCCAATGCCAGAGGTGATTGCAAAACAGGGGTGGCAAACACATTATCGACAATCAGTTTTGCCCCGGCCTTATGGGCAAGTTCTGCTACAGCTGAAATATCCACCAATTGCAAAACAGGGTTAGACGGGCTTTCCAGAAATACCAGCTTGGCCGGTGTGGCCAGTGCGGCCTGCCATTGCAAGAGGTCTGTGCCGTCTATCAGTTCGGTCTGGATGCCCCAGCGTGGCAGAATTTTTGTCAATATCGCGTGACAGGCGCCGAATAGCGCCTGGCTGGCTACCACCCTGTCCCCGGCCTGAAGCTGGCAAGCCATCGAGGCAAAAATCGCTGCCATACCTGTCGAACAGACACGGCAAGCCTCCGCCCCTTCAATCGCAGCCAACCGCTGTTCGGCCATTTGCATGGTCGGGTTGCCATAGCGCGAATAGATAAAATTATCTGTCTTGCCCTCAAAAGAGGCAGCGGCCTGTTCGGCACTATCATAGACAAAACCCGAGGTCATATATAACGCTTCCGAGGTTTCGTTATTTTCCGAACGGTTCAGGCCGGAACGAACCTGTATGGTATCGGCGTGCCAATTTTTATCGTCTGTCATCTTTTATCTCTTTAAGTAAAACGGCTTGGCAGGACGGCTATTTCCTGGCCTGTTTTTTATCTTCTGTTATATTCTCTTCTGGCCAGATTACCGCCTGACCGACGATTCGCTGACCGTCTTCTAGCAGCATCACAGGGCTACCATAAAGCTGATATCCCTCTTCCAGCGCATTGCTTACCCGCTGGCAAAAATCGGCTGTATCAGGCCCGCTCAGAAAGCGGTAACGTTTGTGTGATACTTGTTCCATATCTCACTTCCATAACTCGGATAAAGGGGTGTATGCGTTATTTCATCAGCTCCGAATAGCCTTCCTTTTCCGAACAGGTGAAAAAGGCAGTCATTCAAACCATTGGCGCGATATTAGCTTCGAGGGGCGTGTTTTGCAAGAATACGTTGCAAGGTCCGCCTGTGCATTTTCAGCCGTCTGGCTGTTTCAGACACATTGCGATCACATTGCTCAAACACACGCTGAATATGTTCCCAGCGAACCCTGTCTGCGCTCATCGGATCTTCTGGCGGTTCTGGTAAATTGCCTTCACGCTGCAGCAAGGCCTGTTCAATCGCATCCGGATTGGCCGGCTTTGGCAGATAATCCAGCGCCCCTGCCTTTACCGCCGCAACAGCGGTCGCGATATTGCCAAATCCGGTTAAAATAATAATTCGGCATTGGGGATGCACCTGTCTTAACAGGGCAACAATTTCCAGCCCATTGCCATCTTCCAGCTTTAAATCAAGTACCGCATAATTCGGGGCGTGCAGGCTGATATGCTCGCGTGCTTCCTTGACCGACGCGGCCTGGGTTACATTAAAACCGCGCTGTTCCATTGCCCGTGCAAGGGTGCGGCGAAGCGCATTATCATCATCTAAAATCAGAAGGTCTTTTGCCATATTGTTTTTATTACCCTATTTGGCATTCTGAAGAAAGCTGCAGAACAGGATGCTAATCGTGCTTTCCTATTCAGATGGGGCGATTTTAGGTTAAGTCCAATCCGGGTGCTTCATATATGGCTATAATAAAGAAGTGCGCGGCATAAAAATAGAAATATGTGCGCCTTTTATTTGCTCAGGCGGCAGAATACGCATCTGCCCGCCCAGAGATTCAATCAGGGTCATTGCCAGGAACAACCCGAGCCCCTTATGCCCGTCGTAGCCTTCACGGCTGCTGTTCCAGGGCTGGCCAAATCTGGAAAGAACAGATGCCGAAAAGCCTGGCCCGTCATCTTTTATCTCTATCTCTATCGCCTCTTCTGTCCAGTTGATGGTAAGCTCTATTCGGGTAGCGGCAAAATCATCGGCATTATCCAGCAAGGTTTCCAGTGCATATTTTAAATCCGGCAGGGGTTTGGCCTGCGGCTCCCGGCTGGCATCGCGCGCCCCGGATCGAAAGAGAATCCGTCCCGATAGCCGGGTTAATTTTGTGTCCAGCAGGCCGCGAATCATCTGGCTGACAGGCAGTGCCACATCGCGCGCCAGAGTATCTGCCTGGGCGTCCCTGTCCAGTTCAGAAAGGATCATACGGCATCGCTCCACCTCTTCATTCAGCAGGCGGACATCGTCCAGAATTTCATCCTGCGGGGCTATTTTTCCTTTAAGGGCAGCGGCCATATCATGGCTGATGACAGCAATGGTATTCAGGGGCGAGCCGAGCTTATGGGCAGCAGCAGCGGCAAGACTGCCCAATATGGTCGCCCGCCTGTCACGTTCCAAAAGGCTCTGCATCGCGGCAAGGGCGGCATTTGCCTGGCGCGCCTTATCGGCCAGATACCAGACATAAAAACCGATAAATAAGCAAGATACCAAAAGAGCGGTGAACAGCCCGCTACGATACAGGGCTGGCAGGGTGAAATCTGATTCTGAAAAGGGCAAGGGCAGATAAAAATGGGTGATCATAATCGCGCAAAATGCCACCAGCAACACCAGATAAACCGTTGCACGAAAATCCAGCAAGGCCGCGGAGACAACCACCGGTGCCAGCAACAGCATGGCAAAGGGATTGGCCATTCCGCCTGTCAGATAGAGCAGACCCGATAACTGGATAACATCAAAAGAGAGTGCCATTAATAATTCTGGCCGGCTGGTCACTCTTTGATAGCGGCTGCGCCAGCTTTGCCATAAATTCACCGCCGCCCCGACGGCCACCAGCCCAAAGGCTGTGGTAAAGGCGCCGTCAAAACCAAAACCAAACGCCACAATCATCAGGGCGATAGTCTGACCAGCCAGAGCCAGCCAGCGAATCGCTATCACCGCCCTGGTATCAATAACAGAATGATTTGTAGCCGAATGTTTTTTTGGCGGATCTTTTATAATAGGCGAGCCAGGCTTTTTCGAAGGAGAAAAAGCGTTTCGAAATTTCGAACCAAGTCTGCCCATCAGATATCCAGATTAGAAACTTTCAGCGCATTTTCCTGAATAAAATTCCGCCGCTCTTCAACCGCTTCGCCCATCAGGGTTGAAAAGGCCATATTTGCCTCTTCCTCTTCATTCACGCACACCTGTAAAAAGGTGCGCTGATCGGGATCAAGTGTGGTTTCCCAGAGCTGATCCGGGTTCATCTCTCCCAGACCCTTATAGCGGGCAATTTGTGCGCCTTTTTTGCCAAGTGCAGTAACTTGTGCTGCCAGTTCAGACGGGCCTTTTATCGCAAATTCGGCATTTGCTGTGACAAAGCTCGCCCCTTTGGCAAAGATTTTCTGCAACAGACCGGCTGCCTTATCCAGCTGGCGGGCTTCGCTGGTTTGAATAAATTTACGGTTCAGATAATGGGTTTCTGTAATCCCGCGCAAACTGCGCGATATGACAATTTGTGCGCCATCATTTGCGTTTTCTGCCACGGCGTGCCAGCCGCGCTCCAGCGGATCAGATATCTGATCCAGCCGCTTTGCCAGATAGGCCGCAGCCTCTTCATTACCCAGCATATCCAGATTCAGAATGCCGGCAATTGCGGCCTGCTCAATCACATCTTGGTTGCTGATCTGGATGGTGAGCTGGTCAATTGTTCGGGCAAGCTGAATACAGCTATCGGTTACATCGCGCAGTTCTGCCCCTGCCATTTGCAACCCTGTTTCATTTTTCAACACCGCATCTTTGAGACCCGCTGTTACCAGATAATCATCCAGGGCTGGCTGGTCTTTTAAATATACTTCCGAGCTACCACGCTTGGCACGAAACAGTGGCGGCTGGGCGATATACAGATATCCCCGCTCTATCAACGGACGCATATGGCGGAAGAAAAAGGTCAGAAGAAGAGTGCGAATATGTGATCCATCCACATCCGCATCAGTCATAATAACAACTTTATGATAGCGGATTTTTTCTGCATCCATACCATTTTCCGGATCATTGCCTACCCCGGCCCCTATAGCCGTAATCAGCGTGCCTATTTCAGCAGAGGAGAGCATTTTATCCAGCCTGGCCCGTTCCACATTCAGGATTTTGCCGCGCAGGGGCAAAATGGCCTGATTGGCTCTGTCCCGCCCCTGTTTGGCAGAACCGCCAGCTGAATCACCCTCCACCAGGAATAATTCGGATTTTGCCGGATCGCGTTCCTGGCAATCTGCCAGCTTGCCCGGCAGACTGGCCACATCCAGAACGCCCTTGCGGCGGGTTAATTCACGCGCCTTTCTGGCTGCTTCTCTGGCGGCGGCCGCCTCATAGGCTTTGGAAACAATTTTGCGCGCTTCTGCGGGGTGCTCTTCAAACCATTGCCCCAGCGCGTCGCTTACCGCCTGTTCGACAATCGGGCGCACTTCAGAAGATACAAGCTTGTCCTTTGTCTGCGAGGAAAATTTAGGGTCAGGGACTTTTACCGAGACAATCGCGGTCAGCCCTTCGCGCGAATCATCACCTGTCAGGGCAACTTTCTCTTTTTTTGCAATGCCGGAATCTTGCGCATAATTATTAATAATACGGGTTAATGCCCCACGGAATCCGGCCAGATGTGTGCCGCCATCGCGCTGCGGAATATTATTGGTAAAACATAGGGTGGATTCATGAAAACTATCTGTCCATGCCAGTGCCAGCTCGACGCCAACATCTTCTTTATCCGAATTACAATAGATAGTGGGGTGCAGGGCATTACGTGATCTGTTCAGATAATCCACAAAGGCTATCAGTCCGCCATTATAATAAAATTCGGTTACCTTTTGTTCTGCCTTGCGGTCATCTGTCAGGCGAATACGCACGCCCGAATTCAAAAAAGCCAGCTCGCGCAGGCGGTTTTCCAGCGTGGTAAAATCAAATTCCACATTGGAAAAGGTCTCAGAAGAGGGCTTAAAGGTAATCTCGGTACCTGATTGCCCTTCTGCTGCGCCGGTTACCGCAAGCGGAGCCACCGCTTCGCCATGTTCAAAGCGCATTTCATGGCGGCTATTATCACGCCAAATCCGCAATTCCAGCCATTCAGATAGCGCATTAACCACTGACACGCCCACCCCGTGCAAGCCGCCGGAAACTTTATAGGAATTATTGTCAAACTTACCGCCAGCGTGAAGCTGGGTCATAATCACTTCAGCGGCCGACACCCCTTCTTCGGCATGGATTTGGGTGGGAATACCCCGCCCATTATCCGAAACCGTTACCGACCCATCCCCATTAAGGGTAACTTTGGCTATATCACAATGCCCGGCCAATGCTTCATCAATGGCATTATCCACCACCTCATACACCATGTGATGCAGACCAGAGCCATCATCGGTATCGCCAATATACATACCAGGGCGTTTGCGTACCGCATCCAGCCCCCGTAGCACTTTGATAGAATCTGCACCATAATCTTCATTTTCTACCGCATCATCTGACATATTCTGCTCCCTCGCTGGCTGCGCTATTGGCGCAATTGGCCTTCTTCAATATAAAAATGTGCTGCGATATCCCTTATCGCCTCAAAGGCTGTTTTATCTGCCCCGCTATACCATGTCTGAGCAGCCATATCCTGGCATAAATCAAACAGCTCTTCGCGCCGACCTGCATCCAGATGTGCCACTACATCATCCAGCAACAAAATAGGCGGTTTTTTCAAACGCTGATGCTGTAATTTTGCATGGGCTAAAATCATCGAGATCAACAGCGCTTTTTGCTCGCCTGTCGAGGCAAGATGAGCAGATCGGCCTTTGAAATTCAGATTGAAATCAGCATCATGCGCTCCTGGCATTCGCACCTCGCCATCCAGCCTGTTATGCCGGGCGGTTGATAGAATCTGATCCTCGATATCGATAGCTGGCAGGCCAGCGGCCAGCCAGTCTGCCACCTGACCCGTCATCTGGCCGGAGATTTGCGGAAAATGGCTGTCCTGACTTTGGGAAATTCGGCAAATATCTGCCAGCATCTGGGCGCGTGTAGCCATCAATGCCACGCCTGTTTCGGCCAGGATCTGTTCAATAGCTTGCAGCCAGCTTTCATCTTTTATCTGTTCCTGCAACAGGTGATTGCGCTCCCGCCAGGCTTTTTCATAGCGCAATAATCGGCCATTATGTGCCGGATCAAAGGTCATGGCCAGCCTGTCCAGAAAACGCCTGCGCTGGGAAGGGGCGGCCAGAAACAGCCCGTCCATTTGCGGGGTAAACCAGGACAGGCTAATCCTGTCCAGCAGGTCATTCTGGCTGGCAGGGGCGTGGTCTATACGAATAGCCCGGCCTTTTTCTGTATGTTCTGAAACACCTGTACCGATAAAAGAAGAGCCGTGATGGCCATGAATTTCGGCAAAAATTGCCCAGTTTTCCGGCTGCTGTGCCTGCGAGGTGCGATAGCCCAGCTCTTCACGACCAGCCCGGCGCAATCCGCGGCCAGGCGCCAGCATTGATATCGCTTCCAGTAAATTTGTTTTTCCCGCCCCATTGGGCCCTGTCAGCAAGACGGCCTTTGCGTGTGTCTGTACTTCCAGTTGCGGATAATTGCGAAAGCCATTCAGGCGCAATTTACGGATGCCGGTCGTCTCAATTGACGCCTGAGATCCGGACGCGGTCATGCTGACCACAGCGTCCGGGGGCAAAATATCCCTGTTTATAGCTTCCAGTTTCACTTACCTATCCCTGTATCAGGGGCGCTTGCATGGGTGACAACAGATATCATCTATACCCGCATGGGCATCAGCACGAACACATTCTGGTCATCATCAGGGGTGGAAATCAGGCTTGGCGAGCCCGGATCAGACAAGGCCAGCTGCATCACATCCCCTTCAACCTGCTGGGCAATTTCCAGCAAATAGCGGGCATTAAAGCCGATATCCAAATCCTCCCCGTTATAGGACACTTCAATTTCCTCTACCGCAGAAGAGGCTTCTGGCGTACTGGCAGACAGGGTAAGCAAATTGGTTGTCAGGCTGAGCTTTACCGCACGGGACTTTTCCGATGAAATGGTGGACACCCGGTCAACCGCAGCAGAAAACAGACCTGTATCCACAGACAATATCTTGTCATTTCCCTTGGGAATAACGCGGGTATAATCCGGAAAAGACCCATCGATAAGTTTTGAGGTAAGCCGCACCTGCCCAAAGGCAAATTCGGCGCGGGTTTCTGACAGGCTAACCGACACCTCGCCCTCTTCATCATCCAGCAATTTGCGCAACTCGCCTACCGCCTTGCGCGGCAGGATAATTTCCGGCATAACATCTGCGCCTTGCGGCATATCCATTTGTGCCAAAGCCAGCCTATGACCATCTGTTGCGACCGCTGCCAGAGACCCGCTATCGCTTTTATGAAAGAAAATACCGTTCAGATAATAACGGGTTTCCTCATTCGAGATGGCAAAGCGGGTAGTATCTATCTGATGGCGCAAATCTGCGGTTGTCAGCGTAAAATGAACCGGCAAATCACTGACATTAAAAGCCGGGAAATCTTCTACAGGCAAGGTGGGCAGGGTAAAGGCAGAACGACCCGCCTTGATAGAGGCTGTCCCTTCGGCAACTGTGACCTCGACCTCTGCCCCGTCTGGCAATTTACGCACAATATCATAAAAGAGATGGGCAGGTACGGTACACGCCCCTTCTTGCTGAACAGAACAGCTGATTTGTTCTGCAATATCCATTTCCATATCCGTGGCGGTAAGCGATAGCTGGCCTGCATCGGCGCGCATCACAATATTGGCCAGAATAGGAATGGTATTTCGCCTCTCAACAACAGAACTGACATGCCCGAGAGGACGAAGTAAACTCAATCTGTCTATGGCAAATTTCATTCGTGCGATTTCCTTTAATTTGGAAGTGGTTTTTTATCACTCTATTTTGACACACAAAATATAGCAGTACAAACAAAATCACGCACTAGATATATGGCTAATTCTTGTGTTTTATGGATGATTTTATTGATATTTTTTTATTGGGATTTGCGTGATTCGCTCAATTTTGCCAAAAGCGGGGAAATTTAGTCTGCCAGAATGGATTTCAGCAGGCTTACATCATCTGCCAGCGCGGCATCTGTTTCCATCAGTTCCTCGATTTTGCGCACCGCATGCATGATGGTAGTGTGATCGCGATTTCCAAAATTACGGCCAATTTCCGGATAGGAAAGAGAGGTCAGATTTTTTGCCAGAAACATTGCTATCTGGCGCGGCCGTGCAATCTGGCGTGCCCGGCGGGCAGAAAACATATCTGCTACCCGGATATTGAAATGGGCTGCTACCTTTTTCTGGATATCATCAATGCTAATCTTGCGGTTGCTGGCCCGTAGCAAATCGCTCAGCACTTCTTTGGTTGTTTCCACGGTCACCGCATGGCCAACCAGTGTTGCATAGGCCGTAATACGGTTAAATGCCCCTTCTACCTCACGAATATTGGAGGTAATTTTACGCGCCAGGAAATCCAGCACCTTATCAGGAACATCGACACCCATTTTTTCGCGGCGTGCCTGTAAAATTCCCAGCCTTAATTCATAATCCGAGGGGTGAATATCGGCAACCATACCCCAGCCGAGACGCGAGCGAAGCCGCTCTTCCATACCAGAGAGATCGGTAGGCGATTTATCTGCTGACAACACCACCTGGCGGCCATCTTCGACCAGCGCATTAAAGGTGTGGAAAAATTCTTCCTGCGTAGAATCCTTGCCGGAAATGAACTGCACATCATCGATCATCAACACATCGACGGAACGGAACTGCTCTTTGAAAGACATCATATCGCGGTAACGCAATGCGCGAATAAAGCGATACATGAATTTTTCTGCTGATAAATACATCACTTTGCGATGTGGCTGGCGGAAATGAATCTCCCAGGCAATCGCGTGCATCAAATGGGTTTTGCCCAGCCCAACTCCGCCGTAAAGGAATAAAGGATTATAGGTCGCTTCCGGACTTTCAGCGACCCGCTTTGCAATCGCAAAAGCCAGCTGATTTGGCGCACCCACCACAAAATTTTCAAAAGTAAAGCGGGTATCCAGCCCTTCAATGCTTGGGCTTTTATCTGAATCGCTATTCTGGGCGTGCGAAAAACGCAAGGGGCGGCTCGCAGACTGGCCATGTTTTTCAGCCCCTGCCGGGTCTGATGTCATTTCAGCCACATTTTCGCCTGCGGCGGTCTGGCTGTTTAACGGGCTAAAGGGCTGGGAGTGGCCTTCATTTGCCAGCAAAATTCGTACATTTGGGCGTGCACCTGTCTGCGCGGCGGCCAGAAGCCTGATTTTATCAAGATAATTGGAATGGACACGGTCACGCAGGAAACTGGTTGATGCCCGCAATGTCAGCTGGTCTTCGGTAAATGCCTCCAGCAGAAGCGGCTTGATCCATGCCCGCCATTTGGCTTCGCCCAGCTCTGTTTTCAGGCGATGGGAAACCCTCTGCCATAAAAGGTTTTGTTCGGCCAGATCGCCAGCATTCCGGGACAGGCCTGCAACAGATTGAGGCGAGGAAATATCGTGGTCAGAGACAGCACGCTGCTTTCTTCCACCCTCTGCCAAATCTTTATCTGATGCCGCCATAAAATTATGCTTTTCTTTTATTTTTCAGGCATTAGCGCCCAAAATGGTTTTTAAATTATCGTTTATGGACTGCTGAGGAAGGTGGATATAACGCCTATCTCTGAAAAACACAAAAACACGCATCCTGACCATGAGCCATAGAGCCCAAAGTAAACTGAAATGACCGCGCCTTTCAAGTCACGAAAAGCCCATTTGATGAAAATAAAGTTGGGTTTTATGCAGTTTTTTTCCTTGACAGTCAGGCG
>Ga0181592_10001515_pt1 | contig 18877 bp, 37 predicted proteins | sample 071ome_20_FD_133755 | JGI IMG/M metagenome (GOLD analysis project Ga0181592, IMG submission 133755) | Coastal salt marsh microbial communities from the Groves Creek Marsh, Skidaway Island, Georgia - 071412BT metaG (megahit assembly) | ecosystem: Environmental > Aquatic > Marine > Intertidal...
ATCGGCACCTCGATCACTCCGGTCGATCTCGCCCTGCCCCTGCTCGACTTCCAGCAGGAGGCCGTGGCCCACGCCCTGCGTGACACGGCCAATAGCCCGTGGGCGTACCTCGCCCTCGACATGGGCCTCGGCAAGACCCCGTGCGGTATCGCCGTGCTCGCCAGCGCCAACGCCGTCGGGATCACCACTGGCCTCGTGGTCGTGCCCCCGAGCCTCCGCACCAACTGGGTTCGGGAGTTCGCCAAGTTCGCACCGTGGCTCGACGTGGCCGTGCTCTCGGGCACCAAGGTCACCGAGGTGCCCGATGCCGACGTGCTCGTGATCGGTGACAGCACCGTGGCCCACTGGGCCGAGGCCCTGACCGGTCGAGTCGGTGCCGTCGTCGTCGACGAGGCTCACCGCCACAAGAACGGCAAGAGCAAGCGTGCCAAGGCCCTCGCCATGATCGCTGGCTCCGTCGCCGGTCCTCGGGTCCTGCTCTCGGGCACCCCGACCCCCAACGGTCGCCACATCGAACTCGCCTCGCAAATCGACGTGCTCGGTGCTGGGGCGTGGCGTGACCTCGGTGGCAAGGGCCTCTTCTGGAACCGCTACTGCCCGAAGACGGACGCATGGGGTGGCCGTGGCAACGACCACGGTGCCGAACTCCACGATGCCCTCGTCGGCTCGTTCATGATGCGCCGTCGTCGGGACGAGGTCATCGACCTCCCCAACAAGGGGCGCTCGGGTCTCTCGCTGGAGTGCCTCGGCAAGCCTGCCCGTGACTACGTCATGGCCGAGAACGACCTGATCAACTGGCTCTCCGAGGAGGGTCGGAACACTCAGGGTGCCGAGCGTGCCGAGGCTCTCGTTCGACTCACGACGCTCCGTCGCCTCGCTGGCGAGGCCAAGGTCAAGTCAGCGGTCGAGCACGCCTCCGAGGTCCTCGACGAGCAGGAGGGCGGTCTCTTCATCGTGGCCGAGCACGCCGACGTGATGGATCGCCTGCTCCTCGGTCTCGCCAAGTACAACCCCGTCGCCATTCGGGGTGGCATGACCGATGCCCAGAAGACCGAGGCCGTCGATGCCTTCACCTCGGGCCAGTCCCGAGTGCTCGTCGGCCAGATCATCTCGGCTGGCGTTGGCCTCACGCTCCACGGCAACGGCCTCAACCACCGAGTGCTCGTGGTCCAACTCCCGTGGACTCCTGCCGACCTCCGTCAGGCCGAGGATCGTCTCCACCGGATCGGCCAGACCAACGACGTGGAGGTCGAGATCGCCCTCGCCCACATCGAGGGTCGCTGGACCATCGACGAGCGTCTCTTCGGGATGCTGGAGAGCAAGAACTTCGCCAGTGGCGAGGTGATCGACGGGGAGGGTGACTACCTCCTCGGTGACATGGTCGAGGGCATCCTCGACTCGTACCGCTGACCGACGGGGAGGGGGGCAACCCCCTCCCCCCAACCGTTTGGCTAGGGTCCAGTGACCTATGAGACACTGGTCTTAGTCGCCCATACCAACCCATACCAACCCTGAGGAGGGAACATGACCACATACACCACCGAAGGCCACCGCTACCCCCACATGACCCTCGTGGACGAGGAAGGGGTCACGGTCCACTACGACCTGTGCGACCGCTGTGCCACCGTCCTCACCGACGAGGGCGTGATCGACGGGGTCGAGATGACCTGCCCCGAAGTCGATTACGACGAGGGCTATCGTTGCGACCGTTGCAACCTCCGCATCTCGTTGTCGTGACCAGCGTGGGGGGCGCAAGCCCCCCACCACCAACCAACCCACCAACCCACGGGAGACCAACATGACCAGCACCTACAACCACGAGGCTGTCGAACTCAGCCTCTACATCGACAACGACTCCACCTCGTACCAGCAGGTCCAGCAGGCGTTCGCCACCATCGGCAAGCACGTGCGCCGAGGCGAGTACGACTCGGTTCGGGCCGTCGCCTTCATCGAGGCCGTCGTCGGGCAGTGCGCCCGTCGCTACTGCAAGGAGTTCGCCAGCCCCAGCGATCGCTGGTGGAGCATCTTCGACGTGCCCACCCGTCGTGCGGTGGCCGAGGCCCTCGTCGACGACTACGAGGAGCAGGAGGGCCTGCGATGAGCGTGCTCCACGAGACCCAGCAGATCGGGACGCTCGCCGTCACGATCACGGCCACGGCCAACTCGACCGTCATGAACATCGAGGGCGAGTCCGAGGCGGTGCGAGACATCGCCCTGATCAAGAGTCGAGACTGCCCGACGCTCGCCGTCATCAGTTGGAAGGCTCGCAACGGCTCGGTGTCGATCTGGGAGTACGAGGGTGGGAGCATCGACCTCGCCCTCATCACCCTCGGCTCGACCCAGAGCATGGGCAAGACCGCCCACTTCATCAAGCGCACGTTCCCCAACAGCACCGCTGTCGGGTGACTCGCCCACTGTCACACCCATCTGATAGCAATATCCCAGCAACCCATACCAAGACCTGAGGAGGTCACCATGAAAGCCAAGCACCTGACCCGTGGACTCACCGTCCAGATCACCAGCGGTCCCTTTGAGGGCCACCTCGCTTCCGTCGTCAGCCCCGACGTGGCTCCCGATGGAACCGAGCACCAGCGCAAGGTCCTCGTCGCCATCGAGGGCCTCGGTCCCAACGGCAGTGCCCACGAGACGTGGGTGCTCCCCCGTCAACTGGAACTGCCGTCCGTCGCTCCTGCTCCGCTCCCTGCTCCGGTGGCTCCAGCCCCGATCACCATCGGCGCTGACCTGAGCATCATCGAGCAGGGTCGCCTCGTCGAGGCCCAGTCCATCACCGATCCGATGGACCCTGCGCTCGACCAGTTCCGTCCCTCTGCTGACGTGGTCAAGCAGTACGTCAGTCGAGTCGTGGCCGGTGGCCTGACCGACGTGGACTACCTGCTCCACATGCGAGACCAGCGTGACAGCCGTGGCTACAGCCCCAACGTCGCCCTCGTCGGTGAGACCCAGTCGGGCAAGACCATGCTCGTTCAGGTTCTCGCCTGCCTCGCTGCTGAGCGTGACGGCCTGCCCAAGCCGTACCCGATCTTCACCCTGAACGGCTCGGTGGGCATCTCCAACTACGACCTCTTCGGCATGACCAGCGCCGTCGTGGTCGATGGTCGAGAGAGCCTCGTCTGGATGGACGGCCTCGTGCCTCGTGCCCTCCACTGCGGTGGCTTCCTCTACCTCGACGAGTGGAACGCCGTCGCTCCGTCGCAGGCCACCGCTCTGCACCCCGTGCTCGACGACCGGCGCTCGTTCGTGAACTACCAGCGAGCGGTGCCCGACGGTCACGGTGGGTACGCCCCCGAAGTCATCAAGGCCAACCCCAACCTCTGGGTGCTCGCCACGATCAACCCCGGCTACAAGGGCACGCAGGCGATGGCCGAGGCCAGCACCAACCGGTTCCGCTGGATGCCGTGGGACTACGCCGACAACGTCGAGGAGTCCCTCGTCCCGTCGCCCACCGTCCGTGGCATCGGCGGTGCGATCCGTGAGGCTCGCAACCAGCGAGTCCTGACCACGCCGGTCGGTACCAGCGCCCTCCAGCGCCTCAACGCTGACTGCGCCACGTTCGGCGTGGACAACGCCATCTGGGTGTTCACCGGCATGTTCCCCCCTGCCGAGCGTGAGCGAGTCCAGACCATCATCGAAGACCGAGGCTTCCTCGACGTGCTCAGGGCTGAGTACCCGACGAGCGTCTTCGGTCCTGCCGAGGCTCCTGCCTCGGCTCCGTCCACCGACGCAACCGAGAGCGTCGTCTGATCGAGAGGGGCAGGGTTCCCCCTTCCCTGCCCCTCTCATACCCGTTTGGTTAGGGTCGGGTAGCCCGTGTTACAAATGTCTTATCAACCTGATACCTGAGGAGGTACTCATGATTCCCAGCAACTACAAGCCCAAGCGTGGCCTCGGACAGGCCGTCACCCGTCAGCGTCGCAAGGCCATCGACCAACTCAAGCGTGAGCAGGACAAGCGTCTCAGCGAGCACCGTGATGCCATCCGTCGCTCGATCAACGAGGCGGTCAACCGTGAGTTGAACCGTGACTACAACGACTACAAGCGGTTCATGTCGAACATCCTGAACTCGACGATGGAGTCCCAGACCGCCGTCATGCGCTCCTACGGACTCAAGCAGTCCGTCACCACCACGCTCCAGACCGGCTGGATGAACGACGGCACGGTGACCGCCTACACCGACTTCGATCAGATCGTGATCAGGTGGCCGAGCAAGTACGACCCCGATAACCCGTGGTCGGTCATGGACACTGATCGGATCGCTGACACCGTCGCCCAGATGAAGGGCGTGTTCCAGCACGAGTTGGGGCACCTCCGGTTCACCACCCCGTTCCCGATCCTCAAGGAGAAGGCCATCGAGGTCTGGGAAGAGGCCCTCGACGAGGACTCCAAGAACAACAGCGACTCTGGGTGGGCACGCTCTGCCCACCGTACGTGGAACGCCATCGAGGATCAGCGCATGGAGTGCGCCGTGGTCAAGTCCGTGCCTCGCATCGGCTCGTACTTCACTCGGATGATCGTCGAGCACCTGCTCAAGACTGATCACCAGAAGAACCTCTCGTGGCTCCTGCTCGCCGGTCGTGACTACCTGCCGAAGGAACTGCGTGCCGAGTCCCGTCGCCGGTACACCCAGCACATCGGGGATGACGGTGCCAAGGCCGAACTCTGGCTCCACATCGTCAACGGCTACAAGAAGGCGACCACCCCTGACCGCCTCCTGTTCTGGGTCATCGAAGCGTCGAGGTTCATGCTCGACCAAGAGGTCCCCGAGGACACGTCGAAGCACGACACCTTCCCCGACCGTGGTGCCACCGAGCGTGAGACCAACGAGGCCGAGAACAAGGCATCCAGTGGTGCCACCGAGGCTGGCGAGGACGACACCAAGGATGCCGATGGTGATGCCGACGGCGCTGGTGCCAAGGCCGAGGGCGACGAGAGCGCTGGCGACGGTGCCGGTGCCGACGGTGCTGGTGACGAGAGCGACGACGCTCAGACTGACTCCGGTCAGGGTCACGGTGTCGGCAACGGTGCCGGTGAGGAGCCTCAGGAGGGTCAAGACAACTTCCAGAAGGCTCTGGAGCAGGCGCTCAAGCAGGCCAAGTCCGAGGTCCACAACGACTCGGAGGTGCAGGAGATCACGAAGAACACCGTGGCCTCCGTCACCAAGGGTGGGCTGACTGATATCACTTTCGTCGGCTCCGATATGCCTGCCGATATGGTCGCCAGCGCACATCGCACCGCCGTTGGTATCGAGAACGCTCTCAGCGACTTCGTGACCACGAGCCAGCCGGTCTGGCGCAACCAGCAGGAGGAGGGTGCCATCGACGCTCTCTCATACCGCACCAAGCAGGTCGGGGATCGGGACTTCTTCCGCAACCTCGACGGGCTGGCGAACGAGGGCCTCGACGTTCACGTCTCGATGCTCTGCGACGTGTCGGTGTCGATGGGCGGTGCCCCGATACTCGCCCTCAGCGAGGCGGTGTACGCCACGGCTCTGGCCTGCCAGAACCTCGGCATCGGAGCATCGTTCACGCTCTGGTCCAGCGACGGGCAGAACCACCGCATCTGGAGCGACGGTGCTCCTGCGCCTCAGGTGTGGCCCACGCTCGGCGGTACCGATCCCACCGAGGCGCTCAACGACCTCGACAACCACAACGATGAGGGTGCCACACAGCACCTCGTCATCGTCTTCACCGACGGTGAGTGGAACGACGGCTTCGACCTCCAGCAGTGGGCGAGGCCCAACCGCCACATCGTGCTCGTGCGCTACGCCACTGGGTACAGCGGAACGGAAGCGTACGGTGCCGACGAGGTGGCCGAGATCAAGCAAGTCGAGCAACTGCCCGACGAGTTGACTCGGGCACTCCGAGGTGTCCTCAACAAGTGAGCAGTGGGGGGCGCAAGCCCCCCACTCTCAAAGAAACCCTTGACGGTGTCACACCCGTCGATTAGAACTGAGACAAGGAGAACAACTGACATGAGAGACACATTTGAATACTCAGGCGACCACGAGTGGGCGCTCTGGCGCAAGGGCGTTCTTTGCACCCCGTGCGAAACATGGGACGGCACAGAGACCGAGGCCATCGGTATCAGGGTCGAGGTGTACGGCAAACTCGATGCCGACGACCTCGGTGAGATCCACGTCCTCCCCGTCTGCGAGGCGTGCGCCAATGACAACGTGATCCGGTTCGTCGAGGAGGACAACTGATATGACCACCGACCATGAAGCCGAGATGTGGCGAGCAGTCGCCCAGAATCTCCACGACTACATTGCCCGTATTCGACCCGAGTGCTCCTGCGAGGAGACTCCCGAGTACCAAGAGTTCCACCGGAACTACATGCTCGTGCCGAGCAACCAGCGCATCCGCTACTACCTCGACAACCACCCCGGTGAAGAGGTCCTCAACGCCTGCGAAGCCTGCTCGGTCATGCTTCAGTACGAAGTGCGAGCCGACAGGGTCTGGGAAGACCATCCCGACCGCAACACCATCCCATACACGAAAGAGAGCAACTGACATGCCAAACATCTGCAACAACAGGCTCGACGTGATCGGGCCAGCCGACGAGGCTGACCGCTTCGTCGATGCCATCAGCGCCAACGATTACGAGTCCATCGACTTCACCCTCCTGCGCCCCGAGCCTTCGGACGTGGGCGAGAACTGGTACAACTGGCGCTCCGAGAACTGGGGCACCAAGTGGATCAACGACGTCGAGTGGGACGCAAACATCGAGGATGACGGGGTATGCACCCTCTCATACACCTACGACAGTGCGTGGGCACCGCTCAACGCATCGTTCTGGGCGGAGGTCTCCCGACAGTTCCCGAACCTCATGTTCATCTCGTCCTACCGAGAGTTGGGTATGGACTTCGTAGGGGCTATGGCCGTCACCAACGGGGGCACGTTCGTCCACGATCACAGTTTCGAGATCGGTGAGATGCCCGACTCGCCCCGATACCCCGACGGTGGGTTCGACGACATGGATGCGGAGGCCGACTGGCACGACCGCTACTGGACCTACGCAATGGACCTACAGGACACCATGCACAACGGCGCTGTCTATCAGGCACGCTCGTCCCGTACGGGGGTGGAGTCATGACCGGCTTCATCTGGTACGCACTCGCCTTCGGGGGCTTCATGGCCCTCGTGGTAATCGACACGCTCTACGAACTCAACAAGGAAGATCAGGAGGACAACTGACATGGATGCGGAGCAAGTTGCGAAGGAGCGCTGGGGCAAACTGCCAAAGACGTTCAAGCACAACAGACGAGACGAATACGGCAGGCTGTTGCCTGATGACTTTCCTACTCTGCTGAGTTGGACACCTCATAGCCGAGTCGCATTTCAGCAGAAGGTCAACGAGTATTTCAGAATCAACGGCTACAAAAACGGCGAGTTCCCGTGGGAGGACAACTGATATGAAAGCCAACCTGAGCGACCTCATAGAGAAGGCATACGTCCACGGCGAGGCTAAGGCTGGCTCGTGGTACGCCCACCTCGACCTGTCTGGGCACATCTCGGTGTACCGAGACCAGTACATCATCTTCAGGCTCAACCTCGACACCAAGGAGATCGAGTTGCTGAGAAGTGACTTGACCCCACACGACAAAGCAAGTATGAATAAGGCACTCATATGGATGGAAGGGAAGTGACATGAACTACGACAGCATCAACGACCGCATGGCCGACAGAGAAGCAGACAGCATTGGAGAGTGGGACGAGGCCGTCTCGTGGTACGAGGAGTGCGGTGACCTCGACGCACACGAAGCGGAATGGGAGAGCGAGCGTGAGCGCTACTTCCAGATGCGTGACGACCTCCGCAGGCAACTCGATGCCCTCGACGATGAGGCTCATATCCACGGCTATGACAAGAGGCGGTACATGGATACGTACCGCTACGAAGACGCAGTGGAGGCCATCATCGAGCAGTGGCGGTCGGGTGACGATCAGTGATGTGGTGGTCGGCGTTGATCACGGACGCTGGTCGTGGCCCGTACGCCCCCGAAGGCCCACCGACATGGGTGTGGCTATTCTTCGGTGCCCTCGGTGCTCTGTACATAGCCGTATGGATCACCGTGTGGGTCATCGGGCCAAAGATCAGGAAGCAACTCAAGAGCGAACTCCCCGTCATCGCTCGGGAAGTAGAGCGTTGGCTCCGTGATCCCGAGTACTACGCCAAGAAGAAGTGAGGAGGATCAAGTGGCTATCGGCATGAACAACAAGGACATGGAGAAGATCGCCAAGGAGGCACGTAAGAGGGGCTGGACCATCACGGTGACGAGGGGCAACCACGTCAAGTGGCAGGCTCCAGATGGGCACTGCGTGTTCTCGCCATTGACCGGCTCGTACCGGTCATGGAAGAACTTCAGGTCGATGCTGAAGCGGAATGGATTCGACTTCAGTACAGACAAGAGGGGTAAGAGGCATGTTTGATATCGGTGTCATACGTGTCCCCGAGGGCTTCATCCAGTTCATCACCGTCGTGGTGCGTAACCAGATCAACGACGACGTGACTCCGACCAACATCGTTGTCGGGTCTGACTTCAACCCGAACTGGGACGATCCCTCTGACCAACTCATGGAGTTCGATGAGACGGTCCTGCTCTGGGTCAACGGCATCTACAACGTCGCCAGAGACCTCAACCGCATCGGGTTCAGCCTCGTCTTTGAGGACGGGGACGACCTCGCTACCGAGGAGATCATCTTTGATCTCGACTGATCTGCTACCTTCGTACGTCGAGAAGGGAGGAACCATGTCAAAAGGCTCAACGTACAAATGCAACAGATGTGGACAGACGGTCACCGTCTACGTCACGCCCACCCATCCACCCACGTGCTCCAAGCACACAGGCGGTGGAGTCAAGATGGTCTTGCAGGACTGACCACCGTCGCATTACGATCAGCAGTACCCCATACCAACAGGAGCACACCATGCAGACATTCGTCCCCGAGGGCACAGACCTCGACCTTGGATTCCACCACCTCGACTACCGCCGTCTCGGCAAGCAACGTGTCGAGGCGTGGCAGATTCTCAACGTCCTCCGTGGCGTAGACAACGACGGCAACCCCAAGGAGCACAAGGGGTGGGTCAACCACCCAGCCACTCGCATGTGGGAGGGGAGCATCGCATCCCTCGCCCACTACGGGTTCCGCTGTTGCGCTGAGTGGAAGCGCCGTGGGTATCAGGACTCGCTACAGGAGCGCTTCCGTGGCGTGCTCGATATGCACGTCTACTACGGCGATGACCCCACTCCCCCGTCGTTCCTCAACGACATCATGATCTCGCACCGGTCCAACCTCATCCGCAAGGACCCCGAGTTCTACGGGCCGATCTGGCCCAACACCCCACTCGGGCTGGAGTACATCTGGCCCGTGGTCGCCACCTCCTGAGGGGTTACTCCCACTGTCTGGAGTGGTGTCTGGACAGACCCAACGGAAGTGTCGTCAGTGAGCAGGGGCTTCGGCCCCTGCTCTTCTGCGTTACCAGTCGAGTAGCAGGCAGTTGTGATCGAGCGTCGCCTTGGGCGAGTGCTCGCCCCGTGCGTAGTTAGCACCCAGACCCTCGATCAGTGTGTTGCCGTAGTGAGCGGTGTACCGGTGGTGGTAGTGCCCGTGGTACACCTCGGGGATATCGAGTTCGTCAACGACTGCGCTGATAGCCATACGATTCTGCCGTGAGTCCCTATCGCTCTTGTATCCGTTGGAGCGGAGCCAGCGTCTGATATCGAGAGACTCGGGGCAGTCGTGGCTCAGGAGCACATCGGCTCCCTTGCCGTTGTCTATTGCTCGGTACACGTCGGCAGTGTTGATCGACTCCTGAGGCCACCAGTTCTCGCCCTGCGTGCGACGAGCCTTGTCCACGCTGACAGCGCCCCCGAGGAACAGCACCTTCTTCTTACCGATACGTAGCGTGCTCCCACGGGGGCAGTAGTACATATGGTCGTGGAAGTGGGCCACCGGCTTCTTGGGGTGCTTGCCCTTACATATCTCAGAGCGGATGTAGTCGTGCTGGTCGTGGTTCCCGTCGAGCCACAGCCACTTACGGCGCTCGTCAGCATCGAGCCACGTCCTGATCGAGGTCAGCACGGCCTCAGGGAAGGAGTAGCCGAAGTCCCCCAACTGGATGACGTACTGCGCTCGCTGAGTCTTGGCGAGACGGTTCACGTTGGATACGAACTGGCGATCACCGTGGGTATCGCCTACGAGTAGCACTCTCATCGTGTCTTGAGCAGGATCATAATGACGATGGTGAGCGCCAGCCACAGCAGAAGTTCCATTACGCCAACCCTTCCAGTAGTTCCAGCCATGCCTTCGCTCCGTGGCGGATGTCGTGCTGTTTGACACTCTCCAACAGAGACTGCTGAAGTTCGATACGAAGTGACTTATCGAGCAGTTTCTTAGTGGCCTTTACCCAGTCCATAGGTCGCTTAGCCAGCATGAAACCGCCGCCCCACAAATCGTGGATCTCCCGGTAACTCGGCAGCGCGGCAGCGATGAACGGAATCCCAGAAGCCGCATACTCTAAGCCTTTGATAGCGCTCTTAGCCATATTGAAGGGGGTATCACGCAGGGGCACCATACCGATCTGCATAGTCAGCAACTGCGGGTACTCCTCGGTTGTCCTTCTGGGGGACCGCTCCACCAACTCATCATCTAGTCCGATGGCGCTGGCGAACGACGGCGAGGTGACGGCATCGCCACCGTGGTACATCTTGATCTGGCCTTCACGCAGGAACCGCTCAAAGACTCCACGCAACGTCTCAATGTCTCCTGAGCGGTGCGACGTGGAGCCGACCCAGCCCACCGTGGGTACGTCTACGTCCTGATCGACGGGAGAGAACCGCCCCACGTCGATGCAGTTCGGCAGGACGATGGGGTCCCTCTTGAACTTCTCCTTCATCCTCTGCGCCAGATACGGGGTGCTGGTCGTCAGCACGTCCGATGCCTGCATATTCTTGGCATAGAAGAGCGTGTTCTCGACGGGGTTGTACTTGGGGTGCGATGCCTTGAACGCCTCGTTGCTCGGGTCCAGCCCCCAGTACCAGTCGTCGAGATCGTTGATAACGATCTGACCGTGCTCCTGCCCGAACTTGATCGACTGATCGACCTTGTCGTGCATGATGCGCTGTAGCAGGATCACATCAGGGAACTCCACCGAGCCGTCTGCCTGCTCCACGGCCAACTTGCCTTCCCTCTGCCACAGCGTGCCCACGTAGACCTCGTGACCAGCCTCACGGAAGTAGGGGATGTACTGGCCCAGTCGTGCCCAGCCAGCACCGCCCCACTTCTCTACTCCGTCAGAGGAGCGGTCAGCACGAAGGTAGTCCGCACTGGCGACACCGATGATCATGATGGCTCCTGCTGGATGGGCCACCACCTGCGGTCCTTACCGGACAGCCCACCGTAGACCCCGTAGTAGATCTCGTTGTCGACGGCGAAGTTCAGACACGCCTCACTGACCGAGCAGTTCTGGCAGATGGCGATAGCAGGGGCAGTGGGACCGTAGAAGAAGTCGACCTCAGGATGCTTACGACATTCGGCTTCCGACCTCCAGCGCACATCCTTCTCGGGATGCAACAGCATCGGCAGTGCGTACTGGTCAGAGACCTTGTCGTAGTGGTCGAACAGTTCTTCGCTCATTGTGCTCCTCTTGTATGGGTGGACCTTCTGATACTACTTCTTCCGTGGCCGTCGCTTCAAATGCTTACGGACCTCCAGCCTCAGTTCGGGGACGAATAGAGGCACGTCTGGATCGGCCTTTGGAAGCACCTTGATTTTATCCAACGGCAGGTAGGTCTTCGTGGGCCGGGGTCTATTGAGCCTCCGCTCTTTAGGCGTAAGACCGCCCCACATGCCGTACTCCTCGTCGGCTCCACGCTCGGCGCACTCCTGTTGAATGGGACAGTGCTCGCAGATCAACTTGCCTAGATCGTAGTACTGAGCCTCGGGGGCAGTCCGCTCCTCCTTGAACAGGGGCGGATACCACATCTCGCTGTGGTAGCCAGCGCAGAGAGCGTCGTCAGCCCAGCGCTTAGTCGTCATTGAGGGACTCGGCCACGACGCAGTCCCACCCACATGCGGCATACCCAGCGAGGTCAGTCCAGTTGTCACGCTTGTTCGGAGACCAAGCGATACGACTGACCTTGAGCATCATCATCAGCACTGCCACGTCATGCGGAAGCAGTGTGACGGGGGCCTTCGCCACCGAGGTGAGGTAGACGGACCACAGGTCGGCAGTCTTACGGAAGTCATCAGTGGGTTCGCCGTACTGGTTGTTCCGGTCCCCGTTGATGAGTTCGTCGGCCTCAGCCAGAACCTGCGAGCGGTTGTTGTTCTTTACGATCTTGTTTGCCATATCATTTCATATGTTACTCATCGACGATTTGTGCGTCGAGGATGGTCATATCTAACTCTTCTGCTGATATGGGACGGGATAACTCATTTGCTTTGCTCGCCGCCTTCTCACCAAAGATTCTTGAGAGAACTCCAGCACTTCCCCGTGCTTCCATCTCAAAGCGAACTAGATCACGTGAGTCCTCAATATCTTTGAACTCTTTCGTGAGTTTGAATAGCCTATCCATCTCTGCTGATACCGCAGGATCAAGCCCCTGACCCTCTAGTTCTTCAGCAAAGCGGGCGAAGAGAACCCGCGCTGACTGCATCTCCAACATGGCAGTGAGCACGGCCTGTAACTGATCCTTCGTCCTCAGTTCTACGGGAATCTTGTACGCACATTCTGCATGTTCCTGAAAACCGGGGCATCGGGGTGCGAGATAGCAACTATTGCAGTTGCGGATTCCAGACCCGTCGTGGCGCACCACGTTGACCGCAACCCCTTGATCTTCCTCGATTTCCTCGCCATCAGGGGTGGTGAAGGTGCTCTTCGCTATTGCTCTCTCGATGCCGATAACCGGTAGCAACTTTCGGTCACTTTCGTGCCGGGTCAGAGGGGGGTCGGTAGTAATAGCAGGGAGGGTAGAAACCGGATTTGGGCCACTTACTTTTTGGGGGTCATAGTTGCTATCTGACCCCTCTGTATTGCTATCGAACTCGGCCTCGTCGTCGTCCGCTGGAGGGTGGTAGGCCCCAGCATTGAAGGTGTGCATCTCCCAAGAGAGCCACGACTTGACTGCTAACTTCGCCAGTTCTGTAACGTCGTCTTCCAGTACCGCCTCATAGTCCACATTGAGACGAACGATGTCACTTCGGTGCTTCCTTCTGGCTGAATCCTTCTTCTGAGCAGGGTATCGACGCAGTCCGTGACCGTCCCATATCTGGGTCTCTCCGTACCGGACAACACTGGTCCAAGAGGAAACGACGACCGCCTCCCAGTCCACTGATTCGATGGTATCGACCTTGCTTGTAATGCCGATAAGCGAGGCCCCCCAGCGCTGTTGAAGTTGCTTGATACGGGGCAGTGTTTTGCCCGTTATGGCTCTATCACTTATTGCTACCCGACCATGCTTTTGGCATAAGAAGGCGAGGCGCTCGGGGTCCTTGTCGTCGTTCCACAGGGGCACGTACTTGGCCCCCAGCCACTCCCCGTTGTAGTCGGGTCGCCCGATAACAATGTCGATACTGTCAGCGTGAGTGCGGATGAACTCGTCGAACTTGTCCACGTCCTCGTCCCCGTCCGAGGTGTAGACGGTGATGGACGCCCCGCCCAGAAGTTCCTTGAGGTCGATCTCTTTGGTCTTGGGGACGTTGAACTGAGTGATATTGAGGGCTATCGAAGGCACCCCAATAGAGGTCAGGATGTTGCGGTAGGTACCCTTCTCGCCCCCGGACAGAATGATTCTCACGTGAAGTCACCCCACTTCTTCTCGGCACGGGCGATGGCCTGCCGGTCGATCTCCTCGGTAAGAACGTCCCAGCCTTTCATGGGCTTTTCAGTAGACCACTCAGGGCGCACCACATACGGCTGACATACCAGTAGGGACGGCGTACCCATACTGTATGTATGCGATATCACCTCAGGGTTGGTATCAAGGTACATACTTCTGCCGCCAGAAGCAGCCAAGATCGCTGCTGCTTTTTCGGCGCACACCTTGGGTTCCGTTGTTCCAGTGGTGTCGTACATGATGGCCTTGATCTGGTTGATCTTCATCCAGTTCTCAAACATCACGGTGTCTGGATCACCGCTGTAGAGCACGCCCAAGCGACCCACCGAGGCTTCGTGCAGGGCACGCCAAAGGTACACGCCCTCTGGATCGGGGACCCTCGCCCCCAGTTCAGTGTTGGGGCGAGCCAGTACGTCGAAGTTGAACAGGATCACGAGTCCAGCGGCTCCAAGAAGTGCCACGAGATGTAGCCACACCACATCCATACCAGCGCCTTACCGAAAGGCTTAGAGCCTAGAAGGCGTAGAAGACGAGTGATCGTGGGCACAGCGTGGGACACGAGGGCAATGATCTCGTAGATACACCCCACCAGCAGGGCGGTGTTCAGCGCCTTCTGCGTGGTGGCGTTCATCAGAACTTGCGCTTCTTGTTGAGTTGGTGCTCCACGTACGAGTGGTACGGGCAGAAGTCGCAGAGGTAGTTCCACTCCTCGGGGGGCAGACCAGCGGTACGCCCGATAGCACGGCTCTTGTCACGGTAGTCAGGGCACCCAGAGCCATATCCAGCGCCCACCGTGGGCCTGTTGTGGAGGTTGTAGCACCCCAGAGCGTCGGTCTTGTACTGCTCACGCTCTTCCTTCAGGAAAGCCTCAAGACGACCGTCATGGACAGCCTGCTGAAGACGTGACTCGTCGATGAGTTCCAACTCAGCGTCGTCGATGCTGAAGAGGTTGGCCTTATGCCGATCAGGGGGGCCACCGAACTTCCGCATGTGCAGGTCGATGGCATCACGCAGGTGATGGTCGTGCTTCGCCTCGGGGTCGTTCTCAGTTGCGTAGTTAGGCAACTTATCGACCGTCTTACAGGTATTGCAGATCAAGAGACGTGCCATTTGATACTCCTTGGTAGCCGTAACGGCTACATACTACTACGTAGTGGTGCTGTCAGTGGGGAGGTCCAGCAACACGGGCGGCGTGGTAACCCTGAGTGGGGTTAGCGCCCGGAACCGTGTCGTACAGGTCCTCGCTCAGGGTGGCCCGAACCGAGCCAGCGTCGGCGTTGTCATTGGGGAAGCCGCCCCGGTCAGGGTTCGGCTTCTTGACCATGCCATCGGTGATTCCCTCACGGAGATCAGCGTTCATACTGCGAGATTCATTTACTGCCATATCAGCATCCTAACATAGGGGGGCTTTACTTGGTGCCCCGTTTGACGTTCCGTGAGTTGGGAGGACGATTAGCGGGGGGAGGAACAGGCCGAGTAACCGACTGGGTGCCACGGTTGGGGTATTCCATGTTTTTTGCGGCTTCGATCACGGCAGGGTCAAGGCTTTCAAACGGATTCTTACTGGCCTCAGCCGCCTCCATACCCCTAGTTAGGAACTCCATACCCTGAGGCATGGGTCCTTTACGCTGGCTTCCCGGTGCCCCGTACTTTGCCTCTAAATCTGTGCGGGTTTTCTGAACGACGTTGGGCACGGCGACATCAAATAGGCTCATCTGCCCTTGGGGCGCATCGTTGGTGGGGTCGTCACGGTAGTCCTCCCACAGCGTCGGCTGGTAAGGCTCACCGCCCTTAGGCTCCTCGGGACGGCCCTTAGGCCCCTCGGGATCAACCTTTTTGATGGGCGTATCGGGAGTCTTAGGTGGTGTTTCCTCTCGTACTGCCTCTGGTTCCTCCTCCTCTTCCTGACGAAGTGGGGCCAGTGCGCCCAAGCGAGTAAGGAACTTTGAGAAGTTCCCCGTGGGCCTTACTTCCTGAGGACCGGCACGGTTGAAGTTCGGAGCAACAAACTGTGCCATAGCCTTAGGGCCAGAGGCAGGCTGGCTGGGGGCGTATTCGACACCTCTAATGACGGGCGAGGGCCCAGTAGTAGGCATCGCCGGGTACCGTGCCGACGTTCCTCCAGAAGGGCCGTCCCACGACTGCATACCGGAAGGCGCAGTCAGGAACGAGCCTCTAAGAGCCATGGGCCTAACACCCAGTTTTTGATCCTCGACACTGCCCCGTGCCGGACCACCGGCTTCGTAAGAGTCATCCATAACTCGGCGATTAGTTCGGGTTCTTTTATTATCAGCCACCGATACCACCACCAGACGGGGCGATAGCCCAGTTCATATCAGTGCGAGTGTTTCTGGTAGTCCCACGAGAGCCAATCTTCCCACTCCAGTCGAGGGCCTCTTCCGCTCGGCGGCGTGCCTTGAGGCGATCATCACCAGCCGCATATGGGTCTTGAGTGAACTTGCGCCCCTCCGAACCGGCAATGCCAGCCTCGTAACCGCTGTTACGGGTTTGACGAGCGAACGCTCGATCAGGGTCAATCGGCCCCTCTTCAAGGGGGTTGATTCCGTAGGGCTTGTTCGGTTCCATCACCAAGTCCCTTCACTCATCGCATTACGAGCAGTACCAGACCACGACTGGTCACTCATGACACTGGGCATAACGGGCATACCAGACACCCAAGAGCGGTACGAAGGGGTATAGCGGTCGATATTCATGACCTCATAGATATCCCATACCTGCTTAGCGAAGCCTCGACGCTCTGGGAAGGGGTTTTGGGGCGCGGCAACCGGGCGCATCTCACGCAACTCCTCAGGAGTAGCGGCAAGTGCGCCTTCAAGAGCGAGGTCAACGAGATACTCGCTACGGGTTTGCCACGGACGAGCCATCAGCCCTCCCTGAGCGCCCGTATAACGATCTCGGTGGAGGGGTCAACAGGGCGCTTCATACCCTTAGGGGCGTTGCCCTCACCCACAGCGTAGTTACGCTTGTGGACAGAAGTCATGGGGCGTGACCTACTGGGAGTCGGCTCGTTAGAGTAACCCTTATGAGTGGTCTTGATACGGGGGCGGGGCATCCCCTGCGGATTAGCCTCATCCATCAGAAGTCCCCTTCCGAGTAGTCGTCGTAATGGTCAGTGCTGTTGTCCTCGTAGGCGTTGTAGGCGCTGTCATTGCCTGCCTGCTCAGCCTCACGGGCCTCCATCTCGCCCACCTCGTAGTCCATACGGGCCTGAGCAACACTGCGCTCATCCATATGGCGAAGGTGCGGCTTCTGGGCAACCGGCTGATCACGGTGGTTACGTACGTCCCCGTACTGAGCACGGTGAGCGTCAGCCATCATGTTGAATAACTGCGAACCATACTGGCTCATGTCCTTAGCCATCGTTTTTCCTATCTGTCCTTGAACTGTTCAGGGTTGGCGAGCACTTCGCTCCACGGTATGACCTTAGCCTGATCCTCTGCGGCCTGTGCGGCTTCCTTCTCCCGGTATGCGGCACTATCGGCTTTCTGAGCGGCAATGCTCTCCCCGATATTGGCCCGAGCATCACGCATGTTCTGTGCGATGCGTCCGTGGATGGATCTAATAGGCCGTCTCACGAAGTTCAGTCCTTCTTGGGGTAGATGCTGTGATCCATTCGACTAGACCAACCACCCTCTTTGTTGGGGGTCATACTGCGCTTACCCTCGACGTTGAACTGCTTACCAACGAAGTTCTTGGCAAACGATGCGTCGTTATGGGCAGAGGTGTCGAACTCGATGGCGTGGGAATCCGAAGCCCCACCGCCAGTGGACTCTGCGGAGAAGAACAACTGGTTGCCCTGACGGCCAAGCACCTTGCCAGACCACGAGGTGTTGTCGGGGCCAGACACGTGCTGAGCGGGAACGCCCATTTCGGCTCCCCACTTTGCGGCGTACTTGGAGTCGATGCGGGCCTCGTTGGCACCAGTCCTCATATGCTCGGGTGAGTGTGGCATTACTTCTTTCCTCCACGTTTCTTGGCGACGCTCTTCTTAGCGCCTCCCACTGCGGCATTAGCGGTGCGGACAGCCCGCCCCTCATTACCGGTTTTCTTCAGAGTAGCATTTGCCACCTTAGCCCACTGGCGCTTTTCGGCGGCAGTATCGGCCTTCTTGGTGTGCTTACTAGCGTCGGATGCGGTCCACGGCATGTCTTATCTCCAGTTTGGTACCAAGCGCTTCAGCATTGACTGCCTCTGCACATCTATTTGTTCTTGCTGGGGGCGGTCTAGTCCTCGGGGAATACCTCGGGGGCCAGCCTTTCCATCATTGGTGAGCCTGATCGGCTCAGCACCGGGAGGTGCGAACTTCTGCCCTACAGCCTGAAGTTCTAAGCCAGTCATGGGGTTGAACTCCTCAGGCCACAGGTAGTCACCGGGGTTGACTCGCTCGCCCTTATGGACACCTCGGCTGTATGAGCGGTGGTTCTGACGCTTGACGGCGCTAAGCAACTTATCCTGCCGTCTATTGCTATCCATAGTCCCCAGATACCCATCGGGATATTGGGTATCAGGCGTAGCGCCGAAGGCGGCGAGGCGCTGATCTTTAGCATCACGGAAGACCGGAGCGGGACCGAGGACGGGCATCGTCTCTCCCCCGGCTGGGTCATATCCCCCGGCCCAGTTGCTGAAGGTCTGCTGGTTCATCGCCCGTTAGCGGTGCTAGTGGCCTGTGTGAAAGCCATGAGAGAGCCACCACGGCCCCCACCAATCGTAGAAATAGGGCGAGGACCCTCAGCATCTTTGGCAGCACGCTCTTGCCTATCTCGGTCGGCTATATATCGGTTGGGTGGGCGTTGGATGATCACCAGTCCCAATCCTTCCCCTTTGAGAACTTCTCAAAGTCATCCGAGTCGTATAGATCCCGGTATTTGTTAGGTACTTTGTTGAGCAGTTCGTCCTCCTCAAGAGGCTCCTGCTCGATGTCTGGGGTGTTATTCATAGACCTTAGTAGCGCTTATCACGCCGTATCAGATAGTCACTCACCTGTGATATGGGGCTACTACCGCC
>Ga0181592_10001527_pt1 | contig 18808 bp, 11 predicted proteins | sample 071ome_20_FD_133755 | JGI IMG/M metagenome (GOLD analysis project Ga0181592, IMG submission 133755) | Coastal salt marsh microbial communities from the Groves Creek Marsh, Skidaway Island, Georgia - 071412BT metaG (megahit assembly) | ecosystem: Environmental > Aquatic > Marine > Intertidal...
CCTAACCACCAGTGACCCTCAACACGCGCCAGAGTCTGAATCCCGAGTTTGGTATAACCACTGGCCAATTCATGCCGCGCGATAAAATTCAGCCTGCTATCAAATTCGAATAGATAGTTCTGGCTGTAAGACTCAGGCAAGCCGCCGGCCAACAGAAACCGGTCATCGTGGTAACTAATCGCCCCGCAACCGTGGACTAGCTGCGGCACCTCAATGCGCTCAAGCAAACGCAAATCGATGGGATCATAGATGTAAACCCATGGTTCTGATGCCCCAGCCAGTTGGTTAAAGGCTCCAAGCTCCACTGCCACATATAGTTTTCCCTGAGCCAAGGTCAGGTCTCCATGATGTGAGGCGACCTCTACCTGCTTGACAAGTTTGCCCTCCAAATCCGACTTGACCAGTGTCACAGTGTGCGACCAATAGATAAACTGTTCATCGAGGGCAACGCCCTGCAGATGGCCCTTGTATTGTCCATCACAAACCACCTCAGAGGGCAAAGCATCACCTCTCAAACAAAAATAATGACCTAAGAGCACGAGGCATGCCGTGAGGAATCCCCTGGACCAGAGAAAGGCCGAGGGATCGCTGAGATTTGGACGACAGGAATCAGGTCCCTTCATTGAGCAGATACTGCTAAAGTGTTAGGATGTTTGCCTTGTGCCATCATCTGCCCTTTTGCTTCGCTTCGATGACATCAGCCAATCGCTGTTTACGAATGACTTTCAACTTATGTGTTCCGCGAGCGATGAGGTCCTGATCATCCCAAGCTCTCAGCTCAAAGGAAAACAGCCGCTGGTCTGCAAAAATGAGTTTGGCCTGACAACGAACCATTTTTCCCATTGGCGTAGGAGCCAGGTGCTCAACCTCTACCCTGGCACCCACCGTGCTTTCTGACTGCTCAAGATGGGGCAGCATCAACTGGCGAGCAGTGTGCTCAAGAAACCAGATCAGCCACGGTGTGGATAGCACGCTGGGCATGACTTGATCGGAAAAGTCAATAGCATGAGGTGGCTCGGTCAAAAAATCGAGGGTGTCCACCTCGCCAATACGCGGTCGGCTTTTCATCGAGAATTCATCAACCAATGTGAAGTAACCTTCATACAAATCCTACAAAACTGACCCAGCACTTTCTCCTAGGGATCAACCCTTGTGCTGAGACTCTCACAAACACACCACCAGTCAATGCGGCCATCGCAGGATGGATCACGCCTTTTTCATCGCCTCAAGGAAGCTCTCGTCTCATGACGGTTATGGCCTCGGCATCCTTATAATGGCGCCTCAAACCTGCCTCGTTGAGCAGCTTAGCTGGGACACGCTGCATGAATTCAGGGAAGGTGCGTTCAGCTCCCTTGCGAAGTTGCAATTGCCCACTGCGCGATTCCCAAAAATCGGCCTGGACCTCAAGCAGGGCGCGAAGCCCTTCCTGTGGCGTCATAGTTTCTCGACGTCCCAGCATCCAAACCAGTTCCTTATCTCCGGGCATGACCACCGGAAAAGGCACAATCTTTATCTTGACCTCTGGTTCCAGTTCCTGCTCCTCCCAAGGCAGGTCGTTGATACCAATTGAGCTCATGAGGGACCCGGTAGGCAGGTTGAGTTCCACGTTCAGCAGCCCCTCTTCTTCATCGATGGCAAAGTCCACCAAATCCCTTCCAAAGTTATCTTCAAATCGCTGACTGACTTCCTTGAGCGTCTCTACCTTGAGATCGGGCAGCGGGCAACGACGACAAAACTCATGGAACGCAGCAGATTGACGTTTTCGTTCCATTTCCTTGCGGATGGCATCCAGAATTTTTTGTGCCAGGTTTGAGTCCTGAGTGGTTTGTGATAGGACGTTCTGTAGAAGTTCAAAGACTTCTTTTTCAGTCAATTGGTTCTTGGGCATGGTATCAATTCAAGCTCTTCGCTGTCACGGACAGCAGATCAGTTTTTTGCCTCAAGGACCTCATGACTTCAATGTTTAAACCAATCCATGAGGCTTCATCCTTGTGCTGCCACCACGCTTCATGCAGGGTAGGGTCATACCCATGATCGGTTCGGCTCCATTGATCCTATTTACTGGCATGATGGCATTGCTCTGGCTACAGCAGGCGTGTGCACTGCAAGCTGGCTCCAATCCGAACATCTTGCTGATTATGGCTGATGACATGGGATACTCTGATCTGGGCTGCTATGGCGGTGAAATCCGAACCTCAAACCTCGATCGACTCGCAGCCAATGGCATGCGCTTCTCTCAATTTTACAATGGTGCTCGCTGCTGCCCAACCCGGGCGTCTCTTTTAACTGGTCTTTATGCTCACCAGACCGGTGTCGGCCACATGCTTCAAAATCAAGGCTTACCGGGTTATCAAACCGGGTTGAACCAAAACTGCCTCACCCTTGCCGAAGCTTTAAGAATCAACGGGTATGCCACTTATATGAGCGGCAAGTGGCATGTCACCACCCACACCCTTCCCGATGGACCAAAGCATACCTGGCCGCTACAGCGAGGCTTTGATCAATTCTATGGAACGATCATTGGTGCAGGCAGTTTTTACGACCCCAACACTTTGTGCCGCCAGAATACCTTCATCACTCCGGAAAATGATTCCGAATACAAGCCAGAGACCTACTACTATACCGATGCCATCACCGATAACGCCATCAACTTCCTGGAAAAACACCATCGTTCACCCACTGATAAACCCTTTTTCCTTTATCTTTCCTACACAGCAGCTCATTGGCCCATGCATGCCCTACCTGAAGATATTGAAGCTTACAAGGGGGTCTATCGCCGAGGCTATTCATTCACCCGACATAGGCGCTATGAAAGGCTGATCCAACTCGGCCTGATTCCATCTGATACCATTTTAAGCCCCGGTGCAGGCGACTGGGAGCAAGTGGAGAATAAACCGTGGGAAGAGCGCTGCATGGAAGTCTACGCTGCCATGGTCGATCGCATGGATCAGGGTATCGGCCGAATTGTGGCATACTTAAAAGCGCAAGACGCACTCGACAATACATTGATATGCTACCTACAGGACAATGGAGGATGTGCCGAGGGCATGGGAAGAGGTCGTGATATCAACGATCGCTGGGTCGGAGCCATTCCCGATACCAAGCCGATGGGTGCGGACGAACTTCAACCCAAACTTTGGCCTCCTATGAAAACACGTGAAGGCCTGCCGGTTAGAGGAGGACCTGAGGTCATGCCTGGCCCAGCCGACACCTACATAGCCTACGGCCAGCACTGGGCGAACGTATCCAATACGCCTTTTCGCGAATACAAGCACTGGGTTCATGAAGGAGGCATTGCAACCCCTCTGATCATGCACTGGCCCAATCAAATCAAGCAACCCGGAAGCATCACACACGAGCCCGGTCACATCATCGATATCATGGCTACGTTCATCGATGCCGCGGGAGCTACCTACCCACTGAATGAAGGTGGGAACGCCATACAGCCCATGCAGGGAACGAGTCTTTTGCCTGTCATCAAGGGCCAACGCCTCAAGGATCGAAAGCTCTTTTGGGAACACGAAGCCAATTGCGCCGTAAGGGTTGGCGATTGGAAGTTAGTCCGCAAAAACAACCTCTCTCATGCATCCAACTCAGACTGGGAACTTTACAACCTGAAAGAGGATCGCAGCGAAATGAGAAATGTGGCACACAAATTTCCAAAGCGTGCAGAAAGCCTCGCTAAGGAGTGGCAGAAATGGGCTGAAGATGCGCAAGTTATCCCATGGCCATGGAAACAAAATCCATTAAACTGAATGGAACGTTCCCGCATTTTTTTTGCAAAGATTTGCGCTTGTGATAAGTTAACATTTGTTCTGGTGCGCAAAGGCTATGATGAAAAAGTTAAAACCCGAGGATTTATTCCAGCACCTGAACGGGTTCCTGAAGGACAAGGGTGTTGAATTGGCTGGGAGCAAGCGTATCAGCCAGAGCCTTCGCAGGAGCTGCGAAAAAATAACTCAATCAATCAACACGGCCAATCAAGCCATACGATTTGCTAAAAAACAAGTAGAGGCCAAACTCGATCAGATGAGGGATGCCATTCACTTGAAGACGACTCCCCCCAATACAAACAACACACCCAAAAAACAAAACATGAAAGCCAAGAAGAAAGCAGCCAAAAAACCCGCCAAGAAGGTGGTCAAAAAAGCTGCTCCTAAAAAAGTCGCCAAGAAGGCCGCTGCCAAAAAGGTAGTTAAGAAGGCCGCTCCTAAGAAAGCCGCTCCTAAGAAGGCTGCTCCTAAGAAGGCTGCTCCTAAGAAGGCTGCCAAGAAGGCCGCTCCTAAGAAAGCTGCCAAGAAGGCCGCCAAGAAGGCCGCCAAGAAACGCTGAGCAAATCCTTGCCGAGCATCACAAGTTTCAAAGACTTAACGCCCTGCTCAATGATCAGAGGATTCTGTCAGCCGGGCTAATTGGGACTTGGTTTTGATCGTAACCCCATGGGAAACCATGGGGTTATTTCATTATCCCTTTCGACTTAATTCCTTGAGCAGTTTTCCCAAGCGTTTTTCGGAAACAGGGATTGAGGTCCCTAGCTCCTGAGCAAAGAGGGAGACTCGAAACTCTTCGATCATCCACCTTAATTCTGTCCATTGATTCCATCGACTCTCTCCTGGTGTGAGTTGGTGATAAGCTTCTGCCAAAGCCTTGATCCAAGGTATGAGGCGCTCGGCTTTCTCACGATCGCGTATGCTGTTGGATTGGGCGCGGTTGGCGCGTATTTCCATGGCTTTGAGATACCTAGGATAGTGTTTCAATCTTTGGTAAGGGATACGCAAAAGCCACTGATCTGGAAAGAGCGATTGGATGTCCTCCTTCATGCCTGCATAAGCAGAGGATTGCATCAGTAAATTTTGCCTTGCCTGAAGAATCCCAGGCCAAAGCTCGAGAGATTCTGCCCATAGCCCCATCATGCGAGCTCGCGCTACCTCTCGGGCACGATCATAATGCAGCCGCTGCAGGGGATAGCAGGCTTCACAAGCAAACAGATGATTCAACATCGAATGATAGGCCTGGGTTGCAAACACTTCAGGCGAACCAAATGGCATGTAAAGCAACCTGACATCTTCCAAAACCCTGGATCCCTGAAGATCCCTTTGCCACCAACCCAGTTCTCGATCAAAATCCAGGGCACACAGGTGGGGCCATGCAGCTTGGGTGGCATTCCTTGCTTCTTGAGCCTTGTGAAACAGCTTCAGACTTAACTGGCCCTCTTGCCGAAGGAGACCCGGGAACACATACGATGGATGTCCATTGTGGCTACCAATAAGTATTTTTTCGGGAGGATCCTCAAACGTCCAACCTCTAAGATCTTCTTCCTCCCAACGTTGCAGTGCCTTTTCAAGAGCTGGTTGAGCATCGCTGGTTTGGGGCTTGGATGTTTCTCCATGCACCTGTGCCAATTCTCTGCCCTGATAGAGGGTCTTACCCAAATCGTCCAAAACCTTGATTCTGGGTTTCAAATGTTTAGGCAGACTTTTTAAGTCCCAATCACCGCGATCAAGCTGGATTTCGAATCGATTCACCAGCCATTCCCCAAGTTTATCCAGAAACGTCTCTCCCGTTGCATCCTTGATTACCACTGCAGCTGCACGAGCGCGATCGTTCAAAGGCATCAGCCGGCGCCTACTCTCCTTGCCAAGCCCTCTGAACAAATGGTGAATCAGATCCTCTCGATTTCCCGGGATCATCCACAGCAGAGAGGCCTCATTGATTTTTGAGGCCAGGCCAGAAGGTATTTCCAAAGTGACCCCATCATTTTCCTCTCCTGGGGCATAGGCATAGGCCACTTTCACTTGTTTTCCCTCAATAAGAAGCGTGGAAGGAAACTCATGATCTTCCCCTCTTTGATACCCCTTGGGCATGAGCACCTCTACTGGCATGCATAGGTTGTGGGCCTGCCCACCGCCCCCTTTGAGGTAATGGCGTAGGGCACCCATGCTTGTGATTTGCTCAGGCAGATGCTTCTGATAAAACTCACTCAGCTGATCATCCAGATTCAGATAATGGCCATGCCTGATACGTGTCAGTCGCAAGCTGGCTTCCTGAATGACCTGATTGTTATGATTAAGAAAGGGGATATCCCATCGATCACGCTCACCTACCAAGCCTTCTCGGATAAAGATCTCCCTTGCCGCAATGGGCTGAGCCTGCCCAAAGTCGGCTTGCCTTGCGATCACTTCAATGCCATTGAGCCGAGTCACCTCCGTGCAAACCACTTTTCCCTTGGCAGAGTCCCACCGTGGATTGAGGTAGGACACCTTGCATAAATGTTTACCTAAGTGGATGATCCATTGGGGTTTGATCGTGGCCACCATCCGGATGAAGGTTCTGGAGGTTTCCACTAGCTCGCCTGCAACGACCCAGCCTTTGTCCCGCCCCTTAACCTGAGCTTTATCGGGGCGAGTTGGTTTACCCCCCTCTTTGGGTCCTCTTTGGTAAAGTACCGAACCCGGAAAAAGGTAGGCCTGGCGACCTGATGCAGTTTGATAAGTTTGACGCTCCAAGGAGTGAGCACATTGGCTGAGCAATCCCGCCAGGATGGAACGGTGTATGGCCGCATACCACCTCGGATCCTGAAACCGATCAGGTTCAAATGCCTGATGCTGCTGAACAATCAGCTGGGTGTCGGCCTTGATGACTGACCAGATCTGATGATGGATGTCCCGCCACTCGCGCATGCGCAAGTAATGAATAAAGTGTATTCGACATTGCTTTCGAATCTGATTGGATTTCCCACCCAAGGTTTCATTTTCAAAGCAAAACTCCCATAACTTGAGAAGCGTGAGAAAATCTGAGCTTGAATGACGGAAACGCTGGTGCGCTGCATCGGCCTCTGAAGCAGCTTCACTAGGCCTCTCTCTGGGATCCTGAACACTCATGCCCGCTGCTATGATGATAATTTCATCCAGAACGCCTTCTTGCGCTCCTTGAAGGATCATACGGCCTATAGTTGGGTCCAGGGGTAAGCAAGCTAGTTTCTTACCCAAATCAGTCAGCTCTAGTTTTGTGTCAATGGCCCCAAGTTCCTGTAGCAGTTTGTAGCCAGCCTTGATGGCAGCAGGTCTTGGCGGCTGGATGAAAGGAAAGGTTTCCATGTCTCCAAGGCCGTGGGCCTTCATCTTCAAAATCACCTCAGCCAGGTTGCATCGCTGTATTTCAGGAGCAAGGAAAGCGGCACGTTGCTCAAAATCCTCCTGGCTGTAGAGACGAAAACAAATCCCCTCCTGAACACGACCGCATCGTCCCTTGCGCTGGTTAGCATTGCTCTGAGCTATGGGCTCAATGGGAAGGCGACGGGTATGAGTCGATGGGCTGTAGCGACTGACCCGAGCCAGCCCGGTATCGACCACAAATCGGATGCCCGGAAGGGTGAGGGAGGTTTCAGCAATGTTGGTCGCAACCACCACCCGCCTGAGTCCGCCGCCCTGAAAAATCCGCTGCTGATCAGCTCCAGCCAACCTGCCATACAATGGCAGGCATTCAAACCCACGAGGCTTCTTACCCTCTAACCTTGCTATGGTTTCCTTGATATCGCTTTCCGAAGGCATGAAGACAAGGATATCTCCGCTGTGATGGACACGTAGTATTTCCTGCACGCAGTGAACCGAAGCGGTGACATGAGATACCTCTTCCTGGTTCTCTGCCTGCGGTTCGACTGGTTGATAAATCACCTCAACAGGATACAGCTTGCCTGAAACCTCCAGAACGGGTGCTTGTTTGAAAGCATCAGAAAAAACCTGTGTATCGATAGTCGCAGAGGTAATGATCAGTTTGAGATCTGGACGATGCGGCATGAGCTGACGCAGGTGTCCTAGTATGAAATCGATGTTCAGAGAACGCTCATGGGCTTCATCAATGATGAGCGTATCGTATTCTCCCAGCATCGGATCCTGCTGCAATTCAGCAAGCAGCATACCATCGGTCATGAATTTGATATAGGAATGAGGGGAGGTGTGATCCTGAAACCGAATCTTACACCCCACTTCCTTTCCCCAGGTAACTCCCATTTCTTCAGCCACCCGTTTCGAGAGAGATTGGGCTGCCACCCGCCTTGGTTGAGTGCAGCCAATTTTACCTCGGACCCCCCTGCCCATAGCCAAACACATCTTCGGCAATTGCGTGCTTTTACCTGAGCCAGTCTCTCCGGAAAGAACCACTACCTGATGCGATTTCAACACCTTGCTGATTTCCTCTGCCCTGGCTGAAACCGGCAGATGGGCGGGGAAACTAACCTTGGGCACGCCACGTTTGCGACGTTCCACTTTGTCAATCGAGCCTTGGATGCATTGCTTGACTCGATCCTTAAGCATTTCCAGCTTTCTCCCTGAAATGCCATTGCCTCGAGCAGCATCCAACCAACCCTGCATGGAAACCACATCCTGAGCCATGCACTGACTCCAATACGCATCAAGTGACGATTCGAAGTTTCCGTCTTCCTTCCAACTCATGGCCTACCCTCGATCTACCCTATCAAAGCACCCAGTGGGCATGCTTGGCACCTAGGTTGCCGCGGCCGACAAAATTCCTTGCCAATGCGGACCAACTGAGCGTGATAGTCTTTCCAGAACTCCACCCTTGAAACCTTTTCATCACAACACGAGCAACCCAGTTTTTCATGACACAAATCCTGCAGGGATTGATAGCTCTCATGCTCTGAGCACCATCCATGCCTTGAGAAGATCCGTCGCGTGTAGGCATCCACCACAAAAACAGGGTGATTGCCAGCATAGAGTAGCATGCTATCGGCTGTCTCAGGGCCAATGCCATGAATGGCCAGGAGCCGCTCTCGCACGACGTTTGTCTCTCCCTCAAGCATGGCCACCAGATCTCCACTAAAGCTTTCGATCAAGACCCCAACAAAGGCCTTGAGACGCCTTGCCTTGAGTCGGAAGTAACCAGCTGGCCTAATCCATTGAGCAAGGGTTGCCTCATCCACAGCGTGCATGGCATTTGGAGCAAGGCATTGATTGCATCTAAGCTGATCCAGAGCCTTGACTACTTGTGTCCAGCTGGTGTTCTGGGTCAGGATGGCACCCACGCACATTTCAAAATCTGATTCAGCGGGCCACCACCCCTGATGACCATGATGCTTCAGCATGAGCTCGTAGGCTTGATCAAGGGAAAGTGCCGAAGAGGTATCCATGAATCGCAAAGTCGCACTCTTGCCTTACAGCACCTTGATGAGGATACCGGTCAAATCATCCGCTTGGGGTTGATTGCCAGTGAATTGGACAACCGATTCCCTCAGGCACTCTAAAATCTGAGTGGCAGGGAGTTGACGATGCTCATGTATCACCTCAGCCATGCTCTCCATACCAAAAAAGTTCCCATCCTCGGACATGGCTTCATCAAAACCATCGGTGTAGAGAAAAACCAGATCACCCTGAGTGAGCGTCACTGTTTCGGAGCTTGGGTAAAGGCAGTTTGGCTGGATACCCAGAGGCACTCCCTGACGCTTGAGCAAGGCCTTGATGGCTCCGCTCGCATCCAGAATTATTCCCGGAGGATGACCTGCATTACTGAAGGTCAGGCGCCTGGCCTCGGCTTCCAAACTGAGCAGAATGACCGTGATGTAGCGTTCAAAGCTCAAGTCCTCTCCCAACACCTCGTTGGCACTAGTCAGGATATCACCAGTCTGATTCAAACGCCTGGCAAGCATCCGCAGGTAGGCCCGAGCTTCGGACATTAGCATGGCTGGCCCCATACCATGACCTGCCACATCGGCGACGACAAAGCCCTGGAAGCCATCCCGCATGACCAGATAATCGTAGTGATCCCCACCTGCAGCGTCAGCTGGATAGGATACTCCAGCGATGTCATAGCCCTCAATCGAAGGAGGCACCTTAGGGAACATCCATTGTTGGATCTCTCTGACTGCCTCCAATCGCTCCTCGTGCTGCTTGATTTCCATCTGAGCCTGCTTGCGTTCGCTGATGTCTCGCAGGAAGGCAGCGTGCATGCGACGGCCGTGCATCTCCAGACCGCTGCAACTGATTTCAAGTGGGAAAGTATCGCGGTTTTTTCGGACACCCACATATTCCTTGAGGGTGACTTCGGCACTCAGCAATCCGGAAACAAAATCCGAAAACCCAGGAGCGTCTCCTTCGAGCCCCACTAAGGTGGCGATGTTCCTCCCTTTGAGTTCATCTGAAGCGAGCCCAAACATGGATATGATGGCTGGGTTGCTAAACAAAATCCAACCCGCATCATCAGTCAACACAACGCCGTCGTTGGAATTTTCCCACAAAAGGCGATAGCGCATTTCATTCTCACGCAGGTCCTCCTCAGCTTGTCGTCGGGCTCGGCGATGGGCGGCATCTCCCAGCTCACGTTCGACCGCCACCACCAGGCGGGCTAGGTTACCCTTCATCAGGTAGTCGTGAGCTCCCGATTTCATGGCAGCAACAGCCACATCTTCGCCAATCCCCCCACTGATTATGATAAAAGGAATATCTAAAGCCGATTGTTTCAGCAGCTCCAGTGCCTCAAGAGCATTGAAATCAGGAAGGTTGTAGTCCGAGAGAATCACATCCCATTGGTTATCCCGGAGTGCATCGCGCATGCTTGAGGGGGTTTCCACCCGTTGATGCTCCACTTGGTAGCCCCCCTGCTCCAGCACGTTGACCATGATCAGGGCATCAAACTCGGAATCTTCAATGATCAGTACGCGAAGCAATTGACTCATGATATCGAACTTGATGTGGGCCGGTTCAACTGTTGGAAAGTCCTGATTTATCTCGCATGGCCTGAACCATTAAAACCAGTAGAAGGATGACATTGAAGATTAAAATCAGGCGGACAAGCTGATGGATATTATCTGGCAACCAGCCAAGACAAATCAAGTAAGCCATGACCACGACCATCGGTAGCTTCAAGGCTTTGTAGCGCTTATGCGCCAACAATTGAGAGAGAAAAATCTGACTGCAACAGAGGCAGAGCATACCCCATGAAAACCACGGTAACAAAGATACCATGAGACCAATTCCTTCGGCCTGATCTAACAGTCGGCCAACCCACACCCCAAGGCTTCCTGAGAAGGTAAGCGATTCCAGGCCTGCAAGCAAAGCCGGCAAGCAAGCAGGCAGGGCAGTCATGAAAACACAGATCAGTCCTCCCATGCATAAGGTGAGCTTGATCGTTGAAAAAACCAAGTGACTGGTTTTGCCTGCAGCATGTTCCTCCACGAGCTTTGGGAACATGACGCCAACCAATGGCCCCAGGAACATGACCATGCCCCTTCCAATGGTGCCAGCCAGGCCATAGAAACTCGATTCCTCAGCCGAACTGATTGAGCGAAAGAAAAGCATGTCTGCCACCAACATGAGTTGGAAGAGAATGGGAGCGAGAATCATGGGCAACATGTCCCAGGCCCAGGCATACCAGGACATAGAATGAATCGGGACTTTCACATGCCACTTATCACGCGTACTGAATGCTGCCACCATCAGGGAAAGCAAGATCCCTCCCAGCACCCCCATGGCCGCAGCGTCAGCAGACCCACCAAGGAGCAGAATGAAACCTGCTGCCAGGAAAAGGCGACCACCACCATTGACAAGCAGGGACCACCCCAAAGGAACAAAGCGCTGATATCCCTGGAGCATCCCCATCAGCACCGGGAGCCAGAGTTGGAGCAATCCTGCGACTAGAATCACCCCTAAGGGCAGGTAACGATCCAACTTAAAATGGGCTAAGAGCGCGTCCCGCTTCAGCATCCCCAATAGTAAGACCAGCAACCAGGCACCCAAAGCAGTTAGTAAGACTCCTCGAGCGCGCATGGCAACATGAGCTTCTTGCTCTGGGTTCCTTGCGGCCGCGGCCTGATGCGCCATCACAGTCTGAAGTCCTGGAGCTGGGCACATGGTCAGATGCAAGATGCCCAGCAGTGAGACAAAAAGTCCGTATTCACCTGCCTGCCCCATCATGGCCGGAGCAAGCAAATGCACCCCGAACATCAACAAACCAGCACCTGTATTACAAAGCGCCATCCAAGAGCCCTGTCGTATGAAACTCATGCGCCAGTCATCCTTGATGGGGGGATCTCCAGCTCGACATCCAGTTTTTTTTGCCTGGCCTCAGGCGAGCATGCCCTACCGAGGAAGCCAGCTATGAATCCGTGTCCGTAGGCCAACAAGGAGCATGGTATCAGCCACCAGGCGAGCAGACAGGCCACGCGCGGATGATGCCGCATTTGCACTAGGCACTCGCCAAGGCTTGCGAGGATCAAGCTCAGCAAAGGGGTCAAGAGGATCAACCAGATCCACCCATCTCCCTGGAGCCCGCTGAAGCACATGGCGATCAATAGACTCCAGAGATACAACGAAAACAGCGATGGCATGACATTAAGCAAAGATCCACTTGCTGAATGACGCCTGATCTGTTGAGCGCGGCCCGTTCCGTAGCGAAAAATCATCCTCAGGAAGGCAACTAGGTTCTGCCGTGGCAATCGGTCAACAGACAGGATGGGATCATACCACAGGCGACTTCCCCCGCGCGCCATGGATTCGAGTAAGGCATTTTCTTCGTTGGGGTAGAGCATCTCATCAAACCCCCCATGGTTAAAAAAACAATCTCGCCGAATCAACAAGTTGCACAGGATCAGTTCCTTTTCCCCTGAAGGTCGCGCAAGGCCAACACGCAGGTATCGAGCTCGGCTGGGACCAAAGGCCAGGAAGCTGGACATGACGACCGCAAAAACACGCTGCACAAAGCTAGCCTGGGCTGGACAGAGGCTGGGCCCCCCCACCCCATCCGCGTCAGTTCGCTGAAGCCAGGATTTCAGGGCAACAAGGGTTTGCTCTGATACCAGTGAATCATCATCAAGAAACCACAACCACTTTCCTCGAGCCTGTTGGGCAGCTTGATTTCTCTGAACTGAAGGCATCCGACCTCGGGCAACAATGATTTCAACCCCATCAGGGAGCCTCTCAAGCCTTTGCAGGGAAAGCAGGGATCCAGGCTCGAGTGTCTCAGGAGGAGCTGCAATGATGATGCTCAGCGATACCTTGGAATCGTTCATGGTAGTTGCGCCATGAATTGAAGGAACGCTTGCCTACCCTGCTCAAGCGAAGCGATACGAATCCACTCATCAGCAGTGTGAGCCTGATCGATTGATCCTGGCCCCATGACCACACAGGGAGTTCCAGCAGCAGCGATCACAGCCGCATCACAGAAATAATCCACACCAATAGGCAATGGCTGCCTACGCTGCCGCATCAGGGTCTGAACCCATGGATGACTGGGATCGGTTTCCAGAGCAGGGCATTCGGCATCCTGACGATAATTTAATTGGGCCCGAACCCCCAGTGCGCCAAGCCCCTTTATGACTTCCTTGGCAATGGCTCGATAGGTTTCACCTGGAAGGGTACGGCGGTCTGCCCACAAGCTGCAGTGCTCAGGCACGATATTGGGTTGCTGCCCCCCAGCAATGCTACCAGGGTTGATGGTTGGCACCCCAAGAAGCGGGTGTTTGGAATCCTCGAGGCGAGATCTGTATTCCCCTTCAAGATAATGCACCGCAGTTGCCATCAGCGCAATCGCGTTACGCCCCAGGGAGGGTCGTGAGCCATGCGCAGCCTTACCTCGGGTGCAAAGTTCAAACCACATCACGCCTTTATGAGCGGTCACCACTTTGTTGGAGGTCGGTTCACCGATGATGCCCAAGTCAAATGGCTTTGCACGCGCAGCAAAAGCCCGAGAGCCAAGCTGGCCATGCTCTTCGTCCACCAGGCAAGCCAGTTGAATCTCAGTTTGGCGAGGGCGATTTTCAGATTGAATCAATGCGATGAGGGCATCGAGCATCGCAGCAATGCTGCCCTTGGTATCACAAGCCCCACGCCCATGAATCCTGCCCAATTGACAATGAGGTTGAAGCTGCTGCTTGCTTGCCACCACGGTGTCCATGTGGGGTGCAAGCAGAAGCCTGTATCGTGGCCTGCCACTGGGGCGATAAGTCAGGAGCAGATTACGACGTGATCCCCTGACTGGCTGATGAGAGACACTCAGGCCCTTTTTACGAGCCAGATCGGCAAGGTAGTCCGCCACTCTCTTTTCACCATGCACCGATGGATCATCGCAGAAAGCAGGGTTGACACTTGGGATGGCAATCAAATCCATCAACAAGCCAGCCACTGAGGACATGGAAACGGTCTTGCTCAAGCCATCTCAAGATATCATGCCAGCCAAGCCAGCGTCCAGACCCAGATCAAATAGGTAGTCCGAGACCCTGTTTGAGTCGAGGAAGCAACTGATCGAGTGAAACGCGCGTCTGTTCGGTGGTATCACGATCCCTCAGGGTCACGGTGTTGGCATGTTCTGGGTTTTCCCCAAGGGTATCAAAATCAATGGTCACACAAAAAGGAGTCCCGATTTCGTCCTGCCTGGCATATCGCTTACCAATGGCACCTGCCTCATCATAAAAGCAGGCAAAATGGACCTTCAGCGCGTCATAGACTTCCCGAGCCTTGGCAACCAATTCAGGCTTGTTTTTGAGCAGAGGGAAGACGCCCACCTTGACCGGTGCAACTCGAGGATGAAACTTCATCACCACACGTTTTTCAGGCACGCCCTTGGCGCTGGGAATCATGGCCTCATGATAGGCGTTGCAAATCAATGCGAGAATCATACGGTCCACACCCGCGCTAGGCTCGATCACATGAGGGATGTAACGCTGCTTGGCATCTTCGTCGAAATATTCCATCGACTTGCCGCTGTGTTCTTGGTGCTGGGTCAGATCATAATTGGATCGTGCAGCGATTCCTTCAAGCTCCTGAACGCCGAAAGGGAATTTATACATGATGTCCACTGTGGCCCGCGCATAGTGTGCCAATTCATCATCTCCCTGCCAGTAAAGCTCGAGGGAATCAGCAGGTAGCCCAATGCTCTCATACCAACTCAAGCGCTGTTCAACCCAATATTGATGCCACTGTTTCCAACCCCAGTTGGGCGCTGGGTTTTTAGTGGGCGCATCCTCTGCAGGCGCCCCGCCCTGTTCGTGAGCCACTTCATCAGGCTTGATAAAGAACTCCAGCTCCATCTGTTCAAACTCTCGGGAGCGGAAAGTGTAATTACGGGGATTGATCTCGTTGCGGAATGCTTTGCCTATCTGACAGATCCCAAAAGGCACCTTTTGTCTGGAAATATCCGAAACGTTCTTGAATTGCGCAAAAATGGCTTGGGCTGTTTCCGGCCGAAGGTAAGCCACATTGTCCTCAGTCTCCACCGGCCCGACATAGGTCTTGAACATTAAGTTGAAAGCGCGGGGCTCGGTTTTGTCCGAGCCGCATTCGGTGACCATCTTGCTGGACTTTTTAGGACAGGGAGTGGAGTCAATTTGATCTGCCCGGAACCTTCCCTTGCAATCTTTGCAGTCGACCATGGGGTCACTGAAAGTGGACGTGTGGCCGCTAGCTTCCCACACCTTGGGGTGCATGATAATGGTCGCGTCCAGCCCGACCACATCTTCTCGCTCTCGGGTCATCGATTGCCACCACAAATCCTTGACGTTACGCTTGAGCTCAGCTCCCAAGGGGCCGTAGTCCCAGAAGCCATTGATGCCGCCGTAAATTTCCGATGATTGAAAAATAAAACCACGCCGCTTAGACAGCGACACGATTTTTTCCATGAGCTCGTTAACCTTGGGTTCCGCCATAACAGATTACGCTACAAAACATTCAGTCTCACTCTCAGGCCAAGGGCTTGTCAAGCAGGCATCCGGTTAACACCCAAACAAGCTCAACCTAGCACGGTCATCACCACAGTCTTGCAATCACTTAAGGAAGTTGAACCAGCTCTGCATCGACGAGACTCACATGTCCTGAGGGCGGTAAATCCTTTCGGCGGCCCTGAGAACCTCCTCTTTGGTGAAAGGAATCCGACGCATTTCCTCGCGCGCAAAAAGATCTGTCTGATCATCGTAATGAGGCGAATCCTCACTGGATGCATGGCTACCAAAGGGCTGGATGGCCCAAGCTTGGAGCTGACCTTGAGCATCCCATTCCACAAATTGAAAAAAACAATCTCCAGCAACCCCCTCAAGCCTACCATCACCCAAGGGTCTACCATAAATGGCCCTCAAGGTATCGGGCCCTCCTCCAAGGGGTAGATCAACCTCCCCTCGGATCAGTCGATTCACCTCACCCCAGGGAACGTCCAATTTCCCGAAACGCTGTTTGAGTTCAATGGCCACCTGCCGAAGCCGATCCCGCACAACCGAGGCTGACAGGTTGGCTCGTGCTGTATTGGAGTTGGGGCGGAAAGTGAGCAGACTTAAAGCTGCATGGCGATTGTCGCTCGAGGTATCTCCATCCCAACTTCGCAAAACTTCAACCGCATCAGTCAGCGAATCATCCTCCCTTGCTGGTTCAGATTGCAGGAACTGTCGGATATTTTCTCGCAGACGAGAATTTTCGGCATATTGCTTATCATACTTATAGCGAAAGAAGGCCTCGTGGGTGATGGCGCTATCCTGTCCATAAAGCTCCATCGCCCTGAGGGCTCGGTTGGTCATCCAGGTTTCGATACCGAAGGCTTTTGAAAAATCGGCAGGAGCAGGGTTCCCTTCACCTACCGTGGTCTCAAAGGGGCTGCTGTTGCAATTCTGGATGAAACCCGAGGGTGGGTTCTCAACCTGAGGCAGTCGATCAAAGGGCAAGTATTCGGTCCAGAGCGTGTCCTGAGTGTTACCAGGCACCGTAGCCTGCCAGTCGAAGGATTCATCGCGCTGAGGCAAGAGGCCGTTGTAAACATAAAAAAGATTCCCGTGCTTGTCAGCATAGCCCGTGTTGAACATGGCAATGGCCTGTCGGCGCATGGCTTCCTTGAACGCTTCAAGATGGGTTGCCTGCCCCATCCAGAACCACTGCTCCAACTGAGAAGCCACATCCATCCCGGCGTAGCGAATCGCCAGCACCCGATCCCCCACCCTGATGGCTGGGCCATGGATGCTGTGCAGGACTTCCTTTCGTACCTTCCAGCGAATATCTCGCCACAGACGAACCTCCAGGGTGGCGTAAGACTGTTCGAGCTCAAGCCATCGATCATTCATGCGATAGCGCAGTGGGTGATCGGGATCCATCTCAAGCTCGTAAACATCCACAAGATCGGGATGGTTGACTGTATGCCCCCAGGCCATGTGGGCATTGTGACCAAGGAAAATGACCGGAGAACCCGGGAAGAGCCCGCCGTAAAGGTTCTGACCTTCTTCGCTCAACAGATGCGCCTCATACCAAGCCACTGGCCCTGTCCAAGGCTGGTGTGAGTTGATGCACGCTCGAGTCGCACCATCGTTGGATCGAGTCGGAGCGATAGCCATGAAATTGGAACCCACAGGGGCCTGATGGGGATTGAGCCAAGAGGCCATTTCAGGAGCCGGACCAGGGTTGTTCAATACGCGGGCAAGATCATTGTGCATGCCAAACATCATCGGCAATTTGTGCATGGCTCCGGCGATCAAGTCTTCAGGCTGAGCAGGCCAGGCATGGCGTTTGAGAAGATGGGGATGGCGGCTGGCATAGAGATTGAGGCCATCAGCGTAACCCTGACACACAGCCTGGATCTCTGGTCCCAGGGAGGCAAATCGCTCCCGCAATCCTTGACGAATCCGAATCAGCGCAACGTAGTAGTCGTTGGCAGCCATAGGAATGCCTTCTGATGCTGCCAACTGACCCCGCGAAGCCAGCAACACGTCCTGGATGGTTGAGAAATCATCCTCTGCATGGGCGTAAGCCAAGCCAAAGGCTGTGTCAGCATGACTTTTACCCAGCATGTGAGGGACACCCCAAGCGTCCCGGGCGATCTGAACTTCATAACCGGGCACTCGCGTCAGGGAATCAGAAAAATCGATCCTCGGTCGCATGGCAAAAAGCCAATCGCAGATGAGGAGCACCGCGCAGCAGCTGAAGAAATAACCAGCCATGGCGCGTTTCCAATGCTGGTGCAGCCAACTCATTAACCAGGCGGGGCTGATCAGTAAAAATTGAAGGTCTTCCACGAAGGCTGGTTTACGACCCTCGATGCGATGCCCTAGAAACTGACCTAGCCAGGACAATACGAACACAGCCAAGGAAGACCTGAAAAGGGAAAGCGGGCTAGCATCCAGACTAAGAGCCACAGCGCAAGAAAGCAGACTCCAAAAGAGCATCCCCATCAGCACTGAAAAAGAAAGCCTCAGATAGTACAGCGAAGCAGACAGGATGACTACCATGGCAAGGTTCGGTGCAGGATACCACGCCTCAGTCGCGGGAATCGGCAATCTGACGCACCAGAGTAGGCCGATGAGGCTCATGACGATCAAGGGGATGCAAACCCAATGCAGGCGCTGGTTGATTGGATGTTGATGGAAGGCTTCGTAGCGCTCAATCCAGCCATGCAATCGCTCGTTTCTTGCCATGCCATGAAGTCAAACAGGTTATCCTAAAGGGAACAAGTCGGATGAGGTAGGCACCAACCTCAAGGCAGAGCAGGGCTACCGATCGGCGAGCAAAGCCCTCTGCAGAGAAACCCACCCTGCACAGGATCTTGTCGGATTACTGACGAGCCGACCCATAGCGGAAAACCAAGACAAGTTAGCCCACTGCAACCCTTCGGAAACTTCGAAGACCGGCCCTAGAGCTCATGCACCCAGCCAGCGACTGACAGGGACTATCAGGGACTCGCTTAGATGAACTCAGTCCTGGCCTCGGCTCATGGAACCACACGATAGAATGTCATGGCAGCTGCAGCGGGATCCACCGAGAAGGGAGAAGCAGCCTCAGCCACGGGCTGCCAGGGTCCCGCTGGAGATGGTGCAGACTGCAGGCTCCCGCTGTAG
>Ga0181592_10001535_pt1 | contig 18747 bp, 18 predicted proteins | sample 071ome_20_FD_133755 | JGI IMG/M metagenome (GOLD analysis project Ga0181592, IMG submission 133755) | Coastal salt marsh microbial communities from the Groves Creek Marsh, Skidaway Island, Georgia - 071412BT metaG (megahit assembly) | ecosystem: Environmental > Aquatic > Marine > Intertidal...
ATATATTAAAGATGCTAAAAAAAGAGAAAAAGAATTTATTAAAAAGCATGGTGACTTTGGAAGAAGTTATCATTCAACACCACTTACAATGGATAATAACTTTTTAGATTTTAGAAACTATGTCGGCCAAAAATCTTGGGAGTTTTTAGATTGGTGTGGTTTTGATATGCAGCAATACCAAACTATGTTTTCTGAACTATGGGTACAAGAGTTTGCCAAAAATGGTGGTGGCCATCATTCAGCTCACATACATTGGAATCAACATGTATCAGGATTTTATTTTTTAAAATGTTCTGATAAAACTTCTTACCCAATATTTCATGAACCTAGAACAGGGGCTCGTGCTACAAAATTAAAAATGAAACAAGGTAATGGTATATTTCATGGAACTGAATTAGTACATTTTAAACCAAAGCCAGGCACACTCATTATCTTTCCAGGGTACTTGGAACATGAATATGCAGTAGATTTTGGTGTAGAGCCTTTTAGATTTATACATTGGAATATTCAAGCTGTACCGAAAGAGATGGCTAAAGATGTTTAAAATTGTAGATAATTTTTTAGAAGAAGAAGAGTTTAAGATTATACAAAAAGATATATCAAGTAATTATTTTCCTTGGTTCTTTGAAGAAGAAGTTGTTGATTCAAAAGATGATTTAAAGACTTATTATTTTACACATTCTTTTTTTAGACCTTATTACCGTACAAGTCATTTTTTAAGTATGTGGGATAATTTCCTAAGAAAAATAGAATGTAATAGTTTAATTAGGATAAAGGGTAATTTGTTTTTAGGAGATAAAAAAAATAAAAAACATAAAGCTCATATAGATTATGAATATAAACATAAGGGGTGTTTACTTTACATAAACGATAATAATGGATATACATATTTTAAGGAGGGTAAAGTTAAACCTAAAGAAAATAGAGTAGTATTCTTTGACCCTAGTGAATTACATTCTAGTTCTGTGTGTAGTGATCAAAAAAAACGTATTACAGTTAACTTTAATTATTTTTAATGAGTTTTAAAAAAAACAAATATACAATTATAAGAAAAGCTATATCTAAAGATTTAGCAACATTCATAGCAAATACTTTTTGTATTCAAAAACAAGTTTATGATACTTGTAGACAAGCAAGATTTATATCACCTTTTGAAACAATATTGGGTTATTATGAAAACAAAAACGAACAGATACCTGATACTTATGCACAATATTCTAATATTCCTATGGAAACATTATTGTTAAAATGTCAACCAGAAATGGAAAAAGTAACTGGTTTGAAATTAAATCCATCATATACTTATGCAAGAATATATAAAAAAGGTGATGAGTTAAAAAGACATAAAGATCGTTTTAGTTGTGAAATCTCAACGACTATGAATTTAGCAGGAGATCCTTGGCCTATATATATAAACCCAAATCCACAGGCAGGGTTAGTTTATGGTGAGGGAAAAGGTGTGCACGGAACACAACAGTATAAGCCAACAAAAGATAAAGGTGTTAGAGTAGATTTAAATCCTGGAGATATGTTAGTATATTCAGGGTGTGAATTAGAGCATTGGAGAGAACCTTTTAAAGGCAAAGAATGTGTACAGGTTTTCCTACATTATAATAATAAAAAAACACCAGGAGCTAAGGAAAATATGTATGATAAAAGACCTCATTTAGGCTTACCTAACTGGTTTAAAAAAGCTTAATTCATTGGTATAATGCTTTTATGAGTCATATAAAAGTTGATCAAATTACATCTCGTTCAGGAACTAATGTTAACCTTGGGACATCAGGTCAAACTATAACTATTCCTTCTGGGGTAACTTTAACCAATAACGGTTCAGCTTCAGGTTTTGGACAAACTTGGGATTCACAAGTTAAATCTTCTAATTTTACAGCAGTATCTAACGTAGGTTATTTTGTAGATACTTCTGGTGGAACATTAACTTTAACTTTACCTGCCTCTCCATCTTTAGGGGATGCTGTTTCTTTTGTAGATTATGCAGGGACTTTTGATACCGCAGGAATGGCTATTGATCCTAATGGAAATAAAATAAATGGTGGCACAGATGGAACAGGTGTCGTTACAGAATATCAAGCAGGAACTTTTACTTATTCAGATGCTACTAAAGGTTGGATTATAACAAGTACAGGGACTCCAGGATTCTTTTCATCTGCAACAATTACTTTTGACACAGCATCTGGAAACATTGGAACAATTTTAGATTCACAAAGAGATAATGCTTATACATTATCACCTGTAACAGCTTCAGCTTCTTTTGGTGGAGTAACTTATTCAATTCAATCAGGTTCTCTTCCATCAGGTATGACCTTAAATTCTTCAACAGGTGCATTAAGCGGAAATGTAGCAGAAGAAGCAGGAAGTTCACCTGTTAATTATGATTTTACAGTAAGAGCAACTTCAACTATTGATGCAGGAACTTTTGCAGATAGAGCTTTTCAAATTACAGTAGATCCTCCTCCAGGATTTGTTGCAGCTTCTGGTGGAACAGAGATTACATGTGGAGATTATAAAACACACGTATTCACAGGACCAGGTACTTTTACAGTTACAGATGCTGGTAATGCAGCTGGATCTAGTACTTTAGAATATTTAGTAGTCGCTGGCGGAGGCGGTGGTGGCGGACGTCACGGAGCTGGAGCTGGAGCTGGAGGTTGGAGATCTTATTCTTCAATTGCAGGTGCACATCCTTTAAATGCTCCCGCAGGTATTACAGCGTCAGTTACTTCATATCCGATATCAGTCGGTGGCGGTGGTGGCGGTGGTCCTACTACAGGAAGTCAAGGAAGTAGCTCAAGTGGATTAGGAATTTCATCAGCTGGTGGTGGTCGTGGTGGCGGAGGTGATAGTTGTGGAGGCGGACCTGGAGGATCAGGTGGAGCAGGTACAACAAGATTTCCATCACCATCTGGATCAGGTAATCAACCTCCTGTATCTCCCCCACAAGGTAACCCTGGGTCACCAGGAGCTAGAGGTGGTGGTGGAGCAACAAATAATGCTGGTCACCAAGGTGGACAAGGTGCTTACGTTGCACATAGTTATTTTGGAGCATCGGGACCTTCTTATGGACAAACTTCTGGATGTAATAGTTATTTTTCTGGAGGTGGTGGAGGCTCTGAACCTGGACAACCTGGAGGATTAGGTGGAGGTGGTTATGGAACATACGGTGGTAACGGACAACCTGGAACAACTAATACTGGCGGCGGAGGTGGTGGAGGAGGCTACACTGGATATAATAGACCTGGAGGATCAGGTGGTAGTGGAATTGTTGTTATAAGATATAAATTTCAATAATATTTGCTTTTTATTTCAAATAATCTATAAAGCCTTATGGCTAATTTTAAAGTAATTCATTTTAAAAGTGAACCAAGAAAAACTTTGTTTGCCCCAGAGTGGAGTTATTACATATTCGAAACAGAGTTTGATAAAATTAATTTTAAAGAACTTGCTAAATTTTTTTTAAAAAAAGAAAAAGAAATATTAAAATTACCTGATACTCAAAAACAAGGTGTAGCTGATGGTTACACAGGATTAGGTAAAAATACTACTTCATCTAAATACGATCAATACAATGTATTTAAATGGAAACATAAGGAACTCACTAAGATTAAAAAACAATTAATTGGATTCCATAACAGTTTAATTAAAATATTAAAATATCCTAATGTTGAAAATCTATATATACAGTCTTGGATTAACATTATGAAAAAAGGTCAAAAGATAACACCCCATATACACAATACTAATCCAGATAGTTATTTAAGTGGTAATATAAATATACAGAATGAGGACACTCCTACCTTTTTTATAAACCCTGTAAATCAAATAAACGATCCAGAACTTGTACAATGTGATAGCAAGGTAGGTAAATTAAACCTATTTCAAAGTTGTTTACCTCATTTTTGTAACGAGCATTTAAGTAAAGAAACTAGAATAACCTTAGCTTTTGATCTTACCCTTGAAAAAAGGGGACCTAATTATTTAAAAATAATATAAATATGCTATAATTCCACATGGAGGCAGTGGTACCACCAATCACCCCACTGCTTCCTTTACAATATTAGGAGTTTATCTTGGCATTAGGGATTACAGCAATTGCGCAATCACCGATAGCTGCATTAGGCGGACAAGATGCCGTAGTTGCAGTTACAGGTGTCAGTCTTACTACAGCGTTAGGAACTAGCGCAGTACAAGCTAATGCTAATACTAATGTAACAGGTCAATCTTTAGGTACTAACACAGGAACAGTTGCTTTCTCTATTACAGCTGAAGTACCTGTCAGTGGGGAAAATTTAAATACTAATACAGGTGCAGTTGATATTCCAACTATTGTAGAACCTGCAGGAGAACTAATAACCTCTGCTATAGGATCTGTAACTATAAGTGCAAATGCAAATATAGATGTTACTGGAGATACAGCTCAAGTTATTGCAGGTCAAGCTCAAACAGATCCAGATGCAAATTTAAGTGGTCAAGTTATTAATGCTGATCAAGGTTCAGTCGACATAAGAGTAGATGTTTCTTTTGCAGTAACAGGTCAATCATTAACAACTGTTTTAGGAGATGAAACTGTTGAAGCAGACGCTTCCGCAAGTCCAACAGGTGAAAGTTTAAATACAAATTCTGGAAGCGTTGTTATTGAAATTGGTGTGCCAGTATCAGGAGAAGGTTTAACTTCTGTTGCAGGAGATACAACAGAAACAGGTACAGCTAATGTAACCGTGACTGGAAGTGCTATGACTATAGCGCAAGGTGACGAGACTGCATTTACTGATGTTGATGTTGCAGTAACAGGACAATCACTGACCACGGCCGAAGGCTCAGTAGAGGTTAAATTAAATACTCCTGTAGACTTAACAGGACAACAATTAAATACAGCACTAAATACTCCACTAATTACAGCATGGTCTAATGTAGATCCAGATGTAACAAATACATGGACAGAGGTTGATACTGAAGATACTAACATTTGGACCGATGTTGATATTGCAGCTTAGTAAGGATATAATAAGGCATGGCTTCTACATATTCTGCAGATCTTAAACTAGAACTTATGGCAACCGGTGAAAACGCTGGTACATGGGGAACTAAGACAAACACAAACTTAGAGCTTGTTCAACAAGCAATAGCAGGCTATCAAGCGATTGATGTAGCCTCAGCAGACGTAGCATTAGTTATGTCTAATGCCTCTATATCAAACGCAAGAAACATGGTTCTTAATTTTACAGGAACTTTAACAGGTAATAGAATAGTTACTATTCCTGATTCAATAGAAAAATTTTATATATTAAAAGATGGTACAACACATTCAGGAAACAGTTTAACTTTTAAAACTGTATCAGGTACAGGGTTTACATTAGATGAGGGTAAAATTCATGCAGCATATTCCGATGGTACAAATGTTAATGAAGTTGCTTTGAACACATTAGGTGGAACTATTGGTACTGCGCAAATCGATGATGATGCAGTGACAAATGCTAAAATAGCTGACAACGCAGTAGACTCAGATCAAATCGCAGCTGATGCAGTTACAAATGCTAAAGTTGCAGCTGATGCTATAGACACTGATCAATTAGTTAATGATTCAGTAACTGCTGCAAAGCTTGAAAGAAAATTTACAATAAGCACGTTAGATCCATCTGGAGGAAATGATGGAGACATTTGGTTTAAATATTCATAGGAGTTTGAATGGCTAATACTTATGGAAAAGTAAGTGGTACTTTCCAAGAAGCAGATGAAGTATATGCAAAAGCATCAGGCACATGGCAAGATGTAGATGAGATATACGCTAAAGCTTCAGGTACGTGGGAATTAGTTTTTTCATCTTTTGAAGCAACATCTTTTACTACATTAAGCTCAGGTTCAGGAACATTTTCAGTACCAGCAAAAGCAAACGCTATACACATTCAAGCTGCTGTAGGCGGTGGAGGTGGAGCAGCAGGAGGTGTTGATTATGATAAAGCAGGTGGTGAGTCTGCTGGAGCAGGAGGAGGATCTGGTGCTTATGTATCTGATCAAATTTATTCTGTTACAGAAGGTGAAACAATATCTTATTCTATTGGTAGTGGAGGAGCTCCAGGAAACCAAACTGCTAATTACGGTCAACCAAAAATTGCTGACCCAGGTACAAATACAACTTTATCTGGTTCAACGACAGGATCTATTTTTACATTAGGTGCTGGTGGAGGATCTTCTGGAACAGGTGGTGGAGTACAAGGACCTTTAAGAACAAATACTGCAGGTACTGCGGGTTCGGCAACTATTTCAGTAACACCTATAACTTCAGGTAACTTTAGAGACTCTGATGGTACTACAAAATCTGTAACTACTAATACATCAGGACCTGTAGGTTCATTTAATCAGTCAGGTAATGGAGCCGTAGGTGAATTAGTAGGATCAGGAAACTGTGGTGGGGATAATTGTAGTATAGCTGGTTTTGATGGTGGAGATTCTTACGCAGGTAATATTGCAGGTGGAGCAGGTGGATCTGGAACAGGTGGAGGTAGCCCTGGAACAAGAGGATCTGGTGGTGGAGGTGGAGGCCATATTTCAGGACAAGGTAGAAACGGTGCTGCTGGTGGTAACGGAGAAATTATCTATAGATTTTTAAAAGTAAACTAGTATAAAGCCTTTATGGCAAATATTACTAAATGGTTTGGTTATCCAATATATATAACTGCAATTAAAAACTTTGAAGAGATAAACAAAGAAATTATTCCTATAATAAAAGATAATATTACACCGACTAATTCTCAATACTCACGAACCACGGACATAAAACCAAAAGAACTTCAGTCTATAGATGATAATTTACATTTAGATAAAAGATTTAATAAACTATTTAAAGAAATAGAAGAAGGTATTAGAGGTGCATTATTAATGCAGAATTATGATATGAGTATTTTAGAAGCTTATATAACAAAATCTTGGGCAACATATTCTACTAAAGATCAATTCATTTCATACCATAGACACATGGGTAGTCATTATTCTTTTGTCTATTATCCTTATGCTGAAGATCAAGGTAATCTATTTTTACTAGATGATGAAGCACATAAAGTAGGTTTAAATATTCCAAGACGAGATCCTTATTTTACTAAATGGGATAACACTAATTTTGCTAAAGCTGAGTACCCTGCAGCTACAGGTAATTTAGTTGTATTTCCATCTATGATATTTCATGAAACAGGAAAGAATACTAAAGATCAAGCACGTATATCTATTTCAGGTGATATTATGATTACTATGAAAGAGGGTATAAAATCTGAACATAATATACCTTCCCCGTCTACTTGGAAGAAGCTTTAATATGTTGTAAAATGGCATTATGCCATTAAGAAATGTAAATATTGTACCAGGATACAATAAAACAGATACACCATCAGGAGCACAAGGTCAGTGGATTGATGGAGATTTTGTAAGATTTAGATATGGTCAACCAGAAAAAATAGGTGGTTTTACTGCAATTGGACAAGAAACAATAGCGGGACCTGCAAGAGCACAGCATACTTGGAATGATTTAGAAGGTAGAAAGTATGCAGCATTAGGTACATCAAAAGCGTTATACATTTATTACGAAGATAAGTTTTATGATGTTACTCCATTGGATACAGCTATTACGGGTGCTACTTTTGATTCAACTTCTAGCTCAAACACAGTTACTGTAAATAAAACTACACACGGTTTAGAGGTTGGTGAATACATAACTTTTACAAGTGTAACTATACCAGGCACGTCTTCTTTTACTGCATCTGACTTTGAAGATTATACTTTCGAAATTTTAACTGTTCCAACAACAGGAACATTTACAATACAAATGAAAACAACTGAGACAGGAACACCTATGTCTGCAGGAGGATCCGCAACTATAAACCCATATATAGAAATAGGTCCAACTATACAAACCTACGGTTATGGTTGGGGTACAGGCACATGGAGTAGATTAGCGTGGGGATCGGGAACTACAGCATCTAATGTTATTCTAGATCCAGGTTCATGGTCATTAGATAATTTTGGAGAACAACTCATTGCAACTATTAAAGATGGTAAAACATTTGTTTGGGATCCAGGTTTATCTAATCCTTTAGAACAAAGAGCAACAATTATGACTGGCGCTCCAACTGCATCAAGATTAACTATTGTATCTGATCGAGATAGACATGTAGTTCATTTTGGAACAGAAACAACTATCGGTGATTCATCTTCACAAGATCCTATGTTTATAAGATTTAGTGATCAAGAAAATTACAATGTTTATGAAGCAACTTCAGTAAATACTGCAGGTACATTTAGACTGGATACAGGTAATAAAATTGTAGCGGCAGTATCTGGTAAAGACTATAACTTAATTTTAACTGATCAAGCTGCGTATACCATGCAGTTTGTAGGTCCACCATTTACTTTTTCTATTAGACAAGTTGGTTCTAACTGTGGCTGTATTGGACAACACGGTGTTGTTTATGCAGATGGTCAAGTATTTTGGATGGGAACAGGTGGAGGATTTTTTAAATTTGATGGTACAGTAAAACTATTACCTTCTTTAGTAGAGGATTTTGTATTTAGTACTACAGGTAATAATGTTGGTATCAACTATGCTTCTAATGAAATTATATATGCATCACACAATTCTTTATTTAATGAAATAGTATGGTTCTATCCTTCGGGTACACCTTCAAATAGTCCAGCAACACAAAACAATAGATCTGTAATATATAACTATGTAGAAAATACATGGTCTACAATGACTTTAGCTAGAAGCACTTACGCTGATGCTTCAACTTATGATAATCCATATGCAACAGAGTACAACACAACAGGCACACCAACTATTTCAAATTTAAGTGGAGCTACAAATACTTTTGGTGCATCAACTTATTTTGCTCAAGAAGTAGGGACAAACAAGATCGCTTTAGATGGTTCTGAAACTGCTATAGCAGCTTTTATACAATCAGGTGATTTTGATTTACCAACAGATGGAGATGGTGAGTATTTACTTAGAATATCAAGATTTATACCTGACTTTAAAAACTTAGAAGGTAATGCAATTGTCACTATTTTTTTAAAAGATTATCCTGTAAATACTGGTGCATCTTCACAATTAGGTCCTTTTACTATAGACTCTAGTACAGAAAAAATTGATACAAGAGCTAGAGGACGATTGGCTAGTTTGAAGATAGCTAATACTGCTAATAATGAAACATGGAGATTTGGTACATTTAAAGCAGATATAAATGTAGATGGTAGAAGATAATGGCTAAAATAAACGTATACGTACCTGAACCCCCACAAGAATATTCAGTAGAAGGTTTTAGACAAATAAACCAAGCATTAGAGACTGTTGAAAACCAACTTAACACATCTTATCAGCAAGACTTGAAAAATGAACAAGATGCATTTAACTTCTTTATGTCATGACAATACAATATAAAAATCAAGGTTTCTTTTTAAATACTACAAACCTAACTACTGTTCTTACTATTGATGCATCATCACGAGCATTAGTTAAGAGTATTTCTGTAACTAACGAACATAACAGTAACAATTTAGTTGAAATGTATTTAAGAGATAACTCCGCTGCTACCGATTATGAATTCTATCATAAAAGTATGGTTGCGGATGAAACGGATCAAGCTGCGGGTCAAGTTTTAATATTAGAAGAAAGTGATGGCTTAAAATTTCAAGCAGCTACAGCAAGTGTGGTTAAAGGTGTCATATCATATGCACTCATAAACAGATCGCAGGAAAATGGCTAAACAGAAGTTTGTACATTACGAACCAAGACCCAAGCCACCCAAACGTCCAAGACGTCACACTAAAAGACTTAACAAAAGTAAGAAAAGATGTTATAAAAAATACAATAGACAAGGAAGACCATGACACAAAAAACAATTATAATTAATGGTGAGGAAGTACCAGTTATTCCAGCAAAAGCTGAAGAAGAAATACTTAATAAAAGAACACAAAAGAAATACGCATCAAAGGAAGAGTTTGATGCAGACGTTGCAGATTCTAATACAGATACTGTAAACGAAGATTTACAAATCAATCAAAAAATAACAGTTGCATCTTTACAGGTTTTTGGTAAAACCAAGTAATGAAACCATATGGCGGGACTGAAATTCAGTTCGATTATCTTAGGAAACATGTATCTACTGCACTGATTGATTCAGTTCAAATCACTACTTCTGTTCCAGAAAAAATACCTTTAGATCCTGTTAAATCAAATATCTTATGGATTAAAAATTCTTATGATCAACCTAACTTACAAAGTTGGTTTCAAAATAAAGATAATCATTCTAAATATGACTGGTATGTATTTAATTCACATTGGACTTTTGAAAAGTATAGATACTTTTTTAAGATACCTGAAGATCGTAGTACAGTTATAAAAAATGCAATTGATTATGAAGAGTTGAAATTAAAAACAGATTTTAGTCCTAAACCAAAAGTTAAGATGTGCTATATCTCAACACCATGGAGAGGTTTGGAAGTAGCTTTGGCTGCAATGGAAGCTATAAAAGATCCAGACATAACACTTGATGTGTATTCAAGCACAATTATTTATGGAACATCCTTCCATAATCAAAACGATAAAGGATATGAAAAATTATATGAAAAAGCTAAAAGCTTACCGAATGTAAATTATATGGGTTACTGTCCTCATGATGAGTTAGTAGGTAAATTAAAAGAGTATGATGTAAATTGTTTTCCTAGTATTTGGGAAGAAACATTTTGTATATCTGCTATGGAATCATTAGCAGCAGGTCAATTATTAATAACCACGGATCTCGGTGCTATACCAGAAACTTGTGCTGAGTTTCCTATCTATATTCCATACACATCTGATAAAGCTAAGTTAGCAATTCAATTAGCTGAATGTATTTTACAATGTAAAGAAATGTTAAAAACAGATTTGTCTTGGGGTCTTAAATTTCAACAAGAATATTATCAAAGGTTTTATGATTGGAAAATTATAGGTCGGTTTTGGACTGACTTTTTAAAAGGAGCGCTCACTGTCAAACGACAACAAAAATAATCATCTAATGGTATGTACACCTGTACATTCTGAAGTATCTATACATTTTGCAAAAGCTTGTTTAGATTTACAAAAAGAATGTATATTAAATAAAATTAAAATAACATTTCAGTTAATGAAATCTTCTTTAGTTACTCAAGGAAGAAATCTTTGTGCATCTGCTTTTATGAATTCTGATGCAGATAGAATGGTTTTCATAGATAGTGATATAGATTTTTCTACAAGATCAGTATTAAGACTATTTAACTCACCTCATGATGTATCATTAATACCTTATCCAATGAAGACAGTAAATTATAATAAGTTTCAAAATGATTTTAAAAGAAGACCTGATGATCTACCTAATACAATGGGTCATGTATATCCTGTGACTGTCAAAGATCCTGAAAACATAGAACCAAAAGATGGTTATATTGAAATAGAAAGAGGACCTACAGGTATGATGATGATAAAAAGATCTGTATTCGATGCTTTAGAAAAAGAATATAGTCAACTAAACATTGTACAAAAGACTATGGTCAATGGTGAGCTTGTTGAAAGACCTCATTATTATAATTTCTTTGATTCATATTATAGTCCTAAGTCAAAAACATACACAGGAGAAGACTTCTATTTCTGTAAATTATGGACATCTATGGGTGGTAAAATACATGCTCTTATAGACGAAGAAATAAGCCATGTAGGAGAATATCACTATACTGGTAAATTCATGGACGACTTTACTAAAGTTGAGTGATATTGAAGAATACCCTTATATAAGTTAAAATACCATAATAACTAGTTAAAATTATTATGGATCCATTTACTATAGCATTAGCAACCTTTGGCATTCAAAAGCTTAGAGGTAAATCAACTAAAAGATCATTAAGAGACGCGGCAATAGCAGGCGGAATTGGACAATTTGCAGGTATGGCAGGTGTTGGTCCTTTTCAAGCGTTTGGTAATGCAAGTTCAATGCCAAGCATTTTTCAAGGTGGTAGGTATATAGGCGCATCAGCTCCTGGAGTGATTGAAGCTGGAACAGGAAATGTTGCTACACAAACACTTGGTCAACAATTAGGGCAAACAACTGCTGGAAAAGGTTTAGCAGCTTTTTATGGAACTCCTTCAGAATATAATGAAGCAGGTAAATTAATTGAAAAAGGATCTGGATTTAGAGGCATGAGTCCAGGAGCTCAATTAGGTTTAGGTTTAGGAGCAACAACTTTATTAGCAGGAGATGAAGAAGATCCAGAAATTCCTGAGGGTTCAAGACCTGAAGATTATAAGGCAGCTAAGGAAAAAGCAGACAAACAATTAGAAGGTATTTTATCAAGATATGATTATGAATCAGACGCAGCAGGTATGTCACCTTATAATTATGGTGCAGGATCTATGTACACATTTAAAGAAGGTGGTATTGCTGAAATTAAAAAATTTAATCAAGGTGGTATAAATTACTTACCATCAAAGTTTGATCATGACGAACATGATTACAATAACTATGTTAGAGCTGAAGGATACATTGAAGATGGATCTGGAAACGGTGACAAAGATGAAGACACTATGTTAGCTCAACTAGCAGATGGGGAATTCGTATCGAGAGCGGATGCTATTTTAGGAGCAGGTATCATGGAAGGTGCTGATCCTAAAAGCTATAAAGACATGAGAAAAAAAGGAGCAGCCTTCTTTTATGGCCAGCAAGCTAAGTTTAAACGAATATTTGATTTATTAGATGCAGCCAGAAAAGAAGCAAATTAAAAAAGAAGTCGGTGTTTTACCCATCGACGGAAGAAAACTTGATGAGTATTGGTCGCTTGTTGAGTTTATGTTAAGAGAAGGTCTGAAGTATGATGGCAACCCCATGAATATTGAAGATCTAAAAGAAGGAATTGAACAAGGAGCCTACCAACTATTTATGATGTTTGGCTCTGACGACGGTGAGAAATACAAAGTGTTTGGTGTATTTGTCACTAGAATAATGATTTTACCAAACTACAAACAATGTGAAGTCATATTGTTAAAAGGAGAAAAAAGAGAACTATGGCAAGACGAGGCTGCAGACACGATAGAAGATTTTGCAAGATCGGAAGATTGCAAAAAGATAGCAGTGCATGCAAGACCTGGTTGGAAAAAGTTTTTAGGGACTAAAGAATGGCAAGTAAAAAGATATTTATACACAAAGGAGTTAAAATAATATGAGTTTCATCTTCGGAGGCGGCGGAGGTGGCGGAGGCGGTTCGTCATCAGGCACACAAGTATCAATAGCTAGAGAAGCACCAGAAGTAGAAAGCCGAAAACTCGCTCTCTATGATCAAGCTGCAGAATTAGCTAAAAGTCCTGTAGGTATTCCTGCATTTCAAGTTGCAGGACCTAGTGGTTTAGAACAAGCAGGATTTACACAAGCAGGTACAACAGGTGTTGGAGCACCAGCTACTACTGCGGGTATTGGATCTGTTTTAAGTTCGATGCAAGGACCTAACATCAATCAATTTTTGAATCCATATCAACAGTATGTAACTGACGAAATTGCAAGACAAGGTGCTATGGCACAAAACCAATTATCAGCACAAGCTATTGGATCAGGTGCATTTGGTGGTGCTAGAGAAGGTGTACAAAGAGCAGAATTACAGAGAGCTACTCAAGCTAACATTGGACAATCATTAGCAACAGGTTTCCAATCAGCAGCAGGTTTAGCAGCTCAGCAACAAGGATTGCAACAACAAGGAGGTCAGTTATTAGGAGCTTTAGGTGGCCAACAACAAGCAATGCAACAAGCTGACATTGCAAGTCTATTACAAGCCGGTGGAGTACAAAGACAACTTGGTCAACAAGCTTTAGACGCTTCTAGACAAACTGAATTAGCAAGAGCTTATGAACCTTATCAAAGATTAGAGTTCTTAAAAGGTATCATGACTAATATGCCAACATCACAGTCTGCTGTAACAGCGACCACGGCACCAGGAACTAATCCATTAGCATCAGCTGTGGGTACAGGTATCGGTGCGTATGCAGCATACAACATGACAAGGAGATAAGAGTGCCTTTACCATTAATACCAATAGGGATGGGTTTAATGAACCTTCTTAGAGTAGGTCGATTAGCTCAAGCAGGAGCTAGAGGTTATAAGGCCTACAAGACAGCAAGAAGAGTAGGTGGACTTGGTAAATATGCTAAAGGTGCGCAACCGACAGGTGGTTTTCCATTAGGATATCAAGGCACAGCAGCACAAAGAATTATCGGACAAAGTGGCCCTGGTTTGGGTTCAGGAACAGGCTTACAAGGTTTGATGGCGAGAGGAGCTAAAAGATTTCCAGGAACTACAGGTGCAGTAGAAGCAGGTACAGGTGTTTTACTTGGTGGAGAAGGTGTTGGAGATATAGTTCAAGGTACAAGGGAAGGTGATTACGGACAAGCTTTAATGGGCTTGGGTAGTTTAGCATTAGGTGCTCCACTACTTGGAAAAGGAGCAAGACTAATGGGTTCTCAAAGAACACTTGCAAAGAAAATGCCTGGAACAGCAGAAGCTTTAAGAACTACAGGTAAAGAGTTTGCAGGAAGATTACCTAAAGGTACAGGTACAGTTGGATTAGGTGCATATGGTGTTGGAGCATTAACTGCTCAGGATGCTGAAGCAGAACCACAAGTTTTATCTGACAATCCAGTTGATGTTGTTGTTAAAAGTATTGAGTATGCTAAAGAAAATCCTGAAGAATTTAAAAAAGAATTTGGATTTGATGTGAACAGTAATGAATTTAAAGATTTAGCAAAACAAAAATTAACAGAGGCTTATCAAATAGCTGATAAACAAGATATTGAACAACCGAAAACTTTAGATGATATAGTAAAACCTTATCTTTATGACACAAAAGATACAGGTGGAGTTCCAATAGTTAATGAATCTTCTGTTCCTGATGATAAAGGAGATCTTTCTGGTACTGAATTAAGTGCAGGAGATGTACAAGATATTGCTGAACACCAAAATCAACAAGTTGAAAAAGGTAAAAAGATTAAAGAAAAAATTGAAAAGAGTGGTGCTGCAAGTGAGTTTAATAAATTCTATAATGAGATAGCTAATTTAACAGGCGGAAATGATCAAACAAATAATCTATTGTTGTTCAAATTTGCAACAGGTTTGATGAGTGGTAAGACAGGTCAAGAAGGTGTTAGAGGATTTTTAGATGTTGTTGGACAAGCAGGATCTGGAGTAGCTGATACTGCTATGGCGTTATTTACTAAAGAACAAGATAGAAGAAATGATTTAGCTGTTGCTTATTTAAAAGCAAAAGAAAAAGAAGGTACAGGTTTAGGTGCAATTGAAAAAGATAGAAGAACAGTTGTAATAAGAGATCCAAACTTACCTTTCGGTGCAAGATCTGTTGAAGTTGCAACTGATAAAAAGACAGGTTTAGATATGATGATTGTTCCAAGAATAGAGAATGGTCAAAACGTTGGAACAATGGCTGTTCCAATGCAATATACTGACTATACACCAGTTAAGGTAACTGAAGCTAGACTAGATAAAAGAAGAAAACAATTAAGAAGTATTCAACAAGGTTATGAGCTTACACAACAAGTTGCTAATCTTCCTAAAGGAACTTTTGGTACAAAAGGTACAGCTAAACTTTATGTAGAAAATGTATTAGGAACTTTTGGTGACATTGGTGAAATGTTAGGTATGGGTAATTTAGGTACAGCTGAGTCTCCAATAGATGCAACCATTATTAATGATTATATTGGTGGTGAGAAGTTAGATGAAGCAGGTAATGTAAGACCTCCAACTGAGGCTGAAAGAAAAGAAATGAACGAATTACAAGAAGATTATAGAAATGAAATAAGAGATATTACAGCAGATATTTCACCTAATGAAACTGAATTAGATAATATAACTAAAGCAAGATTAATTCAGGTTAGAATGAAATACATTCTTGCAAACGCATTAAAAGATGAAGACAGATTAACAAGAGCTGACATTGAAGATGCTGCGCAATCAACAGAAGTATTAAAATTTTTCTCTTCTGACAAAGCTATCAGATCAAGTTATAAAAATTTAGCAAAGAACTTAGAGAAGCAATTCCAAAGAGTGGGTACTGACTTTATCGAGGCTGGTGGATCTGAAAAATATTTAATGTCTTTTGATAATATGCCTTACGTAGCGGCTATTAAAGCGCAAGCACAAAATGCTTTAATGTCTAATCAAATACAACAACAGAATATGAATGTACTTGGAACTATTAAATAATGGCTACTTTACAAGAATTACAAACAAGGTTAGATAATAAAACCTTTGACCCTTCTGCTCTTAATAAAGAACAAAGAGTAGCAGTAGATAATGCTTTTAAATCAGGACAACTTAAAGGTTATTCAAGCGTCTCAGAAATAGAAAAAGAAAGAAACATTGCTAGTAAAGTAATTGCTGCAGAAAAAGAAAAAAAAGCAGATCCATTTAAAGTAGCAACAAGAGGTATGATTCCTTTTACAGATGAAGGAGTTGAACGATCTGATTTAGAATTAACTGGAGATGTTACAGGAAGTGCATTTGTATATTTAAAAGATGCTAAAAAAATTACTGAAGCATTTACTAGAGATCCTGCAGCAGGTTATGGTGCAGATAAATTAAGAGCTGCGGCTACAGATTTTGATAGACTTGAAAAAGCTTACCAAAAACTTCCAATAATAAGAAATGCAAGAATATTACAAAAAACAGCAAGGGTTGTAGGAAAATTTTTTGATGGCGTTAGAACATTAAGTAAAGCACCTACACAATTAGTAGTCACAGAAGCTAAATCACAACTTGCAGGAGCTGGGGGAGCTGGAGCAGGTTCTATTTTATATGATATGGCAAATGTAGCCACTGATTTTAACGTGGCTGTAAATAAAGACCTTGCTGCTATATCTGATAACGATATTAAAAAACTTCCGTATGCACAGCAAGTTGTAGTACATAGTGCAGAAGCTATGCGTAATGCTTTATATTTTAATTTAATAGGTTCTTCAATGGCACCTATTTTAAATACTACATTAAGAGGTATGAAAGGCGCATTAGGTTTAGGAAGTCCAGAAGCTAAACAATTAGCTGAAGCAGCTGAGAAACAAAATATTAGATTATCTATGTCTACTTTAGCAGATACAGGATCTATTGGTGGAAGAATTATACAAGGTTTTGAAAGAGTCTTTGGTGTAATTCCATTAGTTAACGTATTTGCAAAAAAACAAAGAGCTGCTGTAGAGAAACAAACATTCGAAGCATTTATTGATCAAGTATTAAGTAAAGCACCTTTAGAACACGTAGGTCTAATGAATTTAAAATTTTTACCAACTATGAAAGCTAACTTTGAACAATACTTTAACATGATTCAACAAAACTATGCTCTTGTAGATACTATCGCAGAGAAAATGGGTAACCCTAAATTTATTCCAACTACTGGTATGAAAGAAGCAGCACAGAATTTTATGAGTAAAATGGAAGCCTCGTTACCTCCTGAAGTGTTAGGTAGAATGCAAAGAGAAGGACAAGCATATCCAGAATATTTAGCAGCTAAAATGAGAGATTCAGGATTTGATGATTCTTTCACAGATATTATTAATAAAGTTAGATCTTTAGATGATCAAATAACTCCTACAGAATATCAAGGTTTGATGAGACAGATTGTAAATGGAATGTCTAAATCTAAAATGTCTGATATTAGAGGGACTTTCCATAATGTAATGAATGCAGCAAGAGAAGATTTTAATAAAGTTGCAGATCCAAATAACATACAAGGATACTTAGCAAGCAGAAACTTTAAAGAAGAGTATCAAAGAATTTTAGAATCAAATGGTGAGCAAGCTGCAAAAGAATATTTAACTAAAATACAGGGTGGTATGCAAGATTTTGGTAAACAATTACAAGTTGCTAATGGTTTCTTTTCAACGGTTACTTCTGCTTTCAATAGTCCTATTGCTAAAAAAATAAGAAATAGTTCTGAAAATGTATTCGCAACTAAAGGTTTATTAGGTGTTATGCCTGAAGGAAGAATACAACCTGATGAGATATGGGAGAAAACAATTCAACAAGTATTTGCAAAACCTAACGCAGGTTCAATGAGAGAACTTAAATTTATTTTAGGTGTAGATAATCCTAAAAATCCATTAGGAAAACAATTATTTAATAGAGCAAGATCTGTTTATTTAACTGAAGCTTTACTCAACTCTTATACTAAACAACCTATGATCCCAGGTAAAACTATGGGTGATATCATGGATCAAGCTAGAGAACTTGGTGTAATTGATTACAAAGGTAATAAAGAAATATTTGATATGGCAGGTACTACACAGTTAGAGGAAGTAAAAAGAATTAATCCTCTTATGGCTGATAGATACAATTTAGGTGATGTAAATGTAAGGGATATTAAAATGGCAGCTAAAGATGCTGGTGAATTTAATATTAAATTATTTAAAGAACAACTAGGTTTAGTTAGACCAAAAATGTCTGATGAAGCTGCTAAGCTTCAAGCAATCGATAAATTTACTGAGATGTATGGTGGTGGAAGAGAAGGTAAAGAAGCTGCTAGAAACTTAATTCAGTTAATAGACATCATGGATAAAGAATATGGTAAATACATTTCTGATTCCAACTCATACCTAATGAGAAGAATTATGTTATCAGGTGCAGGTCAAACTGCAATTGGTGGTGGTTTCTTAGCAGGTGCTGCGGCATCTGGAGGTGTAATTAATGC
>Ga0181592_10001539_pt1 | contig 18727 bp, 9 predicted proteins | sample 071ome_20_FD_133755 | JGI IMG/M metagenome (GOLD analysis project Ga0181592, IMG submission 133755) | Coastal salt marsh microbial communities from the Groves Creek Marsh, Skidaway Island, Georgia - 071412BT metaG (megahit assembly) | ecosystem: Environmental > Aquatic > Marine > Intertidal zone...
GTTTTTTTTGTATTTATAAGGTGATCTTTACTGTTTGCTCAGAGCACCAGTAGATCTAAGACCAGCATCTCTTCTTTGAATAGTTGGATATGTTGTTAATCCAACTTCAAATGCATTACCATCGACAGAAGCCGAAATGGGATCAGTCGTGTCCCTAGTGATATTAAAAATCCTACCCCATACAACTTTACCGACAGGTTCAAGATAGGTTCCCGTAACGGCAATCCCAGTGATATTGGTTGCTGGATCAACTTGACATGTAATGATTCCCACTGTTCCAGAATACTGGGTATAATAAGTCTCATAGATGTTATCAAGTTTGTTGGTAGAAACTCCAATAACATTTGTTGTTCCGATACCAACAGAAACACCAGATCCGATGATAGTTGTGAGACCAGTTCCAACTCCAGTGTCAAGGATAAGAACACGATACCCTGCAAGAAGTTGCTGCCTTTCCGCAAGGGTTGGTACATCTCTCAGATCTAACTGGAAAGTAAGTCCGAGACCATCTGGTGGGAGACTCATGTGATATTGAGAACCGATGCCAGAAGAATTAAGAACATATGCTCTTTCACCATCTTCCTTGATTGTCAAGGAAATTGTTGCACCTGCACCAACACTCAAGTTGGATGTTGATCCAATACCAATTGTGGTAACATCAAATCCAGTGGTGAGATTGTATTCAAGAATCTTTTCAGCATCACCACCGAGAACAAGCATCTTCTCACCGTCAGTGCTCATAGCAAAGTCAGATGGAGCAGCATCATCTGTCAATGTTCCAGAACTAGAAGCATAAGAAATGCTTGTAATATCATAAGCAGAAGAGAGAGTGTAACTATAAAGTGCAGAGTCGGTTGGGGAAATAGTAATAACTTTAGTTCCAGTGTCAACAACTTCCAAACCTCTATGAGTTTGAGTCTGGTTAGCAATTGTTGTTGCTGTCTCAATACCAGCTGCGGTATCACTAGTCAAATCCCATGCAACGGAAAGGCTAAACTCATTGAGTTGGGTAACGAATGGTGCTTGAGCACCACGACCAAGAGTATAAAGTTTAGTGCCGTCATCACGGATGAAGAGATCATAGATGTTTTGAACCTGTGTGCTAATACCAAGTTGATTGCTGGCATTGATTGTTGCCGAATCAATCTCATATGGAGTGGAAAGAGTCCACTCTGTAATTGTTAGGGTATTTTGATCAGCAACATACAGTTTTGTTCCATCAGGTCTTAAGAAAATTCCCTGAAGATCATTCTTAGTACCATCTACAAGATTTTGACCTTTCTTGTAGTTTAACTTAGAAACATCGAAAGGATAGAACTCTTCCAGTCTTGCATATGCTGTTGTAATCCCAGTAACAACACCAGAATAACCCTGAACGTTTGTATCTAGAATTCCACTGATTCTCTCAGTTGGGACTGTGGTTGTAGATCCGATGCCAGAGGTAGAGAATCCAGAAACAATCAATCCACCAAAGTTAGTGTCTGGATCACTTACTGGATTGACACCTAAGAAGAGTGATGTATCCTCAACAAATATTTCTGTGTCAGAAGTTGTAATATCCTTAAGGATTTTTGCGGTTGGATAAATCTGTGCCTCGATAGAATCTCTTGCTTTGGAAATAAACTCACCACCAAGAATTCGGTCTACCTTTTGCTTAGTCCAAGCAATTGGTTTTGGTTCTGTGGTGCTAACACCATCTCCACGATAAAGAGAGGTTTCAACTTCACTAGAAGACGTAATGCCGATAATAGCACGATTGTATTCTTGGGAAAGGTTGGAGAAAGTGCGAAGTGCATCATTCTTTTCAATCAAAGGTGTTCTCTTCATGAAGATGTCATCACCAACCTTAATAGTTTCGGTGATATTTTTCAGGAAACTATCAGTTCCACCAGTTCCTCTATAGAAGAAAATAGAAATTCTATCTTCTGGAGCGGGTGGTTCTGCAAAGGAAACAGAAGTGCCACCTACAAACTCATATGCCACACCTGGTTCTTGAATTACCCCATTGATAAAGACCAACAGGAGGGATTCTAAGTCAATCAGAGCAGAATCTGGATCATTTTTGTCAACTTCAAAACTAATCAGTTGATCATTATATGCCAGTGGGAATCTTGTTCTGCTTCCATCTTGGAATGGTTTGACACTATCGATATAATCAAGTTCTCCAAACTGCCATGCTGCAAAAGTATCTTCAAAAGTATTATCAATTGTGATTTCAAACTCTTTGAAATCATCACCAGCAAGAGGGTCGGTAGTCATACCAACAACTCTTACAACGTCACCTCTTCTGAAGGAGTAACCTGGTTTAGTGACAGAAAACTCTTGAACTTCAAACAAGGTAGCACCAATACCAGTTCTTACAACACCACCAGCACCAACATAGGTATAAGAAACAGCGGTGGTTGCAGCACCAATGTTAATTGTAAATGTATCATCATCAATATACTGAAGAACTGTGTAGTTGTAAGTAACAGATGGTCCAGGGAAGAATGCTCCACCACCACCAACTGGAGCATATGGTTCAAACTCAACATTATTGATCTTGATAATATCACCCGTGGTATGTCCATGTCCAACAACACTAACAGTGGATAACCCAGTGATTTCATCATAGACAAAATCTACGATTGGTTGAGAGTTGTAACTGGTATTAATTCCAAGAACACCTACGGTAATAGACATACCAATACCAGTTGCTGTTGTTGCCCCAGTAGCAAGTCTAGAAACACCCTCAACAACGAGGTTATCGTAACTTGGTTCTTGAATGTTGATTGTTGGATTTGTGTATCCACTTCCAGCATTCGTAATGGTGAATGCCAGTGTTCCGCCAGCACCTACACTTGCCGTAATTTCAGCAAGTGTTCCAGTGTGACCAGATTCTGTGACAGCAATGGCAGGAGCAGTGATTGTGGAATATCCACTACCAAAATCAGCATTTGTCCACTTTGCAAAAGTTCCACCAGAACTGTATGTGTGGGCAAATGTTACAACACCGACTTGAGTTTCGAACTTAGTGTTAGAGAGGATTCTAGTAGCATAATAAGGACCAGCTGGTTTTACTTCATATGCATTTCCTGCTGTAGCACCAGCACCAGCATAGACGTGGACAATGGTGGAAACACCAACGTTAATTAAGAAAGTATTGGTTCCAGCAATACCAAGGATTGGATATCTATTGGTATTAACACCAACAGCTTTACCTTTAGAACTTCCATCTGGGAAGATGGAGTTAGTGATTCCAGTATGTGGAGTGGAACAAGCCATTCCAATATTAGAAAGATCAACCAATCTACCAATTCTAAAGTTATGAGCAGATGTCAAACCAACCGTGGCAAGACCTGTTCTATTATCATAAACAAAAGAACTGATGGTAAAGTTTACACCTTGCTCAGATGGGAACTGATAGTTGTTAGCAAATGGACCATTAGCAGGACAAGAGAACGTCATATTTTTCAGTTCAATCTTATCACCAGTGTTCAGTTCATGAGGACTAGAAGAAGTTACTGTCAGAATACCAGTTGCATTATCATATTCAGCATTAGAAATAGCATCAAAGACTCCAGTCGTTGGTACTCCAGCAATATTTGTAATTTGTCCAAGAGTAACTGTAGGTACAGCAAATGCTTTTCTCAAAGGTGCATATCCCAACCCATTAGTAGATCCGAAGGAAATGGGAACTCCACCTCTAGGAAGTTGATTTTGGTTGATATCATCAACATCAATAATTTGAGAACCACCTTCAGAAAGAATACCAGTGAATACAATACTGCTGATTCCACTGACTTCAGTAATGGTGAAATTATTATCAGTATTGTTTGGTGTAGATGGTGCTTGGAAAATACCATTAATAAAGACAACACCATTACCACCAGTGGATCCAATACCCGTTACACTATTGCCATTAGAGTTGAGTGTAAACTCAGAAGTTACACCATCAAATTGATCAGATACATCATCAAACAGAATGCTGGTGTCATAATCCTTTCTCAGATAAACTCTTCCAGAGAAGTTCGATCTTGGAATCGTCAGACCTCTACTGTCAAGATCCTCTCTACCAGCACCCTTGGGTGCCTCAGTAAAGTAAATTTTACTATCGACGATGTTGTAAGATCCTCTATAAACAGAAATATCTGCAAATTGACTATGGGACGTTGCACTAGATCCAACGAATCCACGTTCAACTTCAATAATTGGTAGAGTTCCAATAGCACCTACACCAGCAGTATTTGTAGAGCCAAGTCCAACAATAGAAACCTTCATGTATTCATTATCAACTTTAACCAGATCCGCAGGTCTTATAGAAGAAATTCCAGAAAGTTGAATAATAGTGGTTCCTGCTCCTACAGAATGCATTGTCTGCTCTGATAAAGGAGTCTTTAAGATTGGTGACTGTACAATACCATCTAAAGTAATGATTGTCTTTTCGTTCCTCTTTGCCATGGAGAAGACGTGCTTGTTACCAGAACCAAGTGCGGTGAATGTAACCGCAGTTCCAGCAGTGGCAAGAGTGGCAGCAGTAGCAACTCTAAATTGAGTGGCATTGTCTCTGATGGCATAAACCGTCTGAGGAAGACGTGCCGTTCCAATTCCAGTATCATAAACAAGAGCGGTAGCACCGACACCAATCAAATTAGACTCTGGTCTGTACTCAAGTTCTTCACCAGTTTGGAAAAAGTGCTCTAATGTGAATCTACCAGTCGTGGTGCTAAGAATACCAGATCCTGCTGGGTCAAATGTCTTAGCAAAAATATCAACATCACCATGCTGAGCAGAAAATTCAAGAATCTCTCTTTGATTGATTCCATAATAAACTGCTTGAGAGACATTTTGGTTTACATCTCCATAAGAAAGATCACCAATTCCATTGATATCACCATTGTTATCAAGATCCCTATAAATGATTTCATTAAAAGTCTGAACCTGAATATCACCACTGTAATCGGGATGGAACTTCAGATCAACACCATTAGATGAGTATTCTGCGGAGAATGTTCCAATACCATTAACATCATTTACAGAAAGATATGGATAACTGAGAACATATAAATTCTCTCTATCTTTTTGATCGTTCAGAACATATACTTGATGGACAGATTGAGTTTCACCAATACTTACCCTTACAGTAGATTTCAAAGACCCATCGGTAACACTGTTAATGCCAGTGATTACTGTTGGTGTTCCGCCAGTTACAATCTCATAATCAGATTCTAATCTACCAGTTCTTTCTGTTCCATCAGAAGTTCCAGTAAATTTAAATCTGTAAGTGCCAATACCAGCAGCAGTTGTTCCTATTCCAATGGTTTGAGTTCTCAGTCTTACATCATTAGATCCATTATTATTGTAAACAAGACTTACTACACCAGATTCAATAGAAGCAGTAAATGATCCAATGAATGGTCCAGAAAGTCCATTAAGACCAACTCTGGTATTAAATGCTGCCAACTCAGTCAAATAGGTATCAACACCGTTATGAGTAATAACCAGTTCAGTGTAGTCTACTGCATTGCTAAGTTCATCAAACACTTCCACACTAGTGTAGAAGGTGTCAGTAACAGAAGTGCTAAATCCAAGAACAGTTGTACCAACACCAGCACTTACATCTTGAGTTTTAGAAATCAGATCAACAAATCCAATGCTTTGAGATCCGATTCCAGCGGTATCATCATCAAAGAAGGTCTGAAGAAGTTTTACTTCATAGTCAGTATTGTAAATCTCATTTGGAGAGAATCTTAAAGAATATCTGTTAGTATCAGCATCAAAGAATCCATCAAGTTCACCAATTGTTTCACCAAGACCAACTTTTTCAAATACAAAGGTGTCTTCATTGTTATTAACCAAAACGAGTTCTTTAAGACCCATTTCAGCATCATTTGTAATGTCTACAAGTTGTACTAAGAACTTGTTAGTTTTTCTTGCGTCACCAAAAGAAGAAACGTCCTTAAAGGTAAGAAGTTCGTCAGAATCCTCATTAAGAAATTCACCACTAATATCATCAATCGAAACAACTCTGTTGGTCTTATTAAGAATATAATCAGTTACTTGAACATTTTGGAGTTCAATAGACTTAGATGTATTTGTGGTTGCATCCAAGTCCAAAGCAAAGTCGAAATCATTAATGGTATCGACTCTCTTAGATCCATCAAAAATATCAAGAACTAGGAATGGTTGTTCCTGTGCAGTCGTGAAGGAAGCACCAACATTTCCCTTGGGGTTGATTTGGGTATCGGCAAAGTTGCGATATCCAGTTGGGTGAACATTGTCATTAACATAACTGATAATGTCATCAAAGGATTTCTCACTCTGGATAGAGTAAGACATTCTCTGATAATAATCATTGTCACCCGTTACTTGATAATCTTCATCAAGTTTTCCAATGTCATTACTCCATCCCTTAACAAAGGTAGAAGTCGAATCAATCTCAAACCTACCAATTTTAGTAGTGATGTTTTGAATAGTACACTTAGATCCAGTAACAGATCCCGTCAGGGTATCACCATTCTTAATAGGTGTTGTTCCCGTAATATTAAGTTTACCAGTTAAAGAGTTAAAGCTACTTACAACAAGATTTGTAGATCCAGGAACTAGAGAATCATTGAGATAAAGTGATTCACCTGGTTCAAATACAGATGTCTTCTTGTTTACTACGAATTCAGGAAGATTCTCTTTCTTAATAACGTTAGCAAAAAGACCTGGGTTTGTAATGGCAATGCCTGTGTTAGTAGTAACTAAACTGCTAAGGTCATATGTCAACTGATTAGGATTAACACTGCTATTGTAAGCAGTTACAGTAAAGAACTTATATCCATAATCAGACGAATTATGTCCATCACCAGTTGTAGATGCAAGACCTATTCCCTCAACGAAAACTTCATCCCCAACCTTAAATGGTGCTGTACTGAATCCAAGAATAGGTGTAGTAACACTCAAAGTGACAATGTTATCGGTACTAGAGGCAACACTGACAACAGAAACACCGTTATCATTGTTTACTGCTACGGCACGATACACAACATCTTCTTTAAGACCAACTGGATTTCTATCAATTCTGATTCCAGCTGTCTCTACACCGTTAACTAACGTAGTTGGACTTACAGCATTTCCAGAAAGTTCTGTAGAACCTTGGAAATCAGAAACGATGCTATCAGAAGATGGGTCATAAAGAACCAAGCTTGGGGGTGTCAAATAATTTTTGCCACCACCTGTCACTGTAATAGAATCTAGAGTTTCATAGTTCTTAACAGAAAGTTCATTTGGAACTTTTGCTGTAGGTGTAAGAGTTTTATCTGATGGATAGGAGAATCCAGGAGTCAAAAGTCTTACAGATTCCAACTTACCAATAGAGTTGGAATTCAGTCTCAGTACAGCATCAGATCCATACGTAGAAGTAATACTAGAAATATTTGGAACAGACTTATATCCAATACCATTAAAGATTATTCTAACATCTTCAATAGATCCAGTAGCACTTGTCGATGTCGTTTTGTACTTTATAGAATCGCACTCAGAAGCAGAATAAGAAGACTTTTCAGCAACATCAGAAAGATTAACATCAAAAGTGGTGCTTGTTACTCCAGATACATTGTATGTTCCATTGTATTTGCTATTAGAATATCTGATTTCGTTATATCCAGATACATCTCTATCAGCAGTACTGATAAATCCACCCTTATGTAAATTGTAATAAAGAATAGATGGGAAGATTGAAGAGAATCCAACTGTTACTCCAGCACCAGTTGTTCCATTAGTTCCAAATGGTGTAATTAAGAAATTAGTTGTTTGTCCAGTGGATACGACCGCATTATTAAAATCATTATCATAGTAAACACTAAAGTTGTATCCAGAAAGACTGGAGTCTTCAAGATTAAAGACTATATCATTATTTTTAAACACTTCAAGTGGTGGATTAACCAAAGAAAGTGTTTGGGAAGTTCCACCAACAGAGGTTAAGTTTACAAAAGTTGGTGGTGAAGAAATAGCATCTTTTCTGGTTTCAGTTAGTCTAAAATTGTCTTTATCAATCGTAAAGACATAGAACGTTCCAGTTGACAGTCCACCAATGACTTCACTTGCATCATAATAGACTTTATCACCAGTTGAATATTCGTGATCGGTCTTAGTGATAGTATTAGTACTCGTGTTAATGCCAGTGGAACTAATAGCAACTGGATTAATAAGAATTCTTTCTTCTGCAACCTTAACTACTACTGTAGAAGCAGCTCCAACACCAGTGCTCAAACCAGGATTGACCATCAACTCAATAGTATTTCCATTAGTAAGTCCATGAGTTTCACCAGTGGAAACTGTTGCGGTTATCTTCTTAACATTAGCAGTTATCTGACTATTGATAGAGGCAAACTGATAATCATACAAATTAGTGTATGAAACATCTCTGAAATAAACTTGATCTCCATTAAGAACAGTTGCAATCCCAATAGTATCCTTAGAGGTTCTAATAGCATAGACCTGACTTGGCATGTAGAATACAGTTCCCGTTGGACTTGTAGAAATGCCAATAGAAGTCGTTCCGAGACCAACAGAGTAAGAGATTTGTTGGTTGGTTACAAATGGGTGATCTTCAAGGAAGATGTTCTGGGCAAGGATACCTCTCTGTGTCGTAATACCATTAAACTGATAGGATCTTGTGGTAGAAAGACCAGCAGTAATTCCAATACCAACAGATTCGAATGGATTGAAGTATACAGTATCCTCTTCCTTAGAATCGAAGTAAGGTGTTTCTAAGGAAACAGTGAACCGTTGTGGCAGATAAGAAACGGTTTCCGTTGCTGTATGTGCCACACCACCACTAGCGGTTTCTGATGGGAATCTCTGAACTCTGATGATACCATCTGCAGAGAAAACATTCAGAACACCAAATGTTTCATTAGAAACTTTCAGGGAACTTCCAATGGAAACGGGAACTGTAGAAACAGAAATGTCTGTGGTCATTCCACTAACACCAGTGGTTCCCATTCCAACTAAAAGTCTGCCATTAGGGAGATCTGTATTAATGGTATGAGAACCATCGAGATTTTGGACAAAAGTAGATAAACCAGTAACTTGAACAACGTCTTTATCATTCAGATCAAAGTTTGGACTAATAGAAAACTCTACTGTTTTATCATCTTTCCAGGTAACAATAGCATTTTCATAAACAGTCTCTGTGGAAGAAACACTAACAATGGATCTCCCACCGATTTTAGATACTTGAGCTGCAAGACCAGTTCCAACCTCAGTCTCACCGAAGTTTAAGTTGTCACCAACAGCATATCTGGCATTTCCTGTAGAAGCAACACTGATAGAATCTACAGACCCAGATCTAACAACATCAACTACAGCATCTTGAGAGAATACTTTATATGGTTCAATAGCAAAGTCATATGAAGCACCCTTTTCAGCAATTTTTTGTGGGAAGGTATTTCTAATCAGATTGGAGTTATTAAAGTCATAGTTCTGATCAATAGAAGCCGCAGGATCTACGTTCTCAGGAACACTCTTGGATCTGAAAGAATTTCCAACAAAGAATGGGAACTGTGGATTATTGTTAGAATCAATAGTGGCAAAGTATGCGTAAATTCCTTGTGGAAATTCATTGGTGATAGTATATCTTCCATTAAACTCGTCAAGATCACCAACATCAGTGAATCTGTAGTCATCAACAAAGAATCCAAGTGGGAAAGTAGTTGAGTTTGGTCTATTGGTAATGTAAGAAATGCTAGAAGTGTATCCAGATCCAACTCTCTTAGTTCCACTCTGAATGTCTTCTGGATTATTATAACCATAAGATCCGTAGATTGGGTTGCCATCATATGCCCAACCAATGATTGGTGAGTGGAATGCTCCAGTATCACCAAATGCATTTCTAAGTGTTACACCATATCCAATGGCAGTATACTCAAGACCACGATCTGGAGTTGGAGATACGACCTCTCCACCATTATCGTTAATCTTAGCAAACTTATTGACACCCAAACGTCTCACGAAACCGTTCAGGATTGCCCCAGAACCCACCGAATTAGCCTTAATGGTGGTTGTGTTCGAATCGTAGTTTAAACCCTGTGAGAGGACGACTACAGAGGTCACTACACCAGCATTGTTAATGAGTGCTCTCAGTCTAGCTCCAGATCCAGTTGTTCCTGTTCCAACAGGATTAGAGTTGACAACCAGTTCTGGTGGGGACGTATATCCAGTACCACCACTGAGAACGAATACATTGTCAATCCTTCCATTGAGGATTACTGGTCTTACTTCAGCACCACTTCCACTATTGACACTAATCTGAGGTGTTCTTTGGAAGTTCAGAATTTCTGAACCATAGTCAGTACCTTCATTGTAGAGATAAGCATCTACAATTGGTCCACGAACAACTGGAGTAGCAGTAAATGTTCCCTCTGTTTGCTGAGTTGTTACTGCTTTGATAGTTACGGTGATTTCAGGATACTTGAAGATGTGACTACCGACACCAACAGATCCAAGAGTGACATACTTGTTTCTATTGAAGTCAGTATGATTGGTTCCACCAACACCAGCATTGGCAAGTCTAAACTCTTTATCAGAAACAGTCAATACCTTGTACTGTACTGTTGTAGAAAGTCCAGAGATAGCAGTATCAAAGTATTCGTACTCTACAAAGTCACCATTAGTAAAGTTATGATTATCAAAGACAATGGTATCATTTGCTGTATTGATACCTGTTGACTGAACAATGAGTTTTCTATTAGAATATCCTTGTCCAGGGTTAAGGACATTAATTCTATCAATCTTTAGCTTCTTATTAGTAGTTCTGAACTTCATCAGTCCAGCATTATTTTCAGTAGTAATACCAATAGTATTAATTCCTAACTGAGCATCCAGTTTTGTATTATGGATTTGAATAGTACTACTGTTAATAAACTTAGAGTAGTAGATATTTCCTGTTTGAAGCGTTAAGTTCTGAATAGCATCATTGGAGGTATTTGTGGCAATACCAAGAGCAGCATTACCTAATGCATTGTAAACAATAGGATCACCAGTTTGGAAGTTATGCTGAGTATCAAAAGTAATGGTATTAGCAGAAACATCAACACCACCACCTTCAGCAAGAGTATTCGCATTAAAGAACACTTCTCTAAATTCAGATGCTAAGGTTGCGGATGCCGTAGCACCTTCACCATTACCACCAGAAACGTTAATGGAAATTACTTCTTCCAAATCAAAGTTTACTGGATCAACAAGAATATCAGTAAATGATCCCTCAACAACTGGTTGTACCAATGCGGTTGTTCCAGAAGAAATGGATGGATTGCCAACAATTACTCTTGGAGCATTAGATGCATCATAGTTTGATCCACCAGTAAACACTTCAACCCTATCAAGGGGACCGTAGAATACGGAATCATCAACCTTATAGTTTGTTACTTCAACACCATTGATAAGAATACCTGTTGTTCCAGGTTGAGTTAAATCTCTCTCACCAGTTCTAATATCTTGAGAGAGTGGGAACTTCTTAAGAAGTTTTTGTGGTTGAATAGAACCCTCTCTTTGTTCCGCAAGAATGAAGGAGTGAGGACCACTATTAGAAGGATTAAACCTTACATATGATCCTGCTGCCAAGAATGATCTAGACAGGGAAAGCTTAATCCTATTGTTATTGGGTGCTGGTTGAACCTCGACAAAGTAACTTCCCGTATTCAATCCAACAATAGGAGAAGCACCATCTAAAGGCTGGTAAAATACTTCGTCTCCACTGAAGAATGGAACAACGTCTTGGAAAGAAATCGTATCATATGAAAGCTTATTAGAGTCGTATCCCTGAATAGAACCACTTGATGTAGATGCTACGGAAATTTGAGACTCAGTTGTTACTGGTCTGATTACATAGGATGGTAAGGAGTTGGAAGCAACATATCCAAATTTATTGTCTTCGACATATGTGTTTAATACATCAGAAGAAAGAACATTGTCACCAGACGATAATGGGGCACCTAAAGAAGATGCTTTGTTGATTCTCTTTCGGATATCATAAAACCCAGCTGGATTTACTCCAGAATAATCACCAGATCCAAGTGTTACTGCATTATTTGTTAAGTTTACACCAACAACTTCAAGATTGGATGCGGCAATTGTTTGACTAGATCTTTCTACAATGTCAACGAAATCACCCTCTTTCAGACTAGATCTGTCAATTGTGGAAGAGAGATTGAAAGTAGAACCACTGAAAGAGCTTACAAAATATCTTGCAGAAGTATTGTAGATCCAGGAGTTGAAGAAGATCTTCGCATAAGAATCATCTTCCTGATCATTAGAAATAACTTGACCAAGATTTTTAACAGAGATTAATGATCCCTCTACGGAGGAAAAGATATCCTCAGATTGCTCAAAGTTACTTAAAACACCAGTGATAACAAATCTGACCTGTCTGGTCAAATCATTTTCTTCAAAAGCATATACTTCAAGATCTTGAGTGATCTCTGTTCTGGGTGTAATATCCTCTGTTAAACCAGAACATCCAATGAACTGGGTAATTGTCTTTGATGTATATGTGATAGTGTCGTCACCAATAACAAATGATCCAGACTCTGGGAATCCAATAGTTGAATCTACGGTGATTACATTAGAACCAGCAGAGTGACTGCCAATAGTAAAACTACTTCCAGGAATATTAAATTTACCTTCGATAAGACTCTCATCACCAAATCCAGTAAAGAGAGAAATCTTATAGTATGTCTGTACACCAATATCCTCAGAAGTTCCTCTAGTAAAAATCTCTACTTCGGAAATTGGTCCACTAGCAGACCCAATCTTATTCAGTGGTTGAGCATCTTGGAATAGTGTTGTGCCAGAAATAAGAGCGGGATTGCCACTGATCAGTTTAGCAACAATAACCTCTCTACGAACATATTCCGCATAAGAAGGTTTTGCTAGAAACTGTTCAAGATCGATTACTTTAGAATCTACACCATACAGAACTTTCAGAAGAATTTTGATAGATTCTTCCGTACCTTTACTCTCATATAAACTTCTAGATTCTTTAATAAAGTTATTTACGTCTAGACTAGGAGCAAGTTGCGTATTTTCTAATCCAGGTGTGTATAGTTTTTTGAGTTTGTTATAAAATTCTTTAAGAAAGAGAGCACTTAAATTCTGTACAGATACTCCCTCTGCGTGAGTTTCTGCTTCAGATTCGGAAAATACTAATTCTTCAGGATTATTGGGGGCATGATATGATGTAATGCCAGAAAATCCGCGCACACATCCTGTAAAGGAATTAGTTGTTACTCCAGTATATGTAATAATTTCATTATTTAACTTGATTAATCCATATTCTTGCGGAAATCCTTTTGTATTAGTAACAAAGATTTCTGTATCTGTTGTGGAAATTCCAGATGTCACTGTGGACATACCAGCAATCACATCTGGTGTCAGACTATCCAGTTTCAGGTACTGATCAATATTCTCAGCAATATCGACTGGACCACCAGCAAATTCTTGAGACGTGTAATAAGATCTCAGAAAATCCACAACAAGTGGATTCTCGTCTTTAATGAATTCTGGAAGTTGATTGTCTACAACTTGTTGAATCTTAACTCTGGAATCAAAGACAGAATTAGTGTTTATCATTTCCTACTTAATTGTCCGTTGGTATAACTGGATGCGACGGGGAATCCAACCCCCGAGATTTGTTCACCAGATGTAATAGTGTCTCTTGCCATATTTATGGTGCTATTGGAGATATCCAATTGCAAATACAAGTCTTTGAGACCAATTACATCATTAGACTCTGGAACTGCTTGAATCTCAATGATTTGATTTTCCTTTACCGTAGACGTAATATTAACAGTGTTGATAATGATTTCACCTTTTACATAGTCAATCGTACCAGCCGCAGGTACAATGACAACTGGACCAGAGTCAGATTCTTTTACAATTGCGATAGCACCACTCTGCATATCGGCATTTGGAACGTCTGTAAAATAGAGAAGGTCCGAAGAACCCTCTACAGTGAATCCAGTGCTCTTAATATTGTATCCCTCAGAGACCACGTGGAACTTATTTCCATAACATATCTCATACTGAGTATATTGGTTTACAAGTGCCTTCAGGTCCCTTCTAATGACCACTCTGGTAATATTTGATGTAATAGCAGTATTCGTATCATCGATGATTTTTACTGCTTTGCTGTATTTGAATCTTCCACCAAAAGTATTAAGGTCAATGGAGTCTGAATATGTGTTTAAACTTGAAATAACATCAGACTTGAGTTGTTTAGCATCAGATACTTGACTTGCATTGTAAAATACGTTTGAATAGAGTTCAATGTAAAGAAGTTTGAGGTCTTCAATTCTTTGATTCACTCCAGCAACGGAATATTGCTTCAAATCACTGAGAATTTGTGCTTTGGTAAAATCTGATAAGAAAGTACCGTTCTTTGGCTTAATACTCAATACAACGGTTCCAAATTCTGGTGGATCTAACTCTTCACCACCAACAACAGATACAGATTCCGTATCTGGGTAAATTCTTTGTACAATTGCCTCGTAATCTTTAGAAGTTACTGCTCTATACTGAGAAGAGTACAATCTAGGAGCATAATACTTTACAGATTCGATTGGTTCAATATCAGAACCGTTAGTGGCAGACTGATTTGTTGTTATAGTTACTGTATTTGTTGGTAAAAAGGTAATACCAGTGCTATTTTCCACAGAACCAGCAAAAGAGAAGACTCTGGATCCATTTCCGCGGGATCCGTCACATACAATGTAACTTACTTCAATTACAGACTCATTTTCTAGTTTTTTGCCAAAAATACCATCACCAAACAAAAGTTCATACCTTTCATCAGTTACTTCTTGAATAAGGTAAATTTCGGAAAGTGATGTTACGTTAATAATATTTTCAATCTGTCTATATTCTCTTCCTACGGTTTCCTGTGGTCCTCGAACAGTTACTCTAATGGAACTTGTATCGATTCCTGGGTTGTCTAGAATAAATCTTTGATCGATCGATCCATTGACCTGGAAGGACCTTGCAAGTAGTGTCCCCTCATAGACATCAATGTTACTAAACGATGCCCTTCTAGGTCCATTTCCGTTGACATCAGCACCAATCAAAGATGAGGTTGTGGTAATGTCTTCTGGAATAGAAAATACGACAGAACTATTGTCTACGGCACCGACACAAACCAAACCTTTGCTTAAAGTTACTGTTGGGCTTGTTCCAGTGTACTGAATATTAAAACTTATCTGAGCTTGTGCTGATTTTCTTGATCTGGGTACATATCCAATGTTTCTAGCAAGAGAAACCACATTTTCCCTCAAAGTAGCAGAGTCAATAAATGACTCATTAACTACCATATTGGAGTTAAATGCTGTAATATAAGTATTGTATGCTAGAGTATCAATAAGGACAGCAAAATTTGACCCCTCAAAGTCAAAGTCGGTAAAATTCGAGTTTGCTCTCAGATAAGACTTGATAGAAGCCTTAATCTGATCAAAATCTAAATCTGTAAACTTAGTTAATGGCATTTATCTCGTGACCTCAAGTATGAAGGAGATATTTTGTGGTGGTAAGTCTTGTCCAACGATATCAAATGCTATTGTTACCTCAAAAGTGTTATCATCAGGTCGTGGTAGGACAACGACATTCAAATTACCGACTCTAGGTTCATAATTTATGATAGTTTCTTCAATTTGATTCGCAATAATGCTAGCAGTACCATAATCGCAAAAATCAAATAGAGTATCTCTGACATCCGAACCCAAAAATGGGTTAAAAAACCTCTCCGTGGGGATAGTTTCTACTAAATTCCGCACCGAACGTGCTATTGCACGCTCATTTACAAGCACGGGGAGGTCTTTTGTAATTGGATGGGGCATAAAGGACAAAGAAATGTCCTTAAATGCCCTTGATACTTTGGTTGAAGCCATGAAAAGGCATGATTTTAGACCGTAAACCTATTTATTAGGTTTTCCATAACTTGGTTCAGTTCCATATTCCCAATCATCATAGTCTTCGTCGTTACGAATCTCTTCATGAAGCACAGTTTGACGTTTTAGGTCATGAACATGGTCCCCAACGACCTCTCTCAACAGGTTATCTTCTTGTTTTTTCATAGGTTTAGTCCAGTAATCGGTGATCAAGCCCCTTGTACCCCACATTGACTCCATATAATCGGGATCTCTGTCTGGATAAGGTTGTCTTGTCATCTGTTTTCTCCTAAAAAGGGTGAACAGAACTTTTTACGGGGTTGCTATCCCGTTTTTTTGACAATATTTTGATCTTCACCAAGTATTTCAGTCACCATTTCATCACTCCAGTGATCATAATACCCAGATTTTGATAAAATTTTCCTAGACTCTTGTAATTTCTTCTTTTTTTGGCATAAAACAAGGTTGTACTTACCATTATTTGTCTTAATTCCATTAATATGGAAGTCAGTATAGGCACAATCCTCTAAAAATATGTAGTCAGTGTATTTTTTATCGTAAAAATCGCACCAAAATTGAATCGCATCAACACTTAGGTAATCCTCGACAACAAAAATGACGACATCACACCCATTTACAGGCATGATATCGTCAATATTGGAGTGAATTATCTTATAGGTTGCTGTAGAGGAGAAAGGGCAGACCGAAAAATTGCCTAACTCAGGTCGGATTGTAGAAATATTCTTAATCCAACGTTTAATGTGCTCCTCTACATCATTCATCAACCCTTACCTTGACCCCGATACTTCTTACGTGCCGAGTTACGAGACGTTGCGGCGTATTTAGTATTCTTAGAGTTACCCTGACGGGTGCATTTTGGCTTACCAGGCTCAAACTTGATTCCAGAGATGCCGATTTTGCTACGTACTGCCATTGTCCTCAATAGTTTCAAAAGAGATTTCAGAGGGGTCTGGAACACCAGTGCTATAGTAAGACTGTGCCAGACTCTCCATTTCGTCGAAAAATTGCTCCTCAGGTAAATTGCTGAGGAGCACAGAACCCCGACACATGATATTATACAACGTCCGAGGTGCTTTTGTCATCAGATCACACGAGTTTTCTCGTGACCGACACGAATGCGAGGATCGCACACGATCTCATAACCTGCATCAATGGCATCCAGACAGAATGACACGTCCTCACCACACATGTCCTGAACTTCACCACTATTGAAACGTTGCATCTTAGGAGCAAACCAGGGATACTCGATCTTGGGATTCTCAAACACACCGTGCTTGATCAGAACCCAACCGAAACCAGTGTAATCAACGGTGAAAGGTTTACGACGTTTTGACATGGTATCACCAGTTTCATGGTTCATGACACCACCGTTGTTCTTGAAGTCATCTTCTTCAAGCCAGTGAGCAACGGAAGTAGTCGTGCCATCTTCCGTCAGATACCAACCACAGGCAATCTCGGTATCCATCAGAACGAGTTGATAGAACTTCTCAGTATTGAAGACAATATCCGAGTCAATCCAAAGTTGGTAATCATACTTCAGTTTCCCATCCCAGGGAATCTGATTGGGACCACGAAGAACGTTTGCACCGAGACACTTACAACGGGCAAAGTTCACCATGGAACTATAGTCTTGAGAGATTTGAATCTGAGCACCAGCTCCGACCAAATCAAAACACAACTGAGTGAATGATTTCAGGAATTGATAGGAACATCCACGACCAGGCATACAGAAGACAATAGACTTGCCCCTGATCATTTCTTTTGCCTTTTCGTAGTCCCATTCACCCTGTTGTGCAGCGGGCTTTTCTGGTGCTTTTGCTTTTACTGTGAATCCTTTAGCCATAACCTAGAAAATGTACGTCAGTATTCTAACAGATTATATATCTCCCGTCAAATCATTGATATCTGATACAGGGTAACAAAGCAACGTTCCTAGGACGAGTTTCACTACCAAAGTTACCAGTACTACCAGAAGTCGTGGTTTGTTGGTTGAATGATGTATTATCTTCTCTACTACCACTCTGGTTCTGTTCTGGTCCACTACCAGGATAAATCGCACCACGTCCGTGAGAGTGTAATTCTAACTGGTGATCCTGGAATGTACCAAATGTTCTACCACTATCGGTTCCTTTACCACCGTCCCATCCACGAATAAACTCACCTCTTAAATCTGGTAAGTTAAAACTACCACCACTTCCACCAAACGTATACTGAGTCACATTAAACAACTGTGCATATTCTCCAGTGTCTAATGCAGTACCGTCACAGACCAAATAGTTTGCTGGTGGTGTACTCGCAGCAAAATAATGAACAGATCCAATAGGTACACCACTATCAGATGATCCACCACTGGCAGCAGCTCCACCAGCTTGGAGTGTTCCATATATCGTACCTGTTACCCATAGATCACCCTCGACTACCTTTGGGGGTGCTCCTTGAAAACTTTGTAATTCAGGCATCGGTCGGTTTCCTCAGAATAAGACAATTATCCTCTTCATCAATAATCCATTCTAAAGTATCTCCTTCTTCCCATCCAAGATCTAACATCATCCATTCGGGAATAACCACCATAGGATCCCCTGTAGCAGGATCGACCTCTACGGGCACAATTTCATGTCCGAAATTTTTTTCCATCAACATAGAACCTCACACCGTTTTTATATATGGGAAAAAATTTTTTAAATCACTTGGAATCACGATAGCTCTCTCGATTTGGGTCGTTTATAGATTAGGAGGGACCCAAACATTATAAAACCCCCCATCGCAGGCACGAGGGCACAACGCAAGGGGGGAACATACTGCCA
>Ga0181592_10001549_pt1 | contig 18654 bp, 26 predicted proteins | sample 071ome_20_FD_133755 | JGI IMG/M metagenome (GOLD analysis project Ga0181592, IMG submission 133755) | Coastal salt marsh microbial communities from the Groves Creek Marsh, Skidaway Island, Georgia - 071412BT metaG (megahit assembly) | ecosystem: Environmental > Aquatic > Marine > Intertidal...
CCAGAGATAAAACAGAACGTTGACAACGTCAATGACATCATAGACTACTTCACAGATGACACCGGTGACATAACCATCACGGGTTCACAGATCAACATCAACAAGGGCTACAAGGAGAAGGTCAACTCACTGACCAGTGACACCTCCATAACGGTTGACGCCAACACCGCATCGGTCCACACTGTGACCTTGGCACACAACGCCACTTTCACCATATCCAACATGACCACCGGACAGAGCGTGAGCATCATAGTCACGCAGGACGGCACGGGCAACAGGACCGGCACATTCAGTTCGGTCAAGTTCCCCACTGGCGTGGTCACATCTCTGTCAACGGGTGCGGGTGACATCGACATCATCAACATATTCTACGACGGCACCAACCTGCTGGGCTCAATACTCCGAGATTTCACGTAATGACCTTGGGCATACAGAAACTACAGGGTGGCGTGCCATTCGACGTGGCCCTGCCCAACTTCAACTCCGCTGGCATCAGGAAGCCCGCCAACAGGATGGGCTACGTGCTCACGCCCAGGTGGCCCGATGATGGCGGGTCATTGGTCGAAGGACCCATGCAGAATGATTCAGGACCCATATTCAGGCCTAACACCGGAGACACCGGGAGATGGCTACGGGGAGGATTCCCTTTCGTGATCAGTTTCTGGATCCGGATACCTGCGGGTGGGGGTGGCAACATCCTGTCACTCTACAACCCCGGCTACCTGGTGGGACTGGGACCAAACAACAACGACAGCTTCAGTTTCAACGTCACGGAGACAGCGATATCAATGAGTGACACCATAAGCAATTTTCCAAACAACAACAGTCGTTCATTCTCACGTGCCTACGACATCAACAAGCAGAACGCGGGATGGCATCACGTGTTCGCCACCATGAACAGGACCACCAGCAGTCAACTCTACGTTGATGGCAGGAACATAGGATGGGACACCGTGACCGAGACGGGATCGGGTAGCTTACAAGGCAAGGGATATGGCGCCATTGGCATAGGTGGCCGCAGGATACAGACACAGGTGGGGGTGACCACACAGGTCAGTTACCAATCACTGGCTGGTGAGTATGACATCTGTCACCTGGGCATATGGCAAGCGGGTGGCATAGGTGGTGACACCGGTGACTTCTATCCCCGTTTCTATGATCCAGGCACGTCTGGCAGGATGGATGGCACCTGGACGCCACCCACTGGTGGACCAGGAGAGGATACCGCCACCGCGTTCCCGTATCCCATGATCTGGTGTGAGATGGACTATGGCAACGCCAACGCCACGCTGATAAAAGGCACAGCGTTCGCCTCTAGAACTGACACCTACAGCATATCAGGATCAGAGGCCAACATCTTCGACCAATCCGAAACCTTGAGTTGGCAGGCTGGCGTTTCAGGAGCTGGTGCCATATCTGCGGCACCTTAGCAATAAATATCACTGTAATATTACAACCAAGGAGACAAAATTATGTCAGCGGCATCAAACTACTTAGAAAACGAGATCCTAGATCACATCCTCGGCGAGGGTGCCAGGGATTTCACATCACCAGCCACACTGTTCATCGCACTGTTCTCAGGAACGGCGTCAGACGTGTTGGCGGCACTGGAAGCGGGTGATTCAAACACCACAGCCGGAAACTGGGGCTACTACGAGATCACCGGCAACGCCTACACCAGGACGGCGGTGAACTTCAACGCGGCGGCGGGTGGATCTGCCACCAACTCGGGCAACGTCACGTTCCCAACCGCGACTGGCAACTACGACAACACGGCTACCTCAGGATCAACAGTGACCTGTATCGCGGTGATGGACGCCAGCACGGCAGGCAACGTGTTGTTCTATGGACAACTGGACAATCCAAAAGAGATCCTGAACGGGGACACATTCCAGATATCAGACACCAACCTACAGATCAGTCTGGCGTAATCCTAACGGGGAGAACAGCCAATGGCTATCAAGGGCATAGGTATTGAACCGGAGGTGTATCTACTTCCGGGATATGCCAATCCGGAAGACTACGCCACACCGCATCACACCAGCTTCGGGGACTACGCCACACCACAGACCTATTTCGAGGCCGACTACGTCCTTAACGCACAGGACCTGGTCAGCACGTTCACCATACAGGCCGAGGGCACGGTGTTCAGCACCAGCTCATCATCGGACAGCGTGTTCTCGATGTCGGTCACTTGCACCAGGCTACGTGGTGCGGCCGAGACACCACGACTTGATGTAATCAGCACTGTCGCCTGTGACGCCATCGACCTTTCACTGGCTATCCTGCCGCAGGTAAGGGCGTTCTCACCTAGGTTCCTGAGGGCGGTGGTGACCACGATCGGTCACATGCCGGACGCCACGTGGAACACGTTCGCTGAATCCGAATACATCGACAGGGATTGGAATGACCTGGATGACTACTCCTGGGACTACCTGGATGACGTATTCATAAGATCCACATTCACCAAGGCCCTGGGTGGCTACCTGGCCAAGGCCACGGTCTCCATCACGGCGTTCGCCAACAGCACACTGACCATAGTCAGGTTCAGGGGAGACGTGGTCACACCACCTTCGGTGTCAAGCATGTCCGTCAACGCCAACTACACCACTGGCACGCCACAGACCATCACGGCCGCGTTCGCACAGGCCGGTTCAGTCACAAGGTTCAGAGACATCGTGGTGTCAGGACAGGCACAGCAGTTCACGGCCATCAACACCATGTCCGCCAACGCCAACTTCACCAGCAGGTCAACTGTGGTTGAATACACGGGCAGGATCACGTTATCAGGCAACGCGACCGCGGTCTATGAAATCACCAAGAGCATAGATTCCATTTTCACGCAATCCACACAGGCCAACTACAACATCGCATCAGGATCAACCTCGCTATCCGCTTTCTACAGCAATTTGGCGGTGGGAAGGCTGATAACACTGCCAGATCCATTCAACACCATCAAGGTGCCACAGGAGATCAGGACCCTGGTGGTGCCGATAGAAAATAACATCATTGAAGTTCTTGGGGAAACTCGTGTAAATAAAGTTATCACGGAAACGAGGGCGATCAAAGTGAAGCAGGAAACAAGGAACTTCAAGATAATGAGGCCTGGTTTCACTGATAGATCATCAATCCCTAGGGTAAGACAGGAGACTTAATGGCCAACTTAACAGGATTCAAGAGAGACAACCAAGGGGCATACATCGAGAAGCACCCCAACGCCAACATTCAATACGGCATAGACTGGTCGGACTATCTCAATTCAGGAGACAACATCGCCACCGCATCGGTCAGCATAGAATCAATCACGGGCGACGCCAGCCCATTACAACTACCAACGGACGCGGCCACTGACGTGACCACCGCGGGTGCCGTGGTATCAGTGAGGCTCGAGGGAGGCACCGCGGGCAACGTCTACAACGTGGACGTGACCATAACCACTGGCGGTGGGGACACCGACGTGAGGAGATTCAGGATAGTGGTAGGGGAGAAACACCTATAATGGACGCACAGAAGAAATCATACAAGTTAGATCATGACCTGATCTTCAAACTGGCCTCGATGCACTGCACCTACGAGGAGATAGCGGACTGTGTGGGCACATCGGTCACAACACTACAGAAGAGATTCAAGAACCTCATAGACAAGGGCAGGGCTGAAGGTAAGAAGAGCCTGAGACGGGCACAGTTCGAGAAGGCATTGGCTGGCGACGCCAGGATGCTTATGTTTTTGGGAAAAAATTGGTTGGGCCAACAGGATTCACCAACTGACGAAGAGTCCAACGCACCATTACCGTGGGAAGACAAATAGATTTTTATAGGAGGATAGCGAATGCCATCAATCAAAGATCTTAGACATCCAAACAACGACATAGCGAGGAACATAGGAATAGCCAGGGGCGATTTCAAGAATGACCTCTCACACGTGAACAAGTTCGGCTTCTCATCATCAGTGGGAGCCACGTTCCAGACCGTGTGGGATGGCAACAACCTATACACATATCCAGCCACCGCTGGCACGGTGCAGATAACCTCATCATCAGGCAGTGACACCGGGGCCATCATAACCGTCAAAGGACTTGATCAAGATTACAATCTAGCAGAAGAGGACATCACCGTGGCGGGAGCCAGGGGCGACAAGACTTTCATCAGGGTTTTCAGGGCATTCGTGAAAACACCAGCATCGGGACAGACCACTAACGTTGGAAACATAGATCTGGTCCACACACAAGCAGATTCCACTGACACCACCATAGCCAAGATATTGGCTGGTAATGGACAGACCCTTATGGCTGTCTACACCGTGCCGGCAGGACACAGGGCCTACATCCTCAAGTTCCAAGGTTCATTGGAAAAGGTCAAAGATACAGTATTCCAAGGCGTGGCCAGACCTTTCAATGGTGCGTTCAGGGTCCAGGGAGTGTATGGTTCATCGGGCACACCGGTCACATGTGAATACCCAGTGCCATTGGCGTTCCCAGAGAAGACAGACTTCGAGGTCAGGGTCAAGGCGGGAGCCACCACGGGCGCCTCGGCAATTTTTGACATCATACTAGAGCGTCTATAACTAAGATTATATGAAACTATCGACACCGCAACGCAAGGTAGCGGATGACCAGGCACGATTCAGGGTGTTGGTCACTGGCAGGAGATTTGGCAAGACCACTTTGGCAATCAGGGAACTTTGCTACCACGCCAGGATACCTGGACGTGTGTGTTGGTATGTGGCACCATCATACCGACAGGCCAAACAGATAGCCTGGGTCAAACTCAAAGAGATACTGAAAGACCTGCGTTGGATCAAGAAGGTCAACGAGGCTGAACTCACCATAGAACTCAAGAACAAGTCAAGGATCTGCCTCAGGGGTGCTGACAATCCAGACTCTTTAAGAGGAGTAGGTATAGATTTTTTAGTAATGGATGAATGTGCTGATATAAATGAAGTATCTTGGTCCGCCACACTCAGACCTACACTGTCAGACACAAAAGGGTTGGCATTGTTCGCTGGCACACCCAAGGGCATGAACTGGTTCCATGACCTATACCAACGTGGACAGGACCCAACCGAGACGGACTGGAACAGTTATCTGTTCACCACCATTGATGGTGGTTTCGTTGATGAGGGAGAGATCGAACAGGCCAAGAGGGATCTAGACGCCAAGACGTTCAGGCAGGAATACCAGGCCACGTGGGAGACGTATTCGGGCATAATCTACTACGGTTTCTCAATGAGCGAGAACGTGAGACATTTTGATGTGCCACTTGACACCAACATCATCCACATCTCGTGCGATTTCAACTTGGACCCCATGTGTGCTGTTGTGAGTTATATAGACAATGGAATCATCTACATCTTTGACGAGATACAGATATGGAGTTCCAACACTGATGAACTGTGTCAGGAGATACACAGGCGTTATCCTGGCAAGAAGATATTCTGTTATCCAGATCCCGCTTCAAGACAACGTAAAACATCAGCGGGTGGTAAAACTGATCTAAGCATTCTCATGAATTCGGGTTTCATATGCAAGGTGCCCCCAAGGCACATGGCGGTCAGGGACAGGATCAATTCCGTCAACGCCAAGTTGTGTTCAGCCTCTGGAGAGCGACAGGTGTTCATACACCCCAAGTGTAAAAATCTGTTAAATAGTATCAGCAAACACACATACAAAGAGGGAACCGTGTTGCCAGACAAGACACAGGGATTTGACCATATGAATGACGCATTAGGATATCTCATATCATTCTTATACCCAATCAAGACGGCATATGAGCAACAGGCACCAGAGAGATTTGGAATCAAGATAGGAGCAATCAGATAATGGCACAGGACATCTACGGTTTAACAAGCACATCATTCACGGACTCATCAGGCAAGACCATTTCATTACCGGTCCACAGGGACTATGACATGTATATCAACCACTGGAAGTTCCTCAAGCGATCATACCTGGGTGGTGCTGAATACAAGAGGGGCATGTATCTAAAGAGATACCAATACGAGAACGAGGGCGAATACCTAACCAGACTATCACACGCGGCTGAAGACAATCACTGCCGATCTATAATACACACATACAACTCATTCCTATACAGGCAATCACCTAAGCGGGAATTCGGCAACCTAGAAGACACACCAGAACTGGAGCAGTTCATGAAGGACTGTGACATGGATGGCAGGAGTTGGGACTCATTCATGCGTGAGGTCAACATACAGAGCTCGATCTACGGACATGTCTGCATCTTAGTGGATCGTCCAGAGACAGTGGTGGGCACCAGGGCGGAAGAACTGGCACAGGGCATCAGGCCTTACGTGACCATATACACGCCAGAGAACATCCTCAACTGGAGATTCATCAGACAACCCAATGGACACTACGAGTTGGCGGAACTGATGCTGTTGGAACAGGACGAGAGACCTTACCAGAGACAGGGTGAGTTCTACATCCGTAAGTGGACGCCAGACGCCATAGAACTATATTCATACAACGGCAATGACGCCAAGGAGCCAATGAAGATCGTTGAGTCCAAACCCAACCTACTGGGCAAGGTTCCAGCGGTGTGGGCCTACGCCAACCGTGGACCCATCAAGGGCATCGGTGTGTCAGACATCGACTCCATAGCACAGGCACAGAGGTTCCTGGGCAACTGTTATTCAGAGGCGGAACAACTCATTTCACTGACCAATCATCCAAGTCTGGTCAAGACACGATCAGTGTCAGCACAGGCGGGAGCCGGTGCCATAATCGACATGCCAGAGGAACTGGACCCACAACTCCGTCCATATCTTTTGCAACCATCAGGTGGTAATCTTGAGGTCATATTAAGGACCATGGAAGAGACCGTGAAGTCAATCGACAGGATGGCTCACATGGGTTCAATCAGGGCCATCGAGACCAGACAGATGTCAGGTGTGGCCATGCAATCAGAGTTCCTGATGCTGGACGCCAAACTGTCAGAGAAGGCCAAGAACCTGGAACTGGCGGAAGAACAGATATTCAGATTATTCGGTCTATGGCAGGGACAACCTTGGGATGGAGAGATCAAGTATCCAATGGCTTTCCACATCAGGGACAAGAACCTGGACATGGACATCATAAGCAAGGCCGCGAGTGCCCAGAGGGACTCGGCACAGGCCACTCCAAGTGTGAAATCAATTATTGATCAGAAGACGATAGAGATACTAGCGAAGGATGAGGACGAACTGGAAGAGATGAACCAGAACAAGACCAAGATGTCACACCCAGTGACCACACCAGCCAACCGACAACAACACATACAGCAGATGATTATGGAAGGTTACACGGACCAACAGATGTTGGACCTACATCCTGAGATCTCGCAGGCGGACATCGACTCGGCCAAACAGCAACTACTAAACGTGGGTGACAACGATGCCGGTTCGCAAGGTTAAGGGCGGATATCGCTGGGGCCAATCAGGCAAGATCTACAGGACACGAGAACAGGCGGAACGACAGGGGCGTGCCATACGTGCCACGGGATATCGCAAGAGTGGTAGGAGGAGATAATGGATAGGTGGCTTGAAAGGTTCTTCAACGCGTGTGACAGGTTGGCCGAGTGGATAGAACGGCAATTGAAAAAAATATTCAATTAGATTCAGTCAATTAAGTAATCGTGTATGTTCCCATATATAGGCGGTAAAAGCCATCACGTGCGATGGATAGATTCAATCCTACCCAACGGATTCACTAGATACGTGGAGGTGTTTGGTGGTGCTGGTTGGATGATGTTGAAATCAAAACGAGTGGCCAGTAGCCAACAACGCGTCTACAACGACTTCAATCCCTTGTTGGCCAACTTCTATCAGTGTGCCGTCCAGGACGCCCGCAGGCTGTTGCGATTGTTGGAAGCAACACCGGGCAGTGATACAGATAGATTCCGCCAATACCAGCGGGAACTGTTCACGGACCAACCAGTGTTCCGGGCACCTGACTTTGATCTAGCACTCAAATACATCTACCTACAGACGCAGGTGTTCGCGGGCACACCACTGTCCGCCCGATGTGTGCCCTACTTCGTTGATGTCAATACCCGTGGTCGCTATCCATCCAAGTATGACACCATCATTAAGAAACTTCGAGATCCTAAGGTGATCGACAGGCTCTCCAACATAACTGAAGTCACACAACAGGATTGTATTGACGTGATAGACAGATGGGACTCAGAGGACACCTTGTTCTATGTTGATCCGCCATATCACGACAAGGAGTTCTACTACTCACAGGCTTTCCCAAAACACAAACACGAGCAGTTGGCGGATAGATTGCGTGACATCCGAGGCAGATTCGCACTCAGTTATTATGACTTCGATGACCTACACCAGTTCTATCACAAGGATAGATTCCATTGGCACCAACGCGAAGTCTACAGGGCCGCGGCAACCAGGACCAGTCATCGGGATAATTACAGAGAGAGATCTAGGGCAGTCGAGATCCTGATAACAAATTATGGAGGCCGACCATGGCAGGAATCAAGACCCGCAAGGGACAGCAGACACATCACCAGAAATATTACGCCAGAGGTCAGGAGTGGAGGCCCTGTAAGGTGATACAGAAGAAGAGATCAGGCAACGGCACTAGGACATTCATGGCCGCACAATCAGTCCAGACCGGAGAGATATACAAGAACGCACACGGACTCACGGCACCTTGGCACAGCATACATTTCACACCCACCAATGATTAGGAAACTATACAGATTACCAGAGGAGACCGCCAGGCACAGGCAGATGAAGCAGTTGTGCCTCGACTACTTCACCCACTACGACAAATTGATGAAGCACCCCAGCAAGACCAACGCCGCCAGGGCCAGGAAGGCCTGTGTGCTGTTGAAACGAGTGGCACACGCCAGGGGGGTTGAACTGTTGGACCTATACGCTCCATCAAGGAACGAGGGCAGACCCGAGAAGTTCCCAACCAAGCACAGGAAAAAGGAGGACCAAGATGCCAGGACCTAAGAGAAGCGGTAGAAGGAAACCGATGTCATCCGGTAGAAGGAAGCCTAGTAAACCAAGTGGCAGACGAAGGTAAGGACATTGAGAAGTGGATCAGACAGGTTGTTGCTAAAACTCATAAGGCGAGTGGAGCGGCAATCTGTCCTTTTGCGAAAAGAACACTCGAGGATCGCAAGATACAGATCACGCCTGCGAAGACAGATGTGCTGGATCAGATTGATCAGTGTTGCGGTCTTTTTGTTAGCCTTGGCCTGGACATTGTCATCCTATATTTCACTGACGAGATAACCGAACGAAAACTCGCCAACCTGTGTAGGCGGGCACACAAGAACAATCCTGACTACGCCATAATGTATGACCACCCAGACAACGACGGACTACATAAGGGTGTGTCATTCAGTTATGGCCGACGGCCATTGGTGATGATACAGGATATGGCGAAACTGAAACAAGCACAAAAAAAGTTGAAACAATCTGGATACTACGAGAAGTGGTCTATAGATTCGTTTGACCAGTTTTACTAATAAATATCAACACATTGTGGTATATCCTGCCACGCACAACAAAAGGAGGACTACGATGAGTCAAGAACAAACATCGCAAGACGTTCAGACTGCCACTGGGGCGGCTGACACAGTCTCTAACACGATCCAGGCTACAGCGGACAATCAACCCGCGAAAGTCTATACGCAGGCGGAACTCGATGCCGTGGCGGCTGAAGTAAGAAGAAAAGCCGAAGCCAAACTGGCCAAGAGATTCGAGGGCATAGACGTTGAGAAATACCAGACTTTAATGCAGAAGGAGGAAGAACTAAAGATCTCCCAAGCAAAGGAGAAGTCAGAGTTTGAGAAACTGTTGAAGGAGAACGCAGAGAAGTTCAATTCAAAGATTTCAACACTGACATCTGAACTGACAAAGATCAAGGTGGATGGTGCATTGATAAATGCCGCATCGACCAAGAAAGCGGTGAACCCAGAACAGGTCGCGAGGCTCGTGAGGGACAACATCAAGATGTCAGAGACAGGTGAGGTTGAGGTCATTGATCCCAAGACGGGTCAGACGAGATACACTGACAATGGTGATCCCTTGACGGTAGATGGGTTGGTAGGAGAATTCTTACAATCAAATCCACACTTCGTTTCAGCGGGACAACCGGGAGGTGGTTCTAAATCAAACACTGGCACACAAGGTGTTTCCCAAGTTGATGTTAATAAACTGGACATGACAAATCCAGAACACAGGAAGGTCTACGCCGAGTATCGCAAGAAACAAGGCTTCTAGGACTTCCAAATTAACAACTAAAAGGAGATTAGCAAAATGGCTAATGAAACAACTACTACAAGTTTGAATGATCTGATAGCACCCATCGTGCAAGAAGCGATGTTCGTTGCATCAGAGACTTCAATCATGCCTGGTCTTGTGAAACAATTCACAGTTCCAGCAAACGCAGGGAAGGTCTTGCAAATACCACTTTACCCTGTTTCCACGATCGCATCTGACGCCGGTGAGAACTCAGACCTATCAAACACTGAGATCTCAACTGGTGTTGCGAACATCACATTGACTGAAGCAGGTATCATGACTACACTGACTGACATGGCTAGAAACCATTCAGTATCAAACGTTGTTGCTGACCTAGGTAAGTTATTTGGTGAGGCAATTGCGAAAAGACACGACAGAGCTTTAACTGGCCTGTTCTCATCTTTCACATCACAAATCGGTGCGGCAGGTGACGAGCTAGAAGTGAAAGACCTGTTCGAAGCATACGCAACATTGAAAGCGAATGCGGTTCCAGGACCATACTTCGGTGTGTTCAATCCAAAAGCGATCTACAACATCAAGAAAACATTGACTAACACTTTCGTTAATCCAAATGCTTCTGCTGTTGTTAACCAAGCGATGTCAGAAGGCTACATCGGCAGAATAGCCGGCATTGACATCTTTGAAAGCTCAAACGTTGTTGAAGATTCAGCGACAGGCGTGACCAACGGTATCTTCTCAAGAGATGCATTAGGTCTTGCAGTTGCTCAAAACATCAACATCGAGACTCAAAGAGATGCTTCACTAAGAGCTGAAGAAGTTGTTGCTTCTACAAGATACGGTGTATCTGTATTACACAACTCTTACGGTATCAAAGTGTTAGGAGACAACCAAATCAACTAATTGATTTGATTCCTCCAGGATTATGGAAAGGGCCTTCGGGCCCTTTCTTTTTATATGCTTATTTGGTTCAACGGTCCATCACAGAGCAAACTAGCAGACACACTGCCACGACAACCTATTGAGCTAGGTTGCAACTACATTGAAACAATAAGGCCCGTTGACGCCGTTTGTGCGTTCGACATCGAAGTGGTCAAACAACTCAAGATCAACCCCAACACCAGATACTACACCAGGGCCGACGCCAGGATAGACGGATGGCGATTGGTTGATAATCACATAGTGAGTGGTGCCAACTCCGGCATACTGGCCTGCTGGGTGGCCGTGAATGAATTCAACTATCAAGGTGACATCTACATCATGGGTTGCGACTGGGGACTCACAGACCACAGCAGTTTCGATCACATATACGGTAAGGGAGCCACCAGGAAATACACCAACCATGGCAAGAAGAAGATGCAGAGCATATTCAAGCACCATTCCGTGTGGGTGGTCAATGATCAAACACCTGACGTGCCATTGCCCGTCATCTCGGAAAAACAATTCATTGAAAAGATCCAATAAATAACTCTATCACAAGGAAGGACCTTGTAGAACGAAAAGAAGGACTTTTGACCATGGCGCAATTCGCTACCGACACAGACCTATTGGAATACGTTCCCGACATCAAGAAATATGGGATACAGGAATTCCTAACAGAACACGAAAAGACATACGATGACATCATCAGACTACTCAACGTAAGATGGTGGCCCACAACTGGATTCGCGAGATACGACGTATCCGTGCTAGGAGGTAGCCCAAAACTATCACCCAGCAGGCTGAACTCTGACCAGTTCACCAGGGCCGCGGTTTATCACGTGTTGGCCTACTACATCTATCCAAAACTTTCAACATTTGAACCTGACGGAGACTCATTCAGGGAACAGATGACTTTCTACAAGAACAAATTCGATGAAGAGTTTGACCTTATACTGAAGGACGGGGTCCACTATGACCTGGATAGCTCGGGCTCATACACAGACAGTGAGAAACAATCATTTTACAAGGGTAGGTTGATCAGATAATGTCAGCGAGAGAGAACATAGCAATCAACATAGTCGAACAGTTGGAGAACATGACCAACCCAGCACCAGGCAAGGTGTCTAGGGTTTTCTTCGATGTCAGCAAACTGGCCATAACGCAGTTCCCGGCCATATTGGTGGTGACGTCAAACGAGACCAGGGAGGACATATCAACCGACCTGAGACAGGGCACCATACAGTATGAACTGAGATGCTACGTCAGGGGCACGGAGATAGACACGCTCAGGAACGAGATAGTGGAACGTGTGGAAGAGACACTGGAGATATCCAGGGACAGGGACATCACCCTGTCATCGGCCAACATACACAACGTGACCACCAGGGTGGCCAACGTGGACGTGATCGAGAGAGAACTGCCACTGGGCGAAGTGGTGATCAGGGTTGACGTGTTATACAGATACAGGAAAGGAGTTCTATAATGGCGGTCAAGATGTATAAAGGAAAGAATTCAATAATGGTGCGTGGAATGGACGTCCAGGCACGATTGGATGGGGGTTGGACCTACGAACCCTCTACTACAACAACCAAAACCACCTTAAGGCCCAGAAGGACCAAAAGTCCCGAAGTGAGCCAAGAGGATGGACAAGATCAGTCAGGTCCGACCGATCTAAACAAAGAGGAGACAACAAATGGCGACTAATACAGCGACATACACAGGCGAATCTGGTGTTGTTAAGTTCTCTGGTGATGCTTCCGCGGTAGTGGCAGTGGCGAGTGTGAGATCATTCACGATCGATCAAGAAACACAGACCATCGAATCTACTGTGATGGGGACAGGAGCTAGGACTTACCTACCAGGACTAAAACAGTTCTCTGGCACTATGGACGTATTCTTCAGGGATGACAACGAAGGACAAGTTCAATTGTTCGATGCCATCGGCGGAGCAAACGGTTCAACTGCGATTGAACTATACCCATCAGGTGAGACAACTGGTGTGAAACTATCTGGAAATGTAATCATAACTGGTCACTCGATCACTGCCAATTTCGACGGCATGACCGAGGCCACGATCCAATTCCAAGGTGATGGAGCGTTGACAAGCACAGATCTATAATGCTGAGCGTGACGATCCAATTTAACGGCACAAAGGTGGCGGCTGATCTCAATAGGGAATTAGATCAAACCGTTCGCCTGATATCCCAGGACTACTTTGATCTTGTCAAGGACAAGACACCGGTCAAGAGTGGTCGTGCTAAACGTGGATGGAGACTGAAGAAGCAGAGGCAATTCGCTTACGAGGTCAGGAACCAGGTTCCATACATCTCGCGTCTAGATGAGGGATATTCGAAACAGGCACCGCGTGGTATGACACGACCAGCCGCACGGGAAGTCCTTACAACAACGAGAAGGAGAATAAGATAATGTCAATTACAGACAAGATCTCAAAACACTACCAATCAGCGATCGGTGGTGAACTACAGAAATATCATTGTGACGAGTGGGACACTGATATCTATTTTAGGGGAACATACCCACTCAAGGACGAGAGCAAGATACTTGAACTGCAATCACAGGGCAAGACCGTTGAAGCACTCGTTGAGAGCATCGTGACCAAGGCCAGGGACAAGGACGGCAAGAGATTGTTCATGGACGCGGACAGGGTGAAACTGATGAACGAGGCCGATCCAATGACCGTGGTCAAGGTCGCTTCAGCCATCAACAATGGTAGGATAACCGCCACACAGGACCAAGCCGCAAAGGAATAGCGGCCAGTGTTGAATTGAGGTTCGTCCTGATGCTGGCTGACAGATTGAAGAAATCCGTCAGTGAGATATTAGAGATGTCAACGCTGGAGTTTGAACTGTGGTCGGGTTATTTTATGTATGAGGACAAGGAGAACAGGAAGACCATGATGAAAGCCAAACAACAACCGAAGGGTAGGAGATAATGGCCCAGGGCAATCTACTTCTAAACATAGCTGTCAAGAACCAGCAGGCCCTAGGACAGGTCAACAACCAACTCACGGCCCTACAGGGTAGCAGTATCAAACTATCCACCCTGTTGAAGGGTGCCGGTTCGGCGTTGGCGGCCATCGGAGCCACCAAGCTCATAGGTAGCATAGTGTCAACCACGGCCAGGTTCGAGGACCTGGGAGATGCGTTGGCATCTGTGACGGGATCCGCACAGGCGGGTGCCGAGGCGTTCGACTTCGTCAGCAACTTCGCCACCAAGACGCAGTTCGGGGTGGAGGACCTAACAGAGACATTCATCAAACTGAAGGCATCGGGAATAGAGCCCACGGAGGACCTATTAACACTGTTCACGGACACGGCGGCGATAACGACGGACCAGTTAGGTTCATTACAGGCCATTACTGACCTATTCGCGAGGACTACATCGGGTGGATTGGGTCTCGAAGAACTAAACAGATTGGCTGACAGGGGTGTCCCGGTATTCAGGATACTTGAAGAGCAGTTAGGAATAACAAGATTACAGATTTCAGAAGTTGGTAAGACGGCAGAAGGTGCCAAGAAGATCCTTAACGCATTATCAACAGGTATAAGACAGGACTTCGGTGGAGCAACGGCCAGGGTCACAGACAACTTATCAACACAATTTTCAAACTTCAGCATCGCGTTGAAGAACACTGCCAACACGTTTGGACAGGGACTATCACCGGTATTGAAGGACGTCACACTTGACTTGACAACGTTCATCGAGGAGAATGATGAACTGGTCAAGACACTGGGCGAGGCAGTTGGAGGTGTGCTCAAGATACTGATCACCACGCTGGGCAGGATAGCCAAGGCATTCATGGAGATCGTGTCAGCGGTCACCACCAGCATAGACAAGGTCAAGGAATTCACTGGCGCGGCCAGGGACCTCATACCATGGTTGAGGAAGACCGAGAGCGGCATAGATGGTAGCACCAAGGCGCTGTTCACCAGCAATGAAGCCTATTCACAGGCGGTGGTCATATCCAATGATTACACCGATGCCATAAGACGTGTCAAACACCAGGCCGAGGATGGTGCTAGGACATTCAGATTCTACGATGACGCCATAATGCGGGGCAAGAGATCACAGGACGCGGCCACGAGATCGGCCAAGGAGTTCGAGGACGCCATAGCGGACAACGTGGTGCTACAGGCACTGAGAGAGACCATAGGCGAGGGGTTTGACCCTTTACAGGCCAAGATAGCGGCGGTGGCCTCTGGCATGGAGGCATTCAGGAGCACGGCATCCAGCTCACTGACCGACGTCATAATGGGCACCAAGTCATTGAATGACGCACTGGGCGAGATAGTGAACGCCACCCTCAAGGCCCTGATACAGGGATTCATAAATCTAGGTATAACCATATTCGTGTTGGAACCGCTTGAGAGGTTCCTGAGGAACGTGGCCAACAGGCAACGTCAGATCAACGGCGAGCTGAGACAGGAACTGGCATTGAGGACCGCCATAGCGGCATTCAGTGCTTTCACCGGTGGCGTAGGTGGATTCTTTGGAGGATTCTTCGCCAATGGTGGGAACGTGGCCGGCAACACGCCGATCGTGGTGGGCGAGCGTGGACCAGAGCTGTTCATACCCAACACCGCGGGCAAGGTCATCCCCAACAACGAGATGGCGGGCTACGGCTCGGGTGGCATGGGCGGAGGGGGTGACAACATAGAGGTCACTTTCAACATCAACACCATCGACGCCACGGATTTCGATCAACTACTAACAACCAGGCAGGACCTGATCATAGGTCTGATCAACAGGGGTCTTGCTGAAAGAGGCAAAAGGAGTCTAACAGCATAATGAGTGGCACATTTCCAATATCAGCGGGTTTCCAGACACTGGATTTCCAATCTAACACCAACAGCCGGGTCACGAGGAGCGTTTCTGGCAAGACACAGCGGATCAAGACCGGGGCACAGTATTGGAGTTTCAAACTCAAGTCCCCGGCCATGACCCGTGCGGAACTGATGGCGGACTACTCGTTCATCGTCAGCCAGGATGGGCAGGTGGGATCATTCACCATAGTGCCACCAGAGGTAGCATCAACAAGGGGAACGATGACAGGAACTATGACTGTATCAACCACGGTATCAACAGATCCAGCGATGAACACAGCCGCGGGATCAAGTGCGGTGGGAATAGTCGAGGACAGCACGGCGAGTGGCACACTGAAGAAAGGTGATCTCATCAAGTTCAGCAACCACGACAAGGTTTATATGATAACGGAAGATTTCAATCTACAGAATGACAGTTCGGTCCAACCATTGAAGTTCTATCCACCACTGACAACAGCAGTCACAGGTTCAACCACTGTGACCTACACCAACGTGCCCATCAAGGTGTATCTTGACAGAGACGAACAGAAATACATCACGCAGGCCGATGGCACGTTCCAATATGAAATAGTAATGAATGAGGAGATATAATGGCCAGGGATCTTGCGAGTTCACTACAGACCAAACTGGCCGCTAGGACGGTATTCGCCGCGGACCTCATAGAACTACACCTGGCCACGCCACTGTATTTCACATCAACCAACATAGACATAGATTTCGATTCCACCACGGCGCCCGACGCGGGCACCAACACATACCTGGCACAGGGGCAGTTCCTGGAGTTCAGCAACATCGTGGAGTCATCAGACATCAGGGTGGGACAACTGGACATGACCTTCACCGCCGTTGACACCACGACGGTGGCACTGTTGATCAACAACGAATACATGAACAAGCGTGTGGTGATATACCGTGCGGTGCTGGCGGATGACTACACCTTCACCAGCGATGACGTGTTCACGGTGTTCGACGGCATCATAATGGGCTACAGCATACAGGAATCACAGGACACGGCCACGGTGACCATAACGGTGGCCACCCAGTTCGCCGACTTCGAGAGGACGTCAGGCAGGAAGACCAACACCGCGTCACAGCAGGTGCACTTCACGTCGGACCTGGGCATGGACTTCTCCGCACAGATAGTCAAGGACCTCAAATGGGGGAGGGCATAATGACCAACCTGAGATTCTTGGACTTCAACATCAGGCACTTCGCGGATTTCGAGCGATTGGCCTACAAGGCCGTGTTCGAGCGTGGATACGTGGACGTGGACTTCAACAAGCAACACTGGAACCTACACCTCAAGAACTTGGTGAGCCTCAACAGCAACGTGATCAGGCTGATCTACGATGCACAGGACATGGTGGGATTCTACATCATTCAACTGCACACACTGCCTTGGAACCACAGGACGCAGGCCTTGTTCCAGTTGATGCACCTACAGCCGGACCACAGGAACACCGAGATCTACAACGCCATGTTCAGGGACGCGGAGCAGATCTGCCAGGTCAACAACGTGGAACGCATACAGACCACGGACACGGCGATACAGATGGAGGAGGGCGAGCGACTGTCACTATTACACAACTACAATTACCACCACATAGACGGTGTTTGGGAGGTCAAGAGAGATGTTTGAACCAACATACGTGAAAGACCTTAACCAGCAATATACAGGCGTCTCTGTGCGTTTAAACACCATCAAAACGGTGACGGACAGGCTGATAGGGTTCTACAGGACGTTCGATCGCTACCAGGATGGCACATACGAGGAATTATACCAACACATCTCACCTTCGGTCAGGAACAACACCTACAAGATATTCGAGGAATCGGGCCAGATATACGGTTTCATGAACTGGGCCTTCGTGAACAACAAGGTCCTGGACAGGTTCATGGAGACCGGTGAACTGGGCACCTTGGACTGGCAGTCGGGATTCAAGATGGTGTGGGTGGACGCACTGGCCAAACGCGACATAGACCAAATGGCCAAGTGGTTACGAGATTACACGGTCAACCTACTGGGCGAGAACGTCAGGGTGTATTGGTTGAAGATCAATGGCGAGCAGATACGCGCCAAGGTCAAGATGAGGACCAAGAACAGTTGGAGGATCAATGAGTAAGGCGTGGAAAGCGGCCAAGAAAGCGGTCAAGGCCGTGGTCAAGGTGGTCAGCAAGGTGGTCAGTGGCCTCGTGTCAGCGGTGACTTCACCATTCGGCATGAACATCGACGTGCCTGACTATGACATAGGACAGGACCAATCACAGGCCATACAGGGCGTCCTGCTCAACAAGGACTCCGCGATCTCGCACATACCAGTGGTGTATGGCACCAGGCAGGTGGGTGGAACCCGCGTGTTCGTGTCCACCAATGGTAGCAACAACAAGTATCTATATGTGGCGTTCGTGATGGCCGAGGGCCAGATCAACGCATTCACCGCACTCAGCATCGATGACAATGACGTGCCCTTGGTGTCATACGCACACGGGGTGCAGTCCAACGCCAGCTCTGGCAACTACAAGGACAAGATCCTGGTGCAGTTCTTCGATGGCAGGGACTCGCAGTCAGCATCCAGCCTCCTGCAGGAGGCACCGGGATGGACCAGTGACCACAGGTTGGGTGGCCTGGCATACCTGGCGCTGAGATTCGAGTGGGCCG